>Ga0182030_10007367_pt1 | contig 22975 bp, 21 predicted proteins | sample 812S3MmetaG_FD_121299 | JGI IMG/M metagenome (GOLD analysis project Ga0182030, IMG submission 121299) | Permafrost microbial communities from Stordalen Mire, Sweden - 812S3M metaG (Illumina Assembly) | ecosystem: Environmental > Terrestrial > Soil > Wetlands > Permafrost | place: Sweden...
CATTCAGCGCCGCCGCGTCGGCTTCCGCCGGCAGATGGTCGCCGCAATGCTCCGCCAGTTCCACCATCCGCGGCCACCGCTCCGGCGCCTTCACGATGCGCCTGATCGACGCCACGCCCGCCGCCCGCAGCGTCTGCGCCATCACTTCGTTGGCGCCGATCATGAAATCTTCGATCAGCCGCGACGCCGTATTCGCCCACCGCCCTTCCACGCTGCGCACTTTGCCGTTCTCCACCACCGTCTGCAACTCGGCGCGGTCGAAGGTCAGCGCGCCCATACGGTCGCGCGCCGCCCGCAACAGGTGCGCCGCCTCGTTCTGCAACTGCAACTGCGCCGCCAGTGGTGCCGACGCCGCCACCTTGGCCGGCATCGCCGCCGTGCCCTCCAGCCACGGACCCACCGCGCCATAAGTTAACTGGGCGCGATTGCGCACCAGCGCCCGGTAGATGCGGTTGGCCCCAATCGATCCATCCGCCGTCACCGTCATCTCCACGATCACCGCCGCCCGGTCCTCGCCTTCGGAAAGCGAGGTCTGGTCCGTAGAGAGCCGCTCCGGCAGCATGGGGAAAGTGCGAATCCCCGCGTACACCGTGGTGGTCTCCTTCGCCGCGTGCAGGTCCACCGGCGTGCCTTTCGCCGCCGCGCTGTCCACATCCGCGATGCCCACCAGCACGCGAATCCCGCCCGCCGCGCGCTCCGCCCACTCGATCTGATCCAGATCGCGCGAGTCGTCGTTATCCAGGGACGACCACAGCAGCCCGGTCAGGTCCTCCAAGCCCGGCTCGGCCTTCTGCCGCGCGCTTGCGGCCTGCTCCATGGCCGCCGCCGGCAGGTCCGGCTCGAAGCCGTGCTCCAGCATCTCCTGCCGCGCCATGGCGGCCAGATCCACTTGTGGATGGTTCATCGTGATTCACCCTCTCTGCGCGATAAAGTAATAGGCCAGCAGCAGCCACGCCGCGATGAAGCACACTCCGCCGGCCGGCGTGATCGCGCCCATCGTGCGCACACCGGTCAGCGCCAGCGTGTACAGGCTGCCCGAGAAAATCAGCACGCCCGCGGCCAGCAGCCAGCAGACATTCGACGCGCCGTCGGTGGGAAACGTCCCCGTGCGCGGCAGCAGGGAGACCACCAGCACGCCCAGCGAGTGAATGAATTGGTAGAACACGGCCTTCTCCCAGATCCCCAGGGAATAGGCATCCAGCCTGCCTCTCAATCCGTGCGCTCCGAACGCGCCCAAGCCTACCGCCACCGCTAGAAAAATCGCTCCGATCGCGCTCCAGTTCATCTCGTCTCCTCGCCACTCCATTATCACGTGACGCCACCAGTCTGGATGAGCCTGCGATCTTCTCCGCCTTGGTGGGGCAGGAGGGGTACCCTCTGGGTCCGCCTGCCAATCCGCTTCGAAGCTCGGACGCCGGCCCTCACGCCGCCCTTCCGGACGTTACGATAGTGGCGATGCGCTCCCATCTATTCGCTCTTCTCCTCTGCCCGATGGCCGCCGCGCTGGGGCAATCCGCCGGCGATCTGGAAGCCGTCGTCACCACCGATCTCGGCACCTTCCGCTTCGAGTTCGCTCCCGACAAAGCGCCCAGGCACGTCGAGCACTTCCTCACGCTCGCCCGCCAGGGTTTCTACGACGGCGGCGCCTTCCACCGCGTGGTCTCCTACGGCATCATTCAGGGCGGCGACCCGCTGCTCAAAGACGCCGCCACGCCGCGCAAACTGTGGGGCTCGGGCGGCCTCAATCAACTGGCCCCGGAATTCAGCGACCTCAAGCACGAGCGCGGCGTCGTCTCCACCGTCAGCATCCCCGGCAAGCCGGATAGCGACGGCGCGCAGTTCTTCGTCTGCATCTCGCCGCAGCCGCCGCTGGATGGCAAGTTCTCCGCCTTCGGCCGCGTCAACGAAGGCATGGACGTGGTGGAGAAGATCTCGCAATCGCCCGTCAACCCCGACGATGGCTTCGCCGCCAAACCCGTGCGCATTCTCAAGGTGACCATCGAGAAGAAAAAGGTGGAGCCGTTCGTCACCGCCACCCTCGACGAACTGCGCCGCACCGTCACCCTGAAAACCACTCTCGGTACCATGAAAATCAAGATGGAGCCGGACTGGGCGCCCAACCACGTGCGCAATTTCCTCAAGCTCACCGCCACCGGCTGGTTCAACGGCACCGCCTTCCATCGCGTGGTGAAGGATTTCGTGGTGCAGGGCGGCATGGGCGACACCCGCCCCAACGGCGCCGCCCATCCCGCCGACCGCTGGGTGCGCACCCTGAAAGGCGAATTCCGCGACGACGTCAAGCACGTCCGCGGCATCGTCTCCATGGCGCGCACCGACGATCCGGATTCGGCCAGCACGTCGTTCTTCCTCATGCTGGGCGCCGCGCCGCACCTCGACGGAAAATATTCCGCCTTCGGCCGCATCGTGGAAGGCATGGAAGTGCTCGACGCGTTCGAGAAGGAAGAGGTGAATGGCGAAACTCCCAAGCGGCGCCTGGAGATCATCGAGGCGGTAATCGATCCGCAATAGGTATTACAATCCGTCAGTGCCTATGCTCTCACGCCGCAGTCTGTTGGCTTCCGCCGCCTTGCCGCTGCTGGGGAAATCCTCCACCCCCGCCCTCAAGATCGTCGTTGCGGGCGGTCATCCCGGCGATCCGGAATGCGGCTGCGCCGGGACCATCGCCCGCTACACCGATCTCGGCCATGAGGTGGTGCTGCTGTACCTGAATCGCGGCGAGGGGTATTGCGGAGGCGCGAGCCTCGCGCGCTGTGCAGGCATCCGCACCGCCGAAGCAGGGAAAGCCTGTCAAATTCTGAAGGCCCGCGCCGCCTTCGCCGACCAGGTCGACGGCCGCGCCACGGTCGATGCCACGCACGACGAAGCTTTCGCCCGCCTGCTGGCCGCGGAAAGCCCCGATGTGGTATTCACCCAGTGGCCCATCGACCGTCACCGCGACCATCGGGCCGTCTCCATGCTTACTCTCGATGCCTGGTTCCAGGGCGGCAGGAAATTCGCTCTTTACTATTACGAGGTCGCCGAAGATACCATGATGTTCTCGCCCGCCGAGTATGTCGATATCTCCTCCGTCGAATCGCGCCGCCGCGCCGCTTGTTACGCGCACGCTTCCCAGCAGCCCGATAAGTGGTACCCCAAACAGGTCGAGATCACCAAGGCCCGCGGCCTTGCGAGCGGCTTCCCGCAGGCCGAAGCGTTCCTCCGCCACGCCGAAAGTAAGGCCGCCCTGCTGCCGTAGGCGACCGCGAGCGACAGCACTAACTGGAGCGCGGGACCGTGCCGCTCACAGCGCGGCGTAGACGTCATAGGAGACCAGCGCGTTTGCCAGGTCCACTTCGCCGACGCCATAGGCCTGCACGCGGTTCATCCACGCGTAGGCCGGATGCGCCGTCTGGAATCGCGGGGCCGTCCGAATAGGGAATCTCGGCGGGAGAGTGCCATTGACGAACGCGTCGTAGCCGTTTGGGCCAAGGTCGAGCACACCCGTGTAGGCGGAGTATACGAGCGCGCCGTCCTGCATTTCCATCGTCGCGCGCACATCTACGAGGCCAATCCCGTCTTTGCGGATCAACAACCAGTCCGCGCCGACAGGCAGCAATTTCCCCGCGCATCTTGGCCCGCGAATCTCGCCGCCGGTCAGGTAGAAGTTGACGCGGATTCCCTCGGCGACCGGTCCGATCACCTCCGGCGGCATCTTGAGAGTCACTGTATATGAGAAGAAGTGCTCTATGTTCGTATCGGGCAAATCATGTCCCCCGCGATATGTGGATTCCCGCACAAGTTAGGTTCTGATGCCGGTAGTTCTTTATACCACAGAGACCATGGGGTGGCGGGGTGAAAGCCCGCCGGTCCGCTCCGGATTCATAATCAGCGGCGCGCCGTACTGCCGGTGGGCGAACTGCGCCGCGCCGAACTGGCCACCGAAGTCCCAACTCCCCAGGAAGTCGTCCTCACTCCCCGTTCCGTTGATCACCGGCTTGATCTCATTGTCGATGAAGATCATGTCGTCGCCTTCGCCCTACCAGCCGTTGGCGTTTTCGAGCACGCCGAGCGTGACCCCCATCAGGTGCCCGCGCCCACCCAGGCTCAGGCCGAAGAAGTCGCAAGCGAACGCACGCACTGGAGCGCGACGTTTTCGGTCTCGCACGGTTCCTCACCTGCCCAATGGCGCGCAGCCGTATACTAAGGTTTCGTTGACAATCATGGCGGCCCGCTACACAGATTCGGACATTCAACAACTGCTCGCCGAACGCAAGCTGTTGCCGGATGAGTACCGAAAGAAGCTGAACCTTCGGGAGAAGCGGGGCCACCGCGAAGCGGAGCTCTCCGTTACCGGCGCCGCCGGCGTCGAATTCCGGCTGATTGCGCGGCAGAACAGCCTGAACGTCCTGGACTTCTCGATTATCCTGGCGGTCTGCCCCGCGGGCAGCAACCAGCTATTCCGGTTGCGCCGCCACAACGGGAAGAGCCATGAACACACCAATCAGATCGAAGCGAGCACGTTCTACGACTTCCATATTCACATGGCTACGGAACGGTATCAGGAACTCGGAATGCGCGAGGATGCTTACGCCGAAGCGACAGACCGCTTTGGGGACTTTGACAGCGCGCTCCGCTGCCGGGTGGACGATTGCGGGCTTGAGATCTCGCCCGACCCCAATCTCCATTTCTTCGAATAGGAGGAGGCATGAATACAGCCGTCATTGAAAAGTCGTTCCGCGAAAAGGTCTGCGCCAAGGTCCGGATCGTCCTCGAAGGCGATGAGCGGTTCCGTGTCTTCACCCCATTCCTCTTCGAAGACGGCGATCACCTCGCCATCGTTTTGAAAAAGCAGGAGAACACGTGGTTCCTCTCGGATGAGGGCCACACCTACATGCACCTGACCTACGACCTGGATGAAAAGGACCTCCAGAAAGGAACCCGTCAGAAGATCATCAGCAGCGCGCTCGCCGCGTTCCGCGTTGCGCACCGGGACGGCGAGTTGATCGCCCGTGTTGTGGAGGAGCGGTTCGGAGACGCCCTTTTTAGCTTCGTGCAGGCCCTTCTCAAAGTTACGGACGTCAGCTTCCTGACGCGCGAGCGGGTCAGGTCCACTTTCATGGAGGACTTCCAGTCCCTCATTGAAGAAACTGTTCCAGACACGCGGCGGATCTTCAACTGGCACGACCCCGACCGCGACCCCCAAGCCAGCTACGCCGTGGATTGCCGGATCAACGGTATACGCCGGCCCCTGATGGTGTTCGCCCTGCCCAACGACGACCGCACCCGCGATGCCACGATTGCGCTGCTGCAACTCGAGAGGTGGGGGATGGCCCACCAGTCCCTGGGCGTTTTCGAAGATCAGGAGGAGGTCAACCGCAAAGTGCTGGCCCGGTTCACGGACGTCTGCGAGAAGCAGTTCTCAAGCCTGATGGGTAACCGCGGTCGCATCGTTCGATTCCTGCGAGATCTCATGGAGACGGGCGTATGAGGCGCCGGCATATCCAGTTGTCGGAAACTGGAGAGTCAAATTCCTGGGTGCCCAGGAATTGGCTCCCCATCGTGCACACGTTTCGAACTTTGGCGGCTCAGTTGGCCCTCTGATCGAACCCGCAGACGTCCATTGTTTTCAGAGCGATTCGAGCGCACCGCCGACGCTTGTCCAGGGTGGGCGCCCAGTCTGGACACGTCTCGAACTCGCCAAATCGACGGTGTGATCTGCTTTCTTCAAGACCGCGTCCATCTCTAGGCGGCGCCGCTCCGCGAAATATGTCATATTGGACATAGGCGACCGATGGCTAACCTAGGTAACAAGCCGCTGGTTTGGTTAAAGGGCGACGTGAAGACCCCTCCGTTCAGCAAGCAAGCCCGCTTGGAAGCCGGGCTGCTTCTCAGGCGGCTCCAGCAAGGACAAGGGTTGAGTCTGCCCCATTCGCGACCAATGCCCGCAATCGGTCGCCAGTGCCACGAGCTACGAATCAGCGATCGTGACCAAACGTGGCGAATCATTTACCACGTTGCGCCGGATGCGATCGTGATTCTTGAAGTCTTCAGCAAGAAGACCCGGGCTACACCGGTGCAGATGGTAGAAGTCTGCCAAAAGCGCCTAGCTGCCTACTTGCGAGCGATTTCGGATAAGGAATACACATGAAGCGCATTAAGAAGCAACGTTTGGAACGTGCCGGCTGGGTGGTTGGCGACAGCGCCCAGTTCCTGCAACTGAGCGTGGAAGAGAATCGCTTTATCGAATTGAAGCTGGCGCTCGCCACTGGAGTCCGCGAACTTCGCGAACGAAGGGGGTTGACGCAGGCCGCGTTGGCCCATCGGCTGGGATCGAGTCAGTCGCGCGTCGCCAAGGTGGAAGCAGCCGACCGCTCGGTGTCGCTCGACTTGATCATGCGGTCGCTCCTCACCATCGGAGCTACCGCAACCGACATCGCCAAGTGGATCAAACGTGCCGAAACCGCGCGAGCTGCCTAGAGACACGCCGTTCCATCTTGGATTCGAACCACATTTTCAAGCACTTGTCGGTGAGGAACGCCCAGGATTAACGGGTTGCGTCGTCAGCTTTGGCGCCTGTCCAGTCTGGGGTGCCACAGGCGGGACGCGTCCAGAACCACGCCGCGCAGAGGCGCAACTCCGGGATTGCCGACGACGTCTTGGAACCACTAAGATGACTCCATGAAGAACTTTTGGGAGACCCTCCTCAAGCTCATACCGCTCATCGCAGTGCTTGTCGCGGTGGTCGGCTGGTTTATTGGCAGTTGGCTGAATGCCTCCCGAGACCAAACGAACAAGCGCCGTGAGATTCGGTTACAGTACCAGATCGAAACGTATCGGCGGTTGGCGTTGGCGTCGCAACGAAAGCCAGAACCTGGGTCGAAGTACTTCCGCGACTTGGAGGCGGCGGTTGCCGACGTCCAGCTCTTTGGCACCGAATCACAGATCAGGGAAGTAAGCAAATTTCTCGAGCAATGGAAAAGCCCAGGGCCGCGGAGAGACCGACGAGTTGCTGGTTGATCTTCGGAACGACCTCCGGAAGGAGTTGGGGCAACCTCCAGTACCCGGTAATGTGCAGTGGTTTCGTCCCGAAGGTGCGCCGTAGTCGGCGAGTCGTAGTCAGGCTCGTGGGTTTGGAGGCAGTCCATGATGACGTCGCGCTCCGAAACGAACGGGCGTTGAGCAACGCCGTGGAACACAACAAGTTCGAATGATGAATTGGGGTCGCTCGCCCCCCTATCCCGCCTTTGGTTAGCTCCTTTCGCCGAGTAGAAGCAGCGCGTTAGGCCACAGCTCTCACCAACGATTGAACCCCGCGCGAAGCTCGATTATTGCCCCAAAACAAGCCCTTCCACTTTCCCATTTCACCTATCTTTTCACTGATAAATAAACACTTAACCCCTGCCAGACTTGACTCCGCCAGTTACAATACAATCGGCAGGCATGTATTCGTCCATCCAACGCGCTGTGGCCCGCTCCGGGCCGACATCGCGTGCCGGAGGTGCGCGTACTCGCGGCGCGTGCCGCCCGGATAGCATCCACCGCCTGGGATCTTGGATTCAACCACGGAAATGCGCTGCGAACCCAAGGAACCCAAGCCGGCGCAGGCCTCCAGCGGCCTTGCCAGGGAAGGGAAAGAAAGAAAAATACCAAACGAACCCATTTGTCCTCCCAACCCGAACCAAATGCGCTACTTACCCCGCTCCAAACGAAGCCACCGCCCGCTCGCCCCATTCGCACCGCTGAAGCCACCGTCAGGCAGCCCGATGCCCCCGCTTCTCGCAGGTTTTCTTTGCGCTCTTGCGTCTTTGCGAGCGCTGCTTTTCTTCTTTCCTCAAGTCCGCCGGCACTGCCACAAACTCACCGTGCCGCGATCTGGGCCATTTCTCCAAACAAGCCTTGCGAGCTCCTTATCCCGCCTTCACCACCCGCTGCCCCACCGGGGGCAGCGCCGGGAAGTCGGTGTACGGCGTGGTCTGATACCAATACCCCGCCGAGTAGAAGTTATCCCCGCGATCATTGGCATGACCGTGCTCCATGGTGTGCTTCATATAGCGTTCGAAGGTCACCGGATTGTCGCCGTGCCACCGGTAACAGCAATACCTGCCGCCGGTTCGCTCCGGATTCATAATCAGCGGCGCGCCGTACTGCCGGTGGGCGAATGGCACCGCGTTGAACTGGCCGCCGAAGTCCCAGCTTCCCAGGAAGTAGTCCTCGCTGCCCGTCCCGTTGATTACCGGCTTGCTCTCGTCGTCGATGAAGATCATGTCGTCGCCTTCGCCCCACCACCCGTTGGCGTTTTCGAGCACGCCGAGCGTGACCCCCATCAGGTGCCCGCGCCCGCGCGTCTCGCAATAGACGTAGTTCTGCTTGCCGTCCAGATTGAGCTTCGGTCCGCTCGATACCACGGGGATGCACGGCGCACTCTGCCGGTATTGCGCGTGGAAGTAGAGCGAGTCGTCGGGCAGCTTCGGTACCGTCATGTAATCGATGTTCGAATACAGGCTGTTGATCTCCTGCGACCCTTCATTGGTCATCGTGAACCGCGCCGAGCGTTTGTACGGCATGGCGAAATAGCAGTTCAGCGACCGCCCCGGCGAGCACGCCAGGTACTGGGATTCGTAGATCTGGTAAATTCCCAGATTCAGGCCGAAGAAATCGCCCACCGGGACTTCCACGCTGGGTTTGGCGTTGCCGTCCCAATAGCCGCGCAGCACCAGTTCCTTCAGATGATCGCTGCTGCGCGCCGCAATGGTGAACCAGATGTGCGTGATCACGCCCGGGCCGGTGGCGTTGAACACCTCCTGCACGCCGCCCGCCGCCACCGGCCAGCGATCGCTGTTGCCGCCCGTCCGGTCGTAGCTGGATTGCTTCAGGCTTTTGTAGTTCTGCGCGCGCGTGTAGGCCGGCAGAAAGGGCGCGTCGCCACTGGCGCCGCTTGCCGGTTGCGCCTGCGCCCCCGCGGGCACCGCCGCGGCCAGGCCGCCCGCGGCCAGCATGCCGTGCAGGAAGCCCCGTCGATCGTTCGTCTTGGAATTCATCTTGTCCTCGCCTTGTTGTACGCTAATGGTCTCTATGATAACTATGCGCCGATTCGCTGTCTTGTCGCTTTTTGCCCTCTCCTGTTACGGGCAGGGCCTCGAATTCATCAAGTCGCACTATACCAAGTACGAATTCCAAATTCCCATGCGCGACGGCAAGCGCCTGTTCACCAGCGTCTACGTCCCCAAGGACACCAGCCAGAAATTCCCCATCATGCTGAGCCGCACGCCCTATAGCGTGAGCCCCTACGGCGTGGAGAACTACAAGACCGCGCTGGGCCCCTCGGAGAAATTCGCCCGCGAACAATTCATCTTCGTCTACCAGGATGTGCGCGGGCGCTACCTCTCGGAAGGCGATTTCGTCAACATGACGCCGCACCGCGACGTGAAGCGCGGCCCCCAGGATACCGACGAAAGCACCGATACCTACGACACCATCGAGTGGCTGATCCATCGCGTCCCCAACAACGGCAACGTGGGCATGTGGGGCATCTCGTATCCCGGCTTCTACACCGCGGCGGGTATCATCGACGCGCACCCCGCGCTGAAGGCCGCATCCCCGCAGGCGCCCATCGCCGATTGGTTCATCGGCGACGATTTCCATCACAACGGCACGCTCTACCTGCCCCACATGTTCCGCTTCTTTTCGGGCTTCGGCCATCCGCGCCCGGCGCCTACCCTGCCGCCGCCCGCCGGGACGCCAACCTCCGCGCTCACCCAGCAGGATGGCTACAGCTTCTTCCTCGGCCTGGGGCCGCTCTCTAACGTCAACGAAAAGTACTTCAAGAACGATGTCCCCTTCTGGACGGAGATGACGCAACACGCTACCTACGACGAATTCTGGCAGGCGCGCGACCTCCGCCGCCACCTCAAGAACATCAAGCCCGCGGTGATGACCGTGGGCGGCTGGTTCGACGCCGAGGACCTCTTCGGCGCGCTCAATACATACAAGGAGATCGAAAAGAACAGCCCCGGCGCCAACAACATGCTGGTGATGGGTCCCTGGTTTCACGGCGGCTGGGCGCGCGCCGATGGCGATTCGCTGGGCCGTGTCCAGTTCGGCTCCAAGACCGCCGTATTTTATCGCGATGAAATCGAGTTTCCATTCTTCAATCACTGGCTGAAGGGCAAGGACGATCCCCAACTGCCGGAAGCCTTCGTCTTCGAGACCGGCACCAACCAGTGGCGCAAGGAGGATGCCTGGCCGCCGAAAGACGCCCAGCCGAAGACGCTCTACCTGCAGGCCGATGGCCGCCTCGGCTTCGACGCGCCGAAGGAATCCGACGCACAGTTTGACGAGTACATCAGCGACCCCGCCAAGCCCGTGCCCTACATCGGCGGCCAGGCTCCGGGCATGACGCGCGAGCACATGGTGGAAGATCAGCGCTTCGCCGCCACCCGCACCGACGTGCTCACTTACCAGACAGAAGTGTTGGAGCGCGACATCACCCTGGCCGGCCCGGTCACCGCGTCGCTGTTCGTCTCTACCAGCGGCACGGATTCCGACTGGGTGGTGAAGTTGATCGATGTCTATCCCGAAGACTATCCCGACCCCGACCCGAATCCCACCGGCGTCCACATGGGCGGCTATCAGCAACTGGTGCGCGGCGAAGCCATGCGCGGCAAGTTCCGCAAGAGCTTCTCCCAGCCCGAACCGTTCACCCCGGGCAAGATGGAAAAGGTGGAGTGGGCGATGCCCGATATCGACCACGCCTTCCGCCGCGGGCATCGCATCATGGTGCAGGTGCAGAGTTCGTGGTTCCCGCTGGTGGATCGCAATCCGCAAAAGTTCGTGGATATTTATAACGCCAGGTCCACCGATTTCGTGAAGGCCACCGAGCGCGTCTACCGCGGCGCGGGCGCGCTATCCGGAGTCAAGGTCAATGTGCGCCCATAGTAAGACAGGCCTCCTGGCCTGTCTGCTGGTCGCCATTTCCTCCTCCGCCTCAGCCCAGGCGCCCGTCGTGCCCGTGGGCCTCGACGCCTATCGCATGTGGGATCGCTGGCCCTACCAGCGCATCGGCGTGCGCGCCTACATGCGCAGCACTTACGATCGCACCGGCGGCAACGAACGGGCCGATGCCTCGCACTTCCTGTATCAACTCGCCGAAGACCGCAACGTCACCCTCGATGTCGAAGGCCCGGGTCTGCTCTATTTCGTCCGCTACAACCACTGGCACGGCAGCCCCTGGCACTACGAGGTCGATGGCCTGGATCATATGGTGCGCGAAACCAGCACGGTAGACCCCGAACATCCCGCGCCGGACTCCGTCTTCCAGCCCGAGTCTGCCTTCCCCAAGCCGCTCGCCTGGACGTGGGCCGATACCAAAGGCGGCGATCTTTCCTGGGTTCCCATCGGCTTCGAAAAGCGTTTCCGGATGGCCTATTCGCGCACCTTCTACGGCACGGGCTACTACATCTATCACCAGTTCGTGGCGGGCACGAAACTTACGCGCCCCATCACCGCGTGGCGCGAGGAAGCGCCCGATCAAGACGTGCTGGACCTCATCGGACGCGCCGGCAGCGACATTGCGCCCGCCGGCATGCACGAGGCCTCGGGCACACTCACGGCGGGGCAGGCGGGGCACCCTCTGGGTCCGCCTGCCAATTCCCAGTTACCCGTCACCCTCTGGACCGCCCGCGGCCCGGCCACCATCCGCACCCTGGAACTCTCCGTGCCCCGCGAACAGGCCCTGGCCTTTTCCGCGGCGCGCCTGCGCATCACCTGGGATGGCCGCTCCGCCCCATCCGTGGATGCTCCCGTGGGCCTCTTCTTCGGCGCCGGACTGCTCTACAATCGCGACAACCGCGAGTACCTGGTCAAGAGTTTCCCCATGACGGTGCGCTACACCCGGGACCGCGTGTACCTGAGCTGCTACCTGCCCATGCCCTTCTTCCGTTCGGCCCGCATCGAACTGGCCGGCTCGCCGGCCGTCGACGTGCAGTGGCGGGTCGCCACCATCCCTTACAAGGATCCGCCGAACCAAGCCGCCTATCTGCACGCCACCTATCGCGACCACCCGTCGCCCGAGTTGGGCAAAGACCTTGTCCTGCTGGACACTCGCCAAACCGAAGGCGGCGGCAACTGGAGCGGTCAGTTCATTGGCACCTCCTTCATCTTTTCCCACGACGGCGTGCTGGCCACCCTGGAGGGCGATCCGCGCTTCTTCTTCGATGACAGCCTCACCCCGCAGGCCTACGGCACCGGCACCGAGGAGTGGGGTGGCGGCGGCGACTACTGGGGCGGCCTCAACATGACCCTGCCCTTCGCCGGCCATCCGGTGGGGGCGAAGAGCGCTAAAGACGCCGTCAGCGCGGAAGACAAAGTGGAATCGGCGTACCGCTTTCTGCTGGCCGACCTGATGCCCTTCGGCCGCAACGCCGTCATCCGCCTGGAACACGGCGGCACCAACGAATCCAACGAGCACTACAAGACCGTGACCTACTGGTATGGACTGCCCGCCGCGTCGCTGGTCGCTACCGATAAACTCCGCATCGGCGATGCGTCCAGCGAGCGCCGGCATCGGTACTTCTCACCCCAAGCCGGCGCACCCTACGAACTCCGCTCGCGCTACGAGTGGGGGCCGGACACCATCGACGGCCGGGAAATCTATCCGGCGGAAACGGATCGCGGGCGAATCACCAAAACCGCTTCGGAGTTCACCCTGAAGATCGACCCCCGCAACCTCGGTGTCATGCTGCGCCGCAAATTGGACTACGGATTTCCCAACCAGCGCGCGTTGGTCTTCGTGGCCGTGGGCAAGGAATGGAAGCCGGCGGGCGTGTGGTACCTGGCGGGTTCGAATACCTGCGTGTTTTCCAGCCCGCGCGCCGAACTGGGGGCCGCGCTGCACGTCGTCGAGACCTCGAACCGCCGCTTTCGCGACGACGAATTCCTGCTCCCGTTGGAATTGACCAGGGGGCGCTCCGCCATCCGCGTCAGGGTGAAGTTCACCCCGGTGGAAACGCCGCTTTATCCCGATTACCCAAAGAGCCACCCACTGCCCGAGTTGGCCTGGAGCGAGATGCGCTACACCGCCTACAGCTACGTGATGCCGCGGCTGTAGTGGGGCAGGCGCTTTCGCCTGCCAACCGTTTTAGTGCTTTAACACCTCTTCAAAAAAACTGATCGCCCGCCCGTCATGGGATTGCCCCAACGAGTTCATGGCCTGTTTTCGTACCTCGTTGTCGTGCGTGGCCTTCGCCAGTTGGATCAACAGCGGAATGCCTTCGCCGTCGGGCATGGACTGGAGGGAGCCGACCGCGCGGCGCTTCACCTGTACATCGGGATCGTTCTCGATGGCATCCTTAAACGTGGCCAGCACCTTGGCGCCGGAATGGCGATTGAGGGCCGAGAGGGCCTGCATGCGCATGCGCGGGTTCGAATCCTTGCGCGCGGTCGCCGTCAGCAGGTCGAGTGCTTCGGGCTCTTTGCTGTTGCCGAGCGTGGAGATGGCGCGCTCGCGCACGCGGTCGCTGGGGTCGCTCGCGATCAGCTTCTTCAGCACGTCGAAGCCGCTGCGCCCGCGCATGTTGCCGTACCATCCCACCACGCGCAGGCGGATGGATTCCGGCTGGCCGGGGGCCAGGTAGCGCTGCAACGCCGCATCGGCCGCGGCGTCGGAATGGGCGGCGATGGCGCTCATGGCGCCGTCCATAAAGGGCTCCCGCTGCGTGGCGAAACTGTCGAGCAGCGCCACGCTTTCCACCGGTTTCACGTCGGCCAGCCAGTGCACCGGCAGGCCGCCCGCATCGATCTCGCAATCCGGCGACAGCGTGCGTATGCGCTCCACCGCTCCGCTATCCACGCGGAAAAGGATGACGGCCGTATCCGGCGGTTCCAGGTGGATGACGCCGGGCTGGCTCCAGCCGTCGCGCACGTAGTCGCACCCCAGGTTGACCCTGGTGGACGGCACGCTATACGCGATCCAGGCCGGCTGTGGCTGCGCCGTCACCAGCGGTCGGAAGGTCTGCTCCAGGCCGGCCGCCGCGCTGCGCGTGTCCGGTTTGGCGTTGACCAGCAGTTTGGGCTGCGCCGCGAGCGGCAGCGCGGCCGCCGACGTCAGTAGGATCAACCAGAGTAGGAGTCTCATTTTTTCAGCAGCTCCTCGAGGTAGTCCTGGGCTTCCTTATTCTTCATGTTGGAGAGCCGTTCGACGATGCGCAGCTTCATCTTGGCGTCCTTCTCCCCGCGGGCGATGTCCACCAGGGCCTTGGCGTTGCGCTGCGAGTAGAGGCCATTGACGATGCTCTGCTTGATCTGCGGATCCTGTTCCGCATTGTAGAGGGAAACCATGGTATCGCCGGTGATACCGGCCTTTTGCGAGGCCAGCACGCGCATGGCATCGGCGCGCACCTTGGGGTCCTTCTCCGTGCGCACCACTTCGAGCAGTTTGTCGGCATTGCCGTTGGAGTACATGTAGCGCAGCAGTTGGATTTTACCCTCGCTGGTAGTCTCGGTCTGGTAGAGTTGCCACAATTCCGGATTGCCGTTGTTGCCCGCCAGGGCGCCGATGGCGAATTCGCGAAGTTCGGGCGATTTCTCGGCCTTCGCGGCTTGCAGCAGCCGGTCTTTGTCCCGCGCGCCGGCGTAGGCCTGGAGGATGGCTCGCTTGACCGCCACATCGCTCGTGGCAGCATAGATCTCCGCCAGGATCTGGGCGTTGTTGTTGGGCTTGCGCCGCTGATCCATGTAGTTGATGGCTTTCAGTTGCAGGTCCGGATTGGCGCCGCCGCGCGCGATCTGCTCGATCAGCGCCTGCGCCTTGGGCGAATTGCTCTGCGCGAGCACGAACAGGGTGTTGCGCTTCACTTTGGGCGAGGCGGAACCTTTGAGCTGACTCTCCAGCAGCGGGATGGCGCGCTCCGGATCGCTCTGCATGAGCCCGTTGATGGCCATCAGCTTGAGCTCTTCATCGCTCTCCGCTTCCGGCGAAACATTCTGTCCGGAGGCCTGCTTCAGTTCAAGTTCCAGCGCCTTGGCGTCATCCAGCCAGCGGCTGGTAGCGTAAGACTTGCGCAGTTCGGCGATGGCGGCGGCGGCTTCGTCGCGGCGGCCCAACTTGCCGAGCGCGTAAGCCTTCCAGTAAAGAGCGCCATCCACCCGCTCGGTGTTGAGCGCGATTACCTCGTTGAAGCAATCCACGGCCGGCCCCCACTCGTGATTGTCGAGCGCGCTCTGGCCTTGCGAATAGCGCTGATTACTCGTGCCGCGGCCGCGCAACATGATCTCCCTGGGAGGCCTCGGCGGCGTGGGTGGGCGCGGGGTGACGGCCTGTGGCGCGAAGGCGAAAGGAGCGAGTGGAGCGGTCTTCGCCATCTCTTTGGCCCTCTCCTTCATGTCCAGTTTCATGAGGCCGAGCTGTTCTTTGACTGCCTCCATCTGGTCTTGCAGTTCCAGATTCAGCGTCATCTCTGTGACCATCGGGATCTGCACATCGAGGTCGCCCAGATCGATGTCCATCGGTAGTAGGGGTGGCAGGGGCGCGACGGGCGCGGGCATCGGCATCGGCGCCGGCTGTGGGGCCGGGACGGGCGCCGGTGTCTGCGCCAAAGCCAGAAGCGCCGTGGCGAGCAGGCTGCATACGGGTTTCAGTGTTCGAGAGTAGTTCATATTCCTGTTCCTTTAGAGTGTCTGGTTCCTCACGTTGGACCCCAGCACACGAATCTTGAAGAGAATGCCTTCGGCCTCCAGCCGTTGGCGCAGTTCCTCCAACTCACGCGGCGTCATATTGGAAGGCGCGTGGGTGATGTCCACCAGCACGCGCTCGAGTTCGTCGAGCACGCCGGTGATACGGGCATCGCCGGTGCGCGCCGCGGTCTGCCGGTAGAGCCGGGTTTCGGTGACCAGGCCGCCGGCGCGTTCCTGTTCGGCGGAAATATCCAGCGAGCCTTTGGGGTTGGCGTTGGTCAATTCGATGAGCACCATCTGGGAGCGCTCCAGATAGTCGCCCACCGCCACCAGCAGGACCCTCTCGCCGGTTTGCCCATCGGCCGCCGCCATCCGCGCGGGCGGGTTGGGCCGCGGGTAGAAGCGGCCGGCCACGAAGGCCGTCACCATCAATGCCGCCAAGGCCGCGCCCGCCGCCGCCAGCCGCCACCATGGCGGCGGCATCCAGAGCGTACGCCGCCGCGCACCCAGACGAGGCTCGATGCGCTGCCACACCTCGGCGCCGTAGTCGGCGGAGCGCTCCGGCACGGGCAACCCATCCACCACGTTGAGCACGCGCTGGAGCGAGGCGTAGAGCGTGCGGCACTCGCCGCACTCTTCGAGATGCCGTTCGATGCCGAGGGCGCCGCCCGCCGCTTCGTCCGTGTCGCCGGGTTCCCCGGGTTCGCCGGGTTCCCCGGGTTCGCCGGGTTCGCCGTAGTAATACAAAATCAGTTGTTCTTCACTCAGGTGGTTCATCTGGCCGCACTCACCAAGGGCTCCAGCGCCCTTCTCAGTTTCTGCACCGCGCGGAACACGCTGTGCTTGGCCGCGCCCGGCTGGCAGCCCAGCACGCGGCTCACATCTTCGATACACATGCCCTCGAAATGGCGCAGGACAAACGCCGTGCGCTCGGCAGTGCTCAATTCGGTCATGGCCTCGGCCACGCGGTCGCGGACCTCTCCGCTCATGGCGATGCGGTCGGGCGCCGGGTCGTGCGAGGGGAGGGCGAGCGTCGGATCGTCCACTTCCGCTTCCGCCGGCGCGGCGAGTTCGTTGCGCCGTTTGCGCGCGCGCACCAGGTCCACCGAGCAGTTGACGGCGATGCGATAAAGCCAGGTGCCGAAGCTGGCCCGTTGGTCGAAACGGGCGAGCTGTTTGTACGCCCGCAGGAAGCTCTCCTGCACGATGTCCTCCGCGTCCTGCTGGTTGCCTGTCATACGATATGCCAGCCGGAACAGAGGGCGGCCGTGGCGTTCCACGAGCACCCGAAACGCGTCGGCGTCACCCGTCCGCGTCCTGGTGACCAGGACTATGTCGTTGCACTCCATCCGGCTGTTCTTTAGACTGCCCGGCCCGGCGGCGGTTAGCAAGGCTTGGTGGGGCAGCCTGCCAATCCGCTTCGAAGCTCGGACTTCATGTGCCTCCGCGCCGCAAGGGACGGCCGGCCTCCCTGGTTCCGCCTTCGCCGGCGCGGGAGCGATCTCCCGGGTGGCGCGCCGCGCGCCGGCCGGGTGCGGCAAAAATGTTCCGCGTTATCGCAGGTGGCTCAGGACGAAATCCACCACCGGCTTGGGGTCTTTGGGTGCGAGTGGAAAATGCCCTTCGCCTTCCCTGACGATGACGGTGATCTGCCCGCCGAGCGCCTTATACCTCTGCTCGACCACGCGGGTCTGTTCGTTGAGCCATGGGTCAAGGCTGCCGCAATCGTGCAGCACCGGGATGCCGGCTTTGGCCAGCGGAGCCAGGTTGTCGATGGGCGGCGATTTTGTCATCAGACTGCGCAGCGAGGGATTTCGGGCATAAATGCAGGAGACCTTGTCCGGGTTGGCAATTGCCCAGGCATACACCTCTCCCCCGTTCGCCCCGGAGCCTTCCATCACCGCCTTCTTTGAGAATCCATTATCGACCAGGGTTTTGTAGGTTTCGTCCCACTGTTGTTGCACCATCCCAGACTGCGCGGTGAGCGGGGGAATCACAATGTGGAGACCCTTCGCCAGCAACGCCTGATCGACGGTGGCGTCGCGATCGATCGCGCCCCCGCGGAAGACCCAGGGCTTCCCGGGCGCTACGTTCTTGGGCACAATGATCGCCATGCCGCCCGACCTGAAGGTGCCCGATCGAGGGGCATCATATCGGTCGTAGGACTCCGTGAAGCCCGGTCCACGGGCGGTGGCATAAGTCTGTTCTTCCTTTAGGTAGATATATGCAGGCTCGAGACTGTAGTAATAGGACTTGGTGAAACTGCTATCCGCGAAGGCCGGCCGGTTGGCGGTGGAGGGTTGCATATGCTGCACAATCCAGTCGGCAATCAGTTGGGGATTCCGCAGGCTGTGGGGGTGATGCGCCTGGCCTTCCTTGATGAGCACGGTGATGGCGCCGCCCGACTGATGGTATATGTCCTCGACCACCAGAGTATGCTGGTGCAGCAACATATCTTCCGTGCCGCAGATGTGAAGCAGGGGTATGTCGTGTTTGGCCAGTTCCGGGATCTTAGCGAAATCCTCGTCATATAGCGCGGGATTGTCGGCGTAGATACACGCCACTTTGTCGGGGTTCGCCACACCCCAGTTGAACTCATTGACTCCGCCCTTGCTCATGCCGATGAAGGCCGCTTTCTTCGACAGCCCGTGTTGCTCCGTTAAGAACTGGTACCAACGGTCCCACGCCTTGCCTTGCCTGCCGCTATCGGGCGCGACATAGGCGATGTGGAAACCGCGATTGAGTAACTCGGTCTCGGTCTGGGGCTCGTGGTTCCAATAGCAGCCCCGCCACGACCAGGGGTAACCGGGCGCCGCCTGCTTGGGAACGATCACCACGCAGCGACGCTTGCCGTCCTTCAGGGTAGCGTCGATGCCATAGCTTGTTACCTCCTTCTCCGGGGCCTTCATCGGTGTGATTGCCCCGGTGGCATCGTCCATGATGAAGTCGTAACGGTCGAATCCTTCGTGCCAGGTGGTCTTCTCACCTTGGAAGGGTGTATGACCGTCGGCTGCCATGGTCGGCTTAGCCGTCCGGAAGATCACCGCCACGAGGAATACTCCAACACCGACGCGCAGATGCCTTCTTATACTCCTCTTCATATCAGCGCTCCTCAACGATCGGTTGGTGCGATTCGTCTTCATCGCCGCCGTTACGCTAAACCATAGCAGGCGGCGACCATTCAAGTGCTGCCCCTGGACCGCGGCCGGGCCAACGGGTAGACTGACGGGCAGCCATGCGCGGGAAATGGATTGCAATTCGGGCGAGCGCCGTTCTCGCCATCGCCGGCAGCGTGGCCACCCTGCTGATAGGTGGCGCCATCCTGTTCGGCACGCTGGCGGCGCCTCCGGCTAAGACGGGACCGGCCATGCCGCCGCTCCCCCTGAAGGCGATCGGTATAGTGATGGCGGCCATCTGTTCATGCCTCAGTGGCTGGGGAATCTGGACGGCCATCGGAGTTTATCGCCGCCGCCAATGGGCGCGCATCTCCATCGTGGTCTTCGCGGTGCTGCTCACCTTTATGGGCGCGAGCGCTTCTCTGGCCATGCTCTTCGTGCAGATGCCCGTTCAGCCAGGAGTCGGCCAACATACTTCTGCCTCATGGCCTTGAACAGCGCGGTCACCATGGGGCAGCCAGGGTATGCGGACAAAATGCAGACCATGATGCGACAGATGCCCAGGCTGTTCCCCACTGGAGTTCCGCCGCAAATGCCGCAACCGGGCCGGCTGTTTGCGCTTATGGGGACCGCATTCCTGGCGGTTCCGATATGGTTTCTGGTGCGCCGCCGCGCCGCTTTTGTGAAAGTTGCGGCCGCGCAGTAAGCAGCGGTTATCTACCGGCCAGTTGCTCTCCCCTGGCCTGCGCCTGCCGCTCCAGATCGCCCACCTTCAGGCGGGACGCGACTACCCGGATGCGATACCAGACCCGCGAATCGTTGTCCCGATCCGCGAGCTGCAACATTCGCTGGACGAACGGCCGGGCACTATCCGGTTTGACCGAGTACTGCGACGCGTACTCGATCAGTTGGTCCAGCGTTCCATGCTCCATCATCTTGGCGGTAACGATGGAGCGCACCTGGCTCTCCGCCGGGTGTTCCTGCGACCCGGTGCCGGCAGGGAACGCGCCGACTGCCGCCCGCATCACCAGCAACAGCTCTTTCCCGTTCGACGCCTTGTCGGCCATCTCCAGGATCACTTTGTGCTGCGCCGGGGACTGCGGAGCCGCCGCCGCGGCAGCCATGTAGAGCTTCTTCATGGCCGCGCTGATCACCTGCTCCGCTTCGGGCTGAGGCGCCGCGGGGTTGCTCGCGGCACTGTTACCGGCGGCCAGGGTCCAGGCGACCATTACGACTAACGGTACACCACGAAAACCCTTCAACATATTAGGAGCGTACATCCAAATTGGATTTCTGAACAGAATATTTTCACAACTTGACGAAGAATTCTGCACAGTATAGGATTGAGGGGTCTTTATATCTTGTCTTGCGGTCCCCCATCGTGTTTTTTGTTGAGAAACACCACACCATGACGGCCGTGAACTTACTCCGGCTCGCTGCCATTGCGACCCTGTTGACCACCGCCCTCCGCGGCCAGCAGGCGGCGCAACTGCATGCCGAGGACTGTGCGGGCTGCCACGATGCCGGCCCACGCGTCGGCAAACGCCAGGCTGGAATGCCCCCGGGTTTCAACGCGGCCGCCTTGAAAGCGTCCCCCCATGCGACCCTCGAATGCGTCGCCTGCCACATGGATATCAAAGAGGTCCCGCATCCGGAGAAGTTGGCCCGCGTGGATTGCGGCTTGTGCCATGGCGACGAGCAGACCCAGTACGCCGCCAGCGTCCATGGGAAGAAGGCGGCGCAGAACGACGCGTTTGCTCCCGGCTGCAAGCTCTGCCACGGCACCCATGACATCCTGTCCCCGTCCAACATGAAGTCGCCGACCGCTACCATCAACGTTCCACGCCTCTGCGGCGGCTGTCACCGCGAAGACACCGAGGTCAGCAAGACGCGCACGTTCTCGCAGACCAATATCCTGGAGAATTACCGGGACAGCATTCACGGCGTTGGCCTCTTCCAGAAGGGCCTCACCGTTACCGCGGTCTGTACGAGCTGCCATACCGCCCACAACGTCCGTCCTCACAACGATGCCGCCTCCTCGATTGCCAAGCAGAACATTGCCAAGACCTGCACCAAGTGCCACGCGCTCATCGAAACCGTGCACCGCCAGGTCATACGCGGCGAGTTGTGGGAGAAGCAGCCGCACCTCATCCCGGCGTGCGTGGATTGCCATGAGCCGCACAAAGTCCGCAAGGTTTTCTACTCGCAGGGGATGTCCAACGGCGATTGCCTGAGCTGCCATTCCAATCCCACTCTCACCGGGACCGGCACCCCGCAAACCGGCAGCCTGTACGTCAGCGCGGCGGAATTGGCCGGTTCCCGTCATTCCCGCATCGCCTGCGTGCAATGCCATACCGGCGGCACGCCGTCCAACGTCAGAGCCTGCTCCACCATCACGGGCAAGGTGGATTGCTCCATCTGCCACGAAAAGGTGGTGGGCCAATACCGCGAGAGCAAGCACGGTACGCTGGCCGCGCAAGGCAGTCCCGACGCGCCCCTCTGCCGCGACTGTCACAGCCCCCACGGCACCATGGGCAAGCTCGATTCCGCGTCGCCTACCTATTCGCGCAACGTCCCCGCCCTGTGCGCCAAATGCCACCAGTCCGGGCAGAAGGCCCAGCTTCGCTACACCGGCAAGCAGGATCACATCGTGGAACATTACCGCGAGAGCATCCACGGCAAGGGGCTCCTGCAATCCGGGCTGACCGTCACCGCCAATTGCGCCGACTGCCACACCCCGCACCACGAACTGCCCAGCGCCGATCCGCGCTCCAGCGTGAACCGCGCCAACATCGCCGAGACCTGCGCGCAATGCCATCGCGGCATCTACGAGCAGTTCACCGCCAGCGTCCACAGCCCCAAGGTCACTCACTCCGGCAAGCCACTGCCGGTGTGCGCCGATTGCCACTCCGCCCACAGCATCCAGCGCACCGACCTTTCCAATTTCCGGCTGGACATCATGAACCAATGCGGCCGCTGCCACCAGCAGATCACCGAGGCGTATTTCGAGACGTTCCACGGCAAGGTCTCCAAACTGGGTTACCTGAAGACCGCCAAGTGTTACGACTGCCATGGAGCGCACGACATTCTGCCGGTCGCGGACCCGCGCTCGCATCTTAGCCGCAACAATATCGTGGCCACCTGCGGCAAGTGCCATGCCGGCTCCCACCGCCAGTTCGCCGGCTATCTGACTCACGCCACCCACCACGATCCGAAGAAGTATCCCTTCCTGTTCTTTACCTTCTGGGGCATGACCGGCCTGCTGATCGGCACGCTGGTGATTTCCGGCACGCACACCGCGCTCTGGCTGCCCCGGTCGTTCGCCTACCGCAAGCAGATCAAGAACCTGCATACGGAAGGCGGGCCCTATGTGCGCCGCTTCCGGCGGTTCCATCGCAACCTGCACCTGTTGGTGGTCTCCAGCTTCCTCGGACTGGCCCTGACCGGCATGATTCTGAAGTTCTCCTACATGGGCTGGGCCAAGGTCGTGGCCCACCTGCTGGGCGGCTTTGAAGCGGCCGGTTTGATCCATCGGTTCTGCGCCTGCCTGACCTTCACCTATTTCGGGCTGCACGTGTTCGATCTGGTGAAGCAGCATCGCGCCAGCGGCAAGAGCTGGCGCCAGTTCATCGCCGGCGACGATGGCATGGTCTTCAACCGACGCGATTGGGACGAGCTCACCGGTTCCCTGAAATGGTTTTTCAAACGCGGCCCGCGTCCCGAATTCGGGCGTTGGACGTATTGGGAAAAATTCGACTATTTCGCCGTGTTTTGGGGCGTCGCCGTGATTGGTGGCACCGGCCTCATGTTGTGGTTCCCGGAGATCTTCACGCGCGTGTTCCCAGGCTGGGCGGTCAATGTCGCCACCACCATCCATAGCGATGAAGCCCTGCTCGCGGTCAGCTTCATTTTCGTGGTGCACTTCTTCAACACCCACTTCCGCCCCGAAAGATTCCCCATGGACACGGTGATTTTCACCGAGGGTGTGCCCCTCGAAGAGTTCCAGCGCGATCGTCCGCGGGAGTACCGCCAGCTGGAAGAGAGCGGCGAGCTGGCCGGGATGATGATGCCGTCGCCCGCACCCCACGAGGTGAAATTCTGGCGCCGCCTCGGCTTTACCGCGCTCTCCATCGGCCTGCTGCTGATCGGCCTCATCGTCTACTCCATGCTCTTCGCCTATCGCTGATGCG
>Ga0182030_10007368_pt1 | contig 22971 bp, 20 predicted proteins | sample 812S3MmetaG_FD_121299 | JGI IMG/M metagenome (GOLD analysis project Ga0182030, IMG submission 121299) | Permafrost microbial communities from Stordalen Mire, Sweden - 812S3M metaG (Illumina Assembly) | ecosystem: Environmental > Terrestrial > Soil > Wetlands > Permafrost | place: Sweden...
GATAAGATAATTGCATCCGGCACTCTTCATATCGGTTGTTTTTCCCGGGAAAGCAAATACATCTTTATTATAACCGTTGGCTAAGTCTGCCGTGATCATACTGCCGCCTTTTATGCCTGTTTCCACCACAATGGTTGCATCGCTTATGCCCGCTACTATCCGGTTGCGGATAGGGAAATTGTGTTTATCTGGTTTTATGCCGCTGCTGAATTCGGTCAGGAGGCCACCAGATGTAATCATTTCTTTCGCAAGCGAGGCATGTTCTGGCGGGTAAATTTTGTCAAGCCCATGTGCAAGCACGCCAACTGTCTGCAGATTATTTTTTAATGCAGATTTGTGCGCAATAGCGTCAATGCCAAAAGCCAGGCCACTGACGATTAACACATTGAAAGACGTTAACTCTTTTACTATTTTTTCTGTGATCTGTTTGCCGTAATCGCTATTGTTGCGGGTGCCGACTATGGCAATGATTTTTGAGCTGTTCAGGTCTGCGTTGCCTCTATGAAATAGCATAGTCGGGGGATCGTAGCAATTCAATAATCGCTGAGGATAACTTTTACCGGTAAGAAACAGCGGCTCGATTTTATATTTGTTGATGAACTTTAATTCTTCTTCGGCCTTTGGAAAATCCTGAAATACAGCGATAGATTTCGCTCTTATTTCACCAATGCCCTCTATTTTTTCTAACTGAGATTTTTTTGATTTGAAAACATCTGCTGCATTTCCAAAATGGGTGATAAGGATTTTTGCATGAACAGAACCAATGTTAGGAACGAGTGTCAGGGCAAGTTGGGATATTAATTCATCAGGCATAAAAAAGGGATAAAGTTCATCCCAAATATAAAAACTGTTGATTAATGAAACCCGCTTTTCACAAATTATTTGCTGACCACTTTCAATTCCGTTCTCCTATTTTTTGCTCTTCCCTGATCGGTTTTGTTGTCGGCTATTGGTTTTGCGTCGCCAATACCTTTAGATGATAATCGGCTTGCATCAATGCCTTTTGCAGTAAGGTAAGCTATTACAGCTTTTGCCCGGTTTTCTGAAAGCTTCAGGTTGTCTGCAGGTTTACCAATATTGTCAGTATGTCCACTGATCTCGATCTTGATGGTGGCATTTTCCTTCATCAATTGTACCACCTGGTCTAGTTCTACCTGTGATTCACTTTTCAAATCGTACTTGTTCACGTCGAAGAAAATATTTTTCAGTATCACCATTGCGTTGGCTTCTATAGGCTGTAGCGGGATATCGATATTGTATGTTGAATCTGGTTGCTTTTGGCTCAAGGGGAAATTTTCCGAAAAGAACAGATAGCCTTTTCTGTTCACATTGAATGCATAATCCTTTCCTACCGGCAATGTGATGAAGTAATTGCCTGTTTCGTCAGTCTGTACTTTGGATACAATTTGTTTTGTTATCAGATCCGTTAATTCTACCGCAGAGGGGAGGCCTTTGTTGGTTTTATTATCGAAAACTTTTCCCTTTATCCATAGCGTCCGGGTGGGCATGATGTCATCGCGCAATTGAAATGTGTAGAGGTCAAGTTTTCCACGGCTGTCTGCGCGGTCGCTGGCATAGTAAGCCGTTTTACCATCGGCTGAGATGACCATGCTGCCTTCGTCTTCTATCGTATTGATGGGATAGCCCAGATTCTCTGGCTTACCCCATTTACCATTGGCTCCTTTTCTGGATACAAACAAATCACTGCTGCCATAACCGATATGTCCGCTTGACGTGAAATATAAACTTTGATTATCGGCGTGAATGAAAGGTGTGCTTTCATCTCCGATAGTATTGATTTCCGGCCCAAGGTTTTCCGGAGCGCTCCATCTGCCGTTTGCCAAATAATGGCTTACATAAATATCATTGCCTCCGTAGCCTCCGGGTCTGTTGCTTGCAAAATAAAGGTCTCTCTTATCTGGCGAAAGCGATGGCGCAGATTCCCAAAATTCAGTATTGATGGTTCTTCCAAGATTTTCGGGAGTGCTCCATCCGTCCTTGTCCAAATAGGAAATGTAGAGGTCACAGGAACCAAAGCCATTGGGGAAATTGCAGCCGGTAAAAATGAGCCATTGTCCGTCTTGTGAAATGTTTTGTGCACCCTCATTCATGTTGGTATTAATATTCCCTTCAAGGCTTTTTGCTTTGCTCCAATGATCTCCTTTCCAATCTGATTCGTAGAAATCCTCATTGTTATTATTCACGCGCCTCGTGAATATAAGCTTGCTTCGATCGATGGTAATTGTTGGAAAATACTCCGGCACTTCTGTATTTATGCTATCGCCTAAGTTCTGGGGCTCGAAATTGTAATTTTTTTGTGGGTGGTTTTTTGCATAATCAACAGCGAATTCGTAGCATTTTTTTCTGTAGCTACCAGAGCGGATGCTGGACTCATTCAGATTTGGTATGCTTAAGAAAATATTTACCGCATCAAGTGCTTTTTCAAATTCGCCTTTGCCGGCAAGATTGATGGAGTAAGAAAGCGTGTAGTCAATGAAATAAACGCTGTCAATTTTTTTTGCTTTTTCATAGTAATCAATGGCGCTCTGGTAATTTTTTATTTCACTGTACATGCCTGCAAGAGAAAGATAAGCATCTTCAAAAGTGGTATCAATTTTCACTGCCTGCAGCAATGTCTCTATCCCTTGCCTGAAATTATCGGCCTCGGCCATCTCCTGTGCTTTTGCATATAGTTGCGCAGCTTTGGGTTTCACTTTTGAAGGATCGTATTGTGCATTGGCACAATAGAAAAAGAGTAACGATAGGATAGTGAACAAGCATTTCATGGCTGAAAATTACAAATCAAAAATCAAAGTAAGCACAACTGATTTTTTTGTGATTGTGTTAGACGTTAGTGGTAAGTATTAAGTAGTAAGTATTGCGTTTATGTTTAATAACTCACGACTGACTATTCACGACTGACCACTCACAAATTCAAGGCACATGGATGTATTTATGAAGTTGCAAAGAGAACTCCCACTGTGGGTTTTCTTTAATGTAATCAATTATCAAGGGTGTAATAACCGATGACTTGCTCCACTCGGGTTGCAGGAACAATTTGCATTTTGGAGAAACGAGCGCAGCATATTTTTCTGCCCACTCGAAATCAGTTTTATTAAAAACGACAACTTTCAGTTCATGTGCTGCAGCGCAAATTTCCTGCAAAGGTGCTTTGAATTTTTTGGGCGAAAGACAAATCCAGTCCCAATCTCCGCTCAATGGATGAGCACCTGAACTCTCGATGTGTGTTTTGAAGCCTGCCCGATGCAACTGTTTGGTTAATTCACTGCAATCGTGCATTAAAGGCTCGCCGCCGGTAACGATTGTGATATGTCCGGTTTCGAGTTTCCTGTCTTCAGTTTTCGGTTTTTTGCCAATTGCCAACTGCCAACTGCCAACTTCTTTCGTTGCAGCATCAATGATTTCCTCAATCTTTTTTTGCGGATGTTTATCCGCGTCCCAGCTATCTTTCACATCACACCATGCACAGCCCACGTCACAGCCGCCGAGGCGTATGAAGTAGGCGGCTTTTCCCTGATGAAATCCTTCGCCCTGAATAGTATAGAAAGCTTCCATTACCGGAAGCGTTTGTGTTTTATTTCCTGTTGTTAATTGCATGGGGCGCAAAGGTCGGAGATTTTAACTAAAGTCAGTTTCACGCAGCGAGGCAAAGGCAACTGCGATACAGCGATCGCGAATTGATATTCTTTGTCAGCTTTGTAGCCATTGGTTCATTGTGAGATTTTTTTAATTATTATCCTCGCATGCCTTGAAGGTATTTTTCATCAGGGCTGCGATGGTCATGGGGCCAACACCTTTCGGGACAGGTGTTATATAGCTGCATTTGGGAGATACATCTGCGAAGTCCACATCGCCTTTGATCGCGAACCCACTTTTTTTTGATGCATCTGGAACGCGGGTGATGCCAACATCAATGATAATAACACCATCTTTTACCATGTCCGCTTTTACAAAGCCGGGCTTACCAAGCGCAGCTACAATAATATCAGCCTGCAAACAAATTTCTTTTAAATTTCTTGTGTGCGAATGGCAGATGGTCACAGTGCAATTGCCGGGATTGGTATTGCTGCTTAATAAAATGCTCATCGGTCTGCCAACAATATTGCTGCGGCCCACAACCACTGCGTGCATGCCTTTGGTGTCAATTTTATAATGCTCCAATAAAAGCATTATGCCATGCGGCGTGGCTGGAATGAACGATGGTAAACCCTGTACCATGCGGCCAATGCTCGTGGGGTGAAAGCCATCTACATCTTTCTCTGTGCTGATGGCATTGATCACTTTTTCATCGGAGATATGCTTTGGCAAAGGCAATTGGACAAGGATTCCGTCCACATCAATGTCTTTGTTCAGGTCATCGATCACGTTCAGCAATTTATGCTCGGTGATATCATCCTCCAATCTTATCAGGGTAGATTTAAAGCCAATCTCAGCGCATGCTTTCACTTTTGCGCCAACATAAGTTTCGCTCGCTCCGTTGTTGCCTACCAGCACCGCGGCAAGGTGCGGAACTTTTCGACCCTCGTTCATTAATTGAGCTACCTGTAATTTCAGTGCATCTTTAATGGCCTGCGATGCGGATTGCCCGTCTAAAATTTGCATGGCGCAAAGTTAATGTTCGTTGCCATCAAATCATCAAATCATACCACTAACAGGGTATTGTCAGAAATAATACTAGTTTATAAATTGCCCTTCTAAAAATTAACTGAGTGAGAAAAGCGTTCGCACAGTTAGCCTTATCCATCATTTCATTGCAGGGCACAGCGCAGGCTGTGCATTCTCCTGTAAGGGCGCATTATGTTCAACTGGGTACATATAGTAAAGAATTTTGCGATGTTTTCTCTTTCACAAATAATCAGGCTGCACTATCGTCTATAAAAACAGCCAGCGCGGGCGTGTATGGGGAGCAAAGGTTCTCATTGAAGGAAGCCAGCATGTATTCGCTGGCCTTTTCATTACCTACAGTTGCAGGTGGTTTTGGCCTGCAAACAGACTATTTTGGGTACAGTGATTACAATGAATCGCAATCAGGTATTGCTTATGGAAAGCATTTGGGGAAGTTTGCCGATATAGGCGTTCAGTTTAATTACTACAATGTACGCATCGCTGGTTATGGGAATGCTGGCACCGTAAATTTTGAAGCGGGCGCAATTTTTCACTTATCAGAGCATTTCCATTTTGGGTTACATGCTTACAATCCTGTGGGGGGTAAATTCGGGAAAAATGCCGCCGAGAAATTAGCTTCTGTTTACACCATTGGCGCTGGTTATGAAGCATCGAAGCTGGTATTTATCAGTGCAGAAATCATTAAAGAGGAAAACAAGCCTGTGAATATCAATGCAGGGCTGCAATATGTTTTTGCAAAACAGTTTTTTGCAAGGGCAGGGATCGAAAGCGAGCCATCGTCTCTTTATGCAGGAGTTGGTTTTTCATGGAATCTTTTCAGGTTAGATATTTCTGCCAATTATCATACTCAGTTGGGTTTTACTCCCGGGATGCTGCTCATTTATTATTTCAATAAGAAAGAAAATCAGAAAATGTGACAAATGAAAAATTGTGTTCCGATATTATTGAGTTTGGTTTTCTATTTGCGAATGGATGCTCAGAATAACCAGCCTATAAAGCCTGTAGAAGAGCAACGTCTGGAAAACATGGCAGAAAAGCAGGATGCAGAAACAAATGATGATTCTTATTTGCAAATGATGGAAGAATACCGCAAGCATCCGATAAACCTGAATATTGCTGCAGAAGAGCAACTACAGGATTTGCAATTGCTGACGCCTTTGCAGATAAAAAGTTTTTTAAGTTACCGGCAGCTTTTCGGAGATTTTTTAAGTTTATATGAATTACAGGCGGTTCCGTTGTGGGATATTGAAACAATCAGGGATTTGCTTCCTTTTATAGTGTTAAAGTATGAATTGCAAATGAGCGAAGCAGTTCTGAAAAGGTTGCGGGGAGGAGACAATTCCTTATTGATAAGGTCCTCACAACAAATTGAAAAAGCAAAGGGTTTTGAAAAGCCGGCAAATTCAACGGCTTCCCATTATTTAGGTAGCAGGCAAAAGATTTTCTTTCGATATAAATATAGTTACAAAAATTTATTGCAATATGGGATGCTGGGCGATAAGGATGCCGGCGAACAATTTTTCAGAGGCGCACAAAAAGATGGGTTTGATTTTTATTCATTCCATTTTTTTGCAAGGAATATGGGCATCATCAAATCCCTGGCTATTGGGGATTTCGCAGTAAATATGGGGCAAGGGCTGATACAGTGGCAAGGCCTGGCATTCACAAAAAGCTCAGAAGTGATAGCAATAAAAAGGCAATCTCCGGTTTTGAGACCTTACAATTCTTCCGGAGAATTTAATTTCCATCGAGGCGCCGGAATCACATTCGAAAAAGGAAACTGGCAGGTGACTGTTTTTGCTTCTTTCAAAAAAATAAGCGCAAACCTTGTTGCCGATACCCTGAATAAGCAGGATTATATCACATCATTTCAAAGCTCTGGATATCACCGAACCACCGCGGAAAATGCAGACAGAAACAACTTGAGGCAATTTGCATCCGGAGGCAACGTGATTTTTGCAAAACAAAACTATCGGGTAGCCATAAACGCTGTTCATTATGATTTTTCCAGTCCGGTTCAAAAGAAGAACCAGCCCTATAACCTCTTTGCGCTTCAGGGTAAATCCTGGTCAAATGAAAGCCTTGATTACAGCTTTACGCATGGGAATATTCATTTTTTTGGCGAAGCGGCGATTGACAGGGATTTGAACACTGCTTTCGTGAATGGCGCATTGGTAAGTATTTCCCAGTCTGTTGATGCATCGATCTTGCATCGAAAAATTGATAAGGCATATCAATCTTTATATTCAAATGCTTTTACTGAAAATACGAATGTGAATAACGAAAACGGGTTCTATGCCGGTATTTCAGTTCGCCCATCTGCCAGTTGGAAAATTGATGCATATTTTGATTTGTATAAATTCCCGTGGCTCAGGTATCAGGCAGATGCGCCAAGTTCAGGAAAGGAATATTTCGTGCAATTGTTTTATCAACCAAACAAATCATGGTTTGTATATACACGCTATAAGAGCGAGTCAAAGCAGGATAACATTTCAATAGCCAACGCTGGTTTACATCCGCTTGCTTTTATACCGAAACAGGATTGGAGGACTGAGTTCAGCGTTCGCCTTAATAAAGAAGTGGAGGTGCGGAATCGGGTGGAAGTTTTGTGGTATGATCGAAAGTTACCAGATTGTGAACAAGGGTTTCTTAGCCTGATTGATTTTTTTTATAAGCCTTTCAAAAGGCCTTTTGAAGGCAATCTCCGCCTGCAGTATTTTGAAACCGGTGGCTATAATTCGCGGGTGTATGTGTACGAAAATGATGTGCTTTACAATTTCTCGAGTCCTTCATATTACGATAAAGGGTTCCGTTATTATTTAAACCTCAACTGGGATCTAAAAAAAATATTTAATCTTAAATCAACTAAAAAAATGAATATAGAAGGATGGATTCGCTGGGCGCAGACTGTTTATTCAGGCAAAAATACTGTCGGATCGGGTTTGGATGAAGTGAGGGGCAACGAAAAAAGCGAGATAAAATTTCAATTTCTTGTTGGGTGGTGATTTGACATGTTTTTTGAAAATGACCTTCTGGATTTGCTTTTTATTTTTTGCTACTTTTGCCCCAAATGAAATTTATGGCGGAACAACAACCCAATAACCAGCTTAATATTGAGATCAGCGAAGAAGTAGCAGAAGGTGAGTATGCTAACCTTGCCATCATTACGCATAGCCACGCCGAGTTTGTGATAGATTTTGTTAACGTCATGCCTGGCACACCAAAAAGCAAAGTAAAATCCAGGATTATTTTCACCCCACAGCATGCAAAGCGTTTTATGAAAGCATTGACTGAAAATATCGGGCGATTTGAAGCCGCCAATGGAAAAATTCAGGAACTGGAAGAAGTTCAATTGCCATTTAATTTCGGGGGACCTACCGCACAGGCGTGAGAAAGCATGGTGGTTTGATGATGGCTGACGGGGGGTAAATTTGATCGTAATTCTATAATTTTATTAACGATCATTACAAAGGGCTCACTAAATTATCCCTTGATCAGCAAAGCTATAATACCCATCTTCGCTTACGATTATATGGTCCAGGACTTTTATATCAAAATACTTTGCAGCTTGTTTTATTTTATGTGTTAATTCCTCATCTGCTTTGCTTGGCTTTAAGCTGCCTGAGGGATGGTTGTGGCAAAGTATAATGCTGACGGCATCTTCCTCCAAAGCTTTTTTAAGAATGATCCTGGGGTCTGCGACGGTGCCGGTGATCCCTCCCTGGCTGATGATCTCAAAGTGATTGATCTTATTGGCGCGGTTCAAGAAAACAACCGCGAACACTTCATGATGGTGGTCGCGCAGGATGGCCTGCAGATAATTGGCTATTTCTTTACTGTCGCTAACATGCGGCTTTTCAAGCGAAGTAATGGCTTGTCTTCGTCTGCCAAGTTCCATAGCTGCTGCGATTGTAATGGCTTTAGCCTCACCAATGCCTTTCACTTTCATCAATTCTTTTATTGATAATTTACCAAGTTCTGAAAGATTGTTCTTCGCTAAAAAAAGAAGCTCTTTAGCAAGATCAACCGCACTTTTATCTTTTGTCCCGTTGTTGATAAGTATAGCCAGCAATTCGGAGTCACTTAACGCCATCGGGTTCTTACTTAGTAATTTTTCCCTTGGACGGTCATCTTTGGCCCATTCTTTAATTGAGTGTTTGTTCGCTTGCATAGATAAGGAGGAGTACTTATTTTTATACTGAAAACTGAAAACAGATAATACTTTATTACTGGCCGCGTTATAAAAATAAGGTTTATCCCCTGATCCGTAACTTTTGAAAACTAAAATTTCTATCCATGAAATCTAAGACCTTTTCTGCCATTGGCGGATGGCAATCGTTTATGTTTTGCCTTGGCATGTATGTTGTGGCGCTTTTCTTTTCCATATTTATTTGTTCTGCTGTTTTTTATGCAATCAAAGGTGGCTCTTATCCAAATAAAAGTGTGACCATAGACAAAGCTGTGTCTGCAGGGAAAGAAACAATGGCTTCGGTCGCGAAATAGACTTCTCTTATAAAGATATATTTTAGGATGTCCGATATATGACCCAAACGATGTGAATGCTTCCATGGGTAAACTTTTCTAAAGCTTAATTATTTTACCAAATTTTTGCATTCAGGGATTTCACAAAAAGCAACTGCACATGTCCTTTCTTCACAGATGAAACATCGGATAAACCATCGTTTATTAACACATGCAGTTGATAATTTTCTTTTATTACCAATTCACTATTCTTTTTTCATTTATATCTTCGCCCCACATTCCTTATAATCATGCAGAAATTTGCTAAAATATTCTCAGGTACTGAATCTAGTTACCTGGCAGAAAAAATAACACAGCAATTTGGCAACACGCCCGGAAAAATATCCATTCAACATTTCAGCGATGGGGAGATACAACCGGTTTTTAATGAAAGCATCCGTGGAGACATGGTGTTTTTAGTTCAAAGCACGTGCGCCCCTGCAGAAAATATTTTAGAGTTGCTCCTGATGATTGATGCGGCGCGCCGGGCATCCGCCTATAAGGTGGTTGCTGTCATACCCTATTACGGATATGCCAGGCAAGACCGAAAGGATAAGCCACGCGTTGCCATTGGCTCCAAGCTGCTGGCTAACATGCTGGTAGCAGCAGGGGCCGACAGGATAATAACCATGGATCTGCATGCCCCGCAGATTCAGGGCTATTTCGATATACCTGTAGATCATCTTGACAGTTCGGCTATTTTTATACCTTATATTGAGCAACTTAAGCTGGAAAACCTTACCTTTGCGGCCCCTGACGTAGGAAGCGCCAATCGTATCCGTGAAATATCTTCTTTTTTCAATGCAGAAATGGTGATTTGCGATAAGCATAGAAAAAGAGCGAACGAGATTGCAAGTATGGTTGTGATTGGTGATGTGACTGACAGGGATGTAGTTCTTATAGATGATATTTGTGACACTGGCGGCACGCTTTCCAAATCAGCCGGGTTATTGAAAGAAAAAGGAGCAAGAAGTGTACGGGCTTTATGTACGCATCCTGTTTTAAGTGGCAATGCTTACATGAATATTGAGAATAGTGTGCTGGAGGAACTGGTGGTTTGCGATACCATCCCATTGCGCCAGCAAAGCCCGAAAATTAAAGTCCTGAGCGTTTCGGAACTATTTGCAGTGGCAATCAGGAATGCGTACGAGAATAAAAGCATTACCAGCTTGTTCATTCATTCGCAGCTCAGGAATAAATAAGCGTAATCTCTAAATAAACATAAATGAAAACAATTACAATCGAAGGACAACTCAGGACCGAAATTGGCAAACAAGCCACCCGCCAGCTTCGCTCTGAGGGAAAAGTGCCCGGTGTAATTTACGGGGGTGCACAGGACGTGAGCTTTTTTGCTCCTGTTGCGGCTTTTAAAAGCATCGTATATACACCAGATTTTCAACTGGCAGAATTGACATTGAACGGCAAATCTTACAAGTGCATTTTAAAAGATCTGCAATTTGACAAAGTTACTGATCAGCTTATCCATGTTGACTTTCTCGAGTTGGTAGAGGATAAAAAGGTCATCGCAACGATTCCAATTAAATTTACAGGCACGGCAATCGGCGTAAAGGATGGGGGAAAGCTGATCACGAAAATGAAGTCATTGAAAGTGAAAACGCTTCCAAAATATTTACAGGAAAACATCAAAGTAGATATTACCGACCTGCAACTGAACGGAAACGTTAGGGTGGAAGATGTAAAAGTGGACAACTACGAGATACTCAATTCTCCCCGAATTCCCATTGCATCAGTTGTGCTTACGCGTGAATTGAAACAGGAAGAAGCTACGACCGCAACACCTGCTGCCGGCGCCGCTCCTGCATCTGCCGCCACCGCTGCTGCTGCGAAACCAGCCGCTTCGCCTGCTGCAAAGAAATAAGAATATTTTGTTTTTATATTAAGCCTGGTAATACTGCCAGGCTTTTTTATTGAACATGCAAAAGCTTTCCCGGATGGATGAATTCCATTATTTTTATTACTTTTTATGTCAAAATTTTTAATAGCCGGACTTGGTAATTTTGATCTGGAATATGCCGGAACACGCCACAATATTGGGTTTGATATAGTGGATGCGCTTGTTCAAAAGCATGGTGGAAGCTTTGCGATAAGCCGACTTGCGGGTGTTGCGGAAATAAAATGGAAAGGGAAAACCATTTTCTGCATAAAGCCGACAACCTATATGAACCTGAGCGGTAAAGCGGTGAAATATTGGATGGATAAAGAAAACATTGCAATTGAAAACCTGATGGTTATTGTAGATGATAAGGCATTGCCCCTCTCAAGGCTTCGCATCCGGCCCGGTGGGAGCGATGGAGGGCATAATGGACTTAAAAGCGTGCATGAATATTTGGGTACAACAGAATACCCTAAATTGCGGTTTGGCATTGGCGATAATTTTCCGAAAGGCATGCAGGTTGAGTATGTTTTGGGGAAATGGAAAAAAGAAGAAGTTCCCCTGGTTAAATTGAAAATCGAAAAGGCGGCCGAAGCCATAGAAAGCTTTGTGAGCGCAGGTATTGAGCGAACTATGGAGCAATTCAATAAATTAGAGGTAACTTTATGATTTCTAATTGGGAATGTTTACATTCGCAATATAATGTTTGCGCTTTACTTAGAAAATAATTGACGCACAATATTCCTATGTTCTGCCTGGCTATTACAGCCAATTTTAATTTAAACTGAGTTTTCTATTTAAAACCTTTATTGGATATGAAAATATTCTGCGTAGGCCGTAACTATGTAGCTCATGCTAAGGAGCTAAATAATGAGATCCCTGATGAACCTATTATTTTTATGAAGCCGAAGAGCGCCCTGCTTCAGGCGCACACCCCTTTTTATTATCCTGAATTTACCAATGAGCTTCATTACGAATGCGAACTTGTTCTGCGCATTTCAAAAAATGGCAAATACATTCAGGATCGGTTTGCAAGTAAATATTATGATGCGGTTACCGTAGGTATTGATTTTACTGCCCGTGATATCCAAAATGAACTGAAAGAAAAAGGGCTACCCTGGGAAAAGGCAAAAGCCTGGGACAATTCAGCGGCCGTTGGCAAATGGCTGCCTCTTCAAAATATAAAAAATAAAAAAGACATCAACTTCTGTTTATATAAAAACAAAGAGCTTGTGCAACAAGCAAATTCCGGTTTGATGATAAACAGCTTCGATAAAATACTTGCATATATTTCTAACTACTTTTCTGTAAATATCGGCGACCTTATATTTACGGGCACTCCGGCAGGCGTTGGCGAGTGCGTAGTTGGAGATGAACTGGAAGCTTTTATTGAAGATGAGAGTCTGTTGTCATTAGAGATCAAGTAGTCCTTTGTAAAGATATTATATGCCATCCTTAACATCAGGGTGGCATTTTCTTTTTAAGCAAATCTTGCCTAAGGCTTACATTTGTTTGCATATTTCTCCTTGATATGGCTAACCAGGATATTTTAGTAAAAGCATTCAGGCTCATGTGGTACTCGAAAGCAATGACGGTAACCTATGAGGACAACCGAAACTTTTGCAGATACGTGCACTCAACTTCGAGAGGCCATGAAGCAATACAATTAGCTACAGCGTTTCATTTGCTTCCTTGCGATTATGTAAGCCCCTATTACCGGGATGAAAGCATGCTGCTCGGGCTTGGGTTTTCTCCTTATCAATTAATGCTGCAGTTGCTTGCGAAAGCAGATGATATCTTCACCGGAGGCCGCGAATACTATTCACATCCGAATTACAGGGGAAATGATAAACCCACTATCATTCATCAGAGCAGCGCGACAGGCATGCAGGCAATTCCGGCAACTGGTATAGCGCAGGGCTTACAATATCTTGAACTCATAAACTCATCTTTGTATAAAAAGGGGGCTAACGGACAAGCCCCTGTTGTTGTTTGTTCATTGGGTGATGCAAGCATCACTGAAGGAGAAGTGAGTGAAGCCTTTCAATTTTCCATACTAAAAAAATTGCCTGTGATATTTTTAGTGCAGGATAATAGTTGGGGCATCAGTGTTGCTTCCGCAGAAGCCAGGATTGCTGATGCATTTGATTATGCCGCGGGCTTCCCGGGCATGGAGCGCATACGGATTGATGGAAGCGATTTTGAGCAGTGCTATGAAACGATGAACATGGTGATAAACCGTGTTCGAACTCATTATGGACCATATCTGGTTCAGGCTAAAGTGCCATTGCTTAACCATCATACAAGCGGAGTCAGGAAAGAATTTTACAGGAACAAAAATGATTTAGAGACTCATGCGCTAAATGATCCGATACCAAAACTGAGAAAGCAATTATTAAGATCAGGTATTGCTGAAGAGCAACTGGAGCAAATAGAAAATGATGCAACAGCATACATAAATGGTCAATTTAAAGCAGCTACTGCTGCGGCAGATCCTGATCCGGATACGGTTGAAACATTCGTTTTTGCGACATCAGAAGTGATTGAAGAAACAGGGGAGCGCACACCTTCCGGCAAGGAGAAAATAATGATGGTTGATGCCGCATTGGTTGCGATCAGGGAAATCATGGATGAATTTCCTGAAGCCATTTTATATGGACAGGACGTTGGAAGACGCCTTGGTGGCGTGTTTCGCGAGACGGCAACATTGGCAGAAAAGTTCGGCGATCATCGTGTTTTCAACACTGCCATTCAGGAGGCCTATATTATCGGGTCTACAGCCGGATTATGCGCTACGGGGGTCAAGCCCATTGTGGAAGTGCAATTTGCCGACTATATTTATCCCGGTTTGAATCAACTGGCCACGGAGATTTCAAAGTCGTGCTATCTGAGTTGCGGGAAATTCCCAATTCAAACTTTAATAAGAGTTCCGATTGGTGCATATGGAGGCGGTGGCCCCTATCATAGCGGCAGTATCGAAACCACATTGCTTTCAATAAAGGGTATTAAAATTGTTTACCCATCTAATGCTGCAGATATGAAAGGCCTTATGCGGGCTGCCTTTCTTGACCCCAACCCCGTTGTGATGCTTGAGCATAAGGGTTTGTACTGGAGCAGAGTGGCGGGCACAGAAGATGCTAAATCTCTTGAACCATCCCGCGGTTATACATTGCCCTTGGGGAAGGGAAATATTGTGCTCAAGGCAGATGATGAAAAAATAAATTCGGGGATGAGCTGTTGCGTGATTACTTATGGCATGGGCATTTATTGGGCAAAAGCGGCAGCAAAAAATTTACCCGGCCAGGTTGAAATTGTTGATCTAAGAACTCTGTTTCCGCTGGATGAAGATCTGATTTTTGCTGTAGTAAAGAAGCATGGTAAATGCCTTGTGCTTACAGAAGAGCAGCAAAATAATTCTTTTGCCGAGGCTTTGGCAGGAAGGATTTCAAAACACTGTTTTGCATTTTTGGATGCTCCCGTTGAAGTGATGGGCGCAATGAATTTGCCTGCTGTACCGATGAATATCATATTGGAAAATGCCATGTTGCCCAATGAAGAAAAGGTTTCGCAAAGGATCCTGGAGTTGATTTTTTATTAGATAGTATTTTATATTTGCTGTGCTTTATTCAAAAAAATTATGAAAATATATTTCCTTTTTCTTTTGTTCTTTTTGTGCATTGCCTGCAAAAGAGGCCACTCCAGATCAGAGATAACGCAAGAGCTATCAAATGCCATGCTTACCCGTTTATGGACAGAGCATAATAAAGATACATCGAAAACCAAATTTCAAATACTCGATGTTAATTATTTTGAAGACAAGACTTTTTTTGAGTGTCAATTTAAAGTGCATATGTATGTTTTATCCACGGGATTTGACACTGTCGGAATGATGGCTGCCAGGATTTCAAAGGACTTTGCCACAGTAAAAAGAAAAATGTAGGATTAAGAAAAGCCCTTTCTTAAGCAAGCTTGTTTCCCGTTCGCAGAGCCAAAGTGATTCAAGGTATCGTTAACTCTTCTTTGTCAAGTAAGCACTCCTAAGATTTCCCAGATCAGTTCAAAGATTCTGACCAGAATCATTTTACTTATATTAAGAAATGCTTCTTTTTGTTGTACATTGCGACGCTCCGAAAATTAAATATACACATGGCCAGAAGAACTGATTTTGTTTATTCCATTGAATGTGAACCGCACCGCATAAGGACAAAGCAAATCTTAAAACATCATCCTGAAATGCGCAAGCTGATTGGCAAGAACTGGCTTACCATTTTTGCTATTATTGGTATTGTTAGCCTGCAGGTTGCGCTTGCGTGGTTTGTGCGCGATAAATCATGGTGGATTATTGCAGGGATTGCGTATTTCATTGGCGCGTTTGCTGATCATGCATTGTTTGTGATGATACATGAATGTGCCCATCACCTGTTGTTCAAAAACCGAAGTGCTAACCGGTTGGCGGGCATCATTGCAAACCTTCCGCAACTTTTCCCAAGCTCTGTTTCATTCGAGCGGTATCATATCAAGCATCATTCTTTTCAGGGCATTCATGAACTCGATGCAGACTTGCCTAACCGCTGGGAGGCTAAGCTGATTAATAATCATTTTATTGGCAAAGTGATATGGTTGTTGTTCTATCCGCTTTTCCAGGTATTCCGCATTTCACGACTTAAAGAAATCAAGCCATTTGATAAGTGGATTGCTTTGAACTTTGGCCTTGAAATTATTTTTATCACTGCCATCTGGTGGTTCTTCGGGATTAAGGCGATTGTCTTTTTATTGCTCAGTTTCTTTTTTTCGGTAGGTCTTCATCCGCTGGGTGCAAGATGGATACAGGAACATTACCTTACTCACGGAGAGCAGGAAACATATAGTTATTATGGGCCGCTCAACACAGTAGCATTTAATGTGGGGTATCATAATGAGCACCATGATTTTCCTTCTGTACCGTGGAACAAGCTTCCGCAAATAAGAAAAGGCGCACCTGATTATTATGACACACTATCTTACCATACTTCCTGGACGAAATTATTTTTCCGGTTTCTGTTTGACCGCGAAATATCTCTGTATTCGCGTGTCGTGCGTAAAGACAGGGGAAGAGTGAGGTTGACTGATGAGTCCAGACCTGATATGGATTTAGTGAAAGAGGAAGTGGGTGTGAGCTGATATTTTAGAAAGGATTTTATAAATTTTAAGCACTGATATTATCGGTGCTTTTGTGTTTTCAAAGCGATATTTGCAGTATTCATGACTGAAGATAAATTTATCATGTTCCGCAACCGGTTGGTGAAAGTGTTCCGGCACATTAGTAAAATCGCGAAGCGCCAGAATATTTCCTGCTACCGGATATATGATTATGACTTGCCGGAATTCCCGTTCTGTATTGAGTTGTATGACGATAAACTTTATATGGCCGAATACAAGAAGCGTTTTGAAATGGCAGATAAAGAGCATGGAGAATGGCTGCAAGCTTGCCTTGCGATAATTACGGAAACAATCAATGTTGCCGCTGATAAAATTTATTTGCGCAAGCGACAGCGCAAAGAAGGGCGTGAAGGGCAGTATGAAAAACTGAATGACGCGCAGGAGTTTGTAATTGTGCATGAAGGAGGTTTGAAGTTCAGCGTAAACCTCACCGACTATCTTGACACAGGGTTGTTCCTTGACCATCGCATTACGCGCAATATGGTCAGGGCGGAATCGAAAAATAAAAATGTGCTGAATCTGTTTTGTTATACCGGATCTTTTTCCGTGTACGCTGCAGATGGAGGTGCAGCAAGCATCACATCAATTGATCTTTCTAAAACTTATCTGAATTGGGCGGAAGAAAATTTTCTGCTGAATGGTTTTAATGATAAAGCGAAATACCATTTTGTTCATGCCGATGTGAAACAATATCTGGATGATCTGCCCGAAGATTTTTTTGATATCGTGGTGATGGACCCTCCCACATTCAGCAACAGTAAGCGCATGATCGATTTTCTCGACATCCAGCGGGATCATGTAGATTTGATCAATAAAACGCTTCGATGTATGAAGAAGGACGCAGTATTATATTTCAGCAATAACCTGCGCAGCTTCCAACTGGATGCTGAAAAAATAAAAGCTTCATCCATTAAGGACATCACTAAAGCAACTACTCCGTTTGATTTTCAGGGAAGACTATTCAGGTGGTGCTATAGGGTGGTAAAATGAGTTTACAGTTTGTAGTTTGTGGTTTGTAGTTCTTTATCTCCAAATCTCTGTGGTGCTCTCTGTCACTCCATCTTCTTAGTTCAATAAAATCATTCACAAAGATTCAAGGTTTCTGTGCCTTTGGTGCTGAACTGGATCAGGATCACTTTGCCTGCACTGTTGTAATGAAGGACCAATGTGCCGTAAGACATCTGGAAAGCATCCCAGTTGGGGTCTTTTATGGCAGGATTACCAAGATACTTGAACAAACTGCCACGGCTTGCGCCGAGCAATGGTATGCTTAGCTTTCCTTTAAAATCCGGTCCTATTTCAATGTACTGCCGCTGCACATAAAAATAGATATCACGATCCTTATAAAACAAAGCGCTGCCGCATTTGTAAGTTGTTTGTTCTTCACTGGTGAAGCAGGGGAGTTTCCCTTTTATTTGTTCCACGTTGAAATCAGGCTTTATGTTATCAACCGTCCCATTAAGGACATCTACTGAAAATGCACCACAAGATGGCTTTGCTTTAAGCTGCGCATTCGCGAACTGAACCATAGCAAAAGAAATAATGAATGACAGAATCGTTCTTTTCATAAAAATATTTTGAGTTGTTGTTGCCACGGGTTGCTCAGAAAACACAGCGCTATAAGAAAACTTATTCTTGAAAATCTGAGCAATCTTTGGCTAAAATTCCCGAATTCTTGAATACAAATCTCTTATTAAAATTTGAATTTATTATGATGAAATGGAAGTAAGCGTAAAATGTGGTTCAATCAACAGATTGCTGTGGCTTGTCAAAAAAATAAACTATCAGGCCAGCCAGCAGGATGCCAATGCCGATCAGGCTTTCCACAGGGCGGTCGATTAATGTGAATACAAGCACCCATGCATTGAAAGCAAGAAAGATGATCTGCAGCCAGGGTTTGAGCGGGGTTTTGAAAGTTTCGGCTTTTGGGTCTCTGATAAAAAGACTGGTTGCAACGGTCAACGATGCCATCAATTGCAGAACGAAGCCAGCATATAAGAGCACCCGTTCAAATGAGCCTGTGAGCACCAGAAAAATACTGATGAGCACATGCAGCCAAACAGCAGCCACCGGAATGCCATGCTTATTTTTTTTTGCCAATGGCTTCCACAATTTGTTTTCTCTTGCCATAGCCCATGTAACGCGTGGCCCTACCCATAAATAAGAACTAACGGTGGCGATCAGTTGAATGGCGATAAAAACGCTAACCCATTTGCCACCGTTGCTGCCAAGCAAGTTGGTGAATGAAATAAAAGTCACTTCCGCTTTGCCCTGTAACTGACTGACGGTTGCATTTTTCAACAGTACATACTGAAATAAAATATAGACCACTGCAACAAACAAAGTGCTTCCGATCAAAGCACGGGGAAGGTTTTTTGCCGGCGTATCAATCTCATCGGCCACGTAAGCTGCAGCATTCCAACCTGTGTATGCAAATGCAACAAACACCATAGAAACGGCAAAGCCTGGTTTTAAAATTTCATGCTGCCATGAATTGCTGAGGTTAACAGCATTTGCAGAGCCTCCCGGCAAAACAAAACCTATTACGATCAGGCAAACGATAAAAGCCACTTTGATAAAGGTTGAATAATTCTGGAACCTGCTGCTGTGCCTGATAGTGAAGCTGTGCATGAGGCCAATCAAAACAATGACGCCGATGGCAAGCCACACATTATTATTCAGGCCAAATGGCGCAAGGTATTTGGTGAACGCTATTGCCGCGAGCGCAACCGGCGCAGAGAAGCCAACAGTAAGGCCTGCCCATGCCGAAAGATAACCCAGCACCGGATGGAATAATCTTGACAAATAAATATAATCACCGCCCGATTCTTTGAAATGTGTGCCAAGCTCTGCATAAGCAAATGCGCCGAACAATGAAATCAATCCGCCGGCAAGCCAAAGCAATAAAATGCCCCAGGTGTTTTGCACAGAGGAGAGCTGGTAACCAACGCTGGTGAAAACGCCCGTGCCTATCATGTTGGCCACAACAATGGATGACGCGGTTAAAAGGCCAATTTTTTTTCTCACATTCAGTCAGTGTGTTTTGTCCAGAATAGTCAGGATACAATATCGTTTATTATTTTAATTACGAAGAAATTTTATCATATGGTTTTACAAGGGCTGGTTATAGATGCTGAAATCTGTTCAACATATTCTATAAGGATAGTTGGGTTAAACACAAATTCTTTTTTAGACATCTTCTTAATATTATTGCACAATAAATAAAACAAAAAATTATGGCAATTGCGGTTGGCTCAAAAGCCCCTTCATTTAAATTGACAAATACAGACAGAAAGGAAGTTTCGTTAAGCGATTTTGCAGGAAAGATTTTGGTGATTCAGTTTTTCCCGGCGGCATTCACGGGTGTTTGCACCGAACAGTTGTGCACCAGCCGCGACGAACTCAGTTTTTATAACGATCTCGGCGCAGCAGTTGTTGGCATTTCTGTTGATATGCCTTTTTCGCTGAAAGTGTTTAAAGAACAGAACAACATCAATTATGACTTGCTTTCTGATTTCAACAAAGTCACTATTCACGAATACGAAATGTACCATTGCAATTTTGCATTTGGGATGAGGGGCGTTGCGAAAAGAGGCGTGATCGTTATAGATGCGAGCGGCAATGTTGCTTATGCAGAAGAGACTGCTAATCCGGGTGTGCAAGTGAACTTTGTGGCGTTGAAAGAAGCTTTGCAAAAGCTGAAATGAATACTTTAACCACAGAGTAGCACAGAGGGTTTGCACAGAGTTGCTCAGAGGGAGGGCAGATATTGCTGTTAGCCTGATGCAGGTAGATGGAGGATTTTTGGATTGGTATCTCGCAAATATTGTTTGAATACTATGTTGATACTGCCGGGATACGTCAGGTATGCCGCTGCTATACATTTCCCATACATCTCTGATACTGTCCGCATACTGTCGGCATACTCTCCTCATACTGTTCCCATACTCTTTCCATACGGAAACCATACGGAATTGATACGGAAACCATACGGCGGGCATACGGAAATGGTATATTTTTCTCAGGTTTGACATGCTGCAAAATTTAGAAGAATCCCCAACATTTTTTCACAAGGTGTACCCAGCTTGGGGAAAATAAATATTCATGCATGTTAAATAATGTTAATATCTGGTTCAATTGATGATCGGGTATTTGGGTTTTTAAGTATTGGGTATTCAACAAAGGGAAATTGCTGTGCGGTGTAATGATGGGCTATGGGGAATGGCGTACTAAAGAAGTTTGTTATAGAAAAGGCTTATTGATTTTTCATTTTATTTTCAAGTTCCGAAAAATCAAGATGCAGCGATTGAAATTCCGGCTGCTGCAACATTCTGCTTTTATCATTAAAGCCATTGGCAATTGCTTTGAATAAATCACCATTTGTTGCATTGCTGTCATTTTTTCTTGCACTGATGATAGCTGAGAAATACCATGCTTCGCTGTTTGTTGGGTCTGCCATCTTGTATAAGGTTACAAAATATTCTGCGCCATCATTTTGATTCGAATGGATCAACTGGTTGCTGATGGAATAAAACGCAAGCGATAAATACGCAAGCAGCCTGCTGTACATTGCTCCTTCATCTGTTTTGTATTTTGCTCTTTCATTCAAATCCGCAATGGTATTTTTCCAGTAATTGATATCGCCACTTTGAAATTGCTGCTGATAAATGGCTTTTGTTTTTTCTTCTTCAGCAAATAAATCCTGAGCATGCTTTATTTGTTTTTGATACACGGGATTTGAAGCAAGGGGCGCACATTTTTGTTTGAAGAAATTTATTTCCGCGGTTAATCCATCCAGCATGTTGATGGACAGTCTGCATTCGTCATCTGCTTTGATGAGATTGTTTTCTGCCACGAAGCCCTCCATTCTTTTTTTGCTTTCTGCGATATAATTTTTGATGAACTGATTATCCGCCGGAATTTGTCTGCTGCGCATGGCATCCAATATCAATCCTTCGAAGGCGATGTTCATCGCTGTTTCTGGTGCCCATTCGTGTTTGCCATTGAAAAGGACCATGCGATGGCGGGTGTTTGTTTTATCGAGGTCATTGCAGAAAGAAACTACATTGGTCATGTTCATGTCGCCATCGCCGGCAAGACCTGTAAAACTGAAATTAAAATTGCCCGCTGGTGTCCCGTCTGGCAAGGCGGCACTATTGGCGATCACTGATTTTATTTCAGGATGGTTGAGCGCAAGATATCCTGCTACTTTTGCGCCGCCGGAAAAGCCGCAGACATAAATTCGGGATGTATCGAGATTGATTCTCGTTTTTGTATCGTTGAACAAATGCTGCCATATATTTTCCGCCACCGGATAATCATTCCCGTTTTTTGAATTGTTGCTGCCGATGAGGATGAAGCCCAATTTATCTGCCAGTGATTTGTATTTACTTAAAGGCAAACTCCCGTCGGCATGTGGGTCGAAGAAATAGATAACGGGCAATGCCTGGTTGATCTTTGTTGCCGGAAGATATAAGGCATAAGACTGCGAAGCATCGCTTTTGCAGTAAATATTTTTTATCAATTTGCCAATAGCAAACGAATCGGATGAGGGTTGAGTTGACAATGCACTCGTGTCTTTCGCCACTTCAGTCGCTGTATCATTTGATGGCTGATGGCTGGCGCAGGAAAAAGCACAAAGCAGCGGGATAAATATTTTGATAAACAGGTTTTGCATACCGATGCAAGATGGGAAGAATTTGCGTATTCAATATTCAGCTTAAGTATGTTGCAAGCAATTAACATATTGTGCCTAATCCACTGCAAACTTATTTTTTAATAAATATTCGCGGCTTTCTTTTATCGCTTCAAATACATCGCCGGATACAACATCCATTTCAATCACCATCCATTTTGTGTTGCCATAAGCAGCTTTGGCAATTGCAGGAAAATTTTGTGTGCCTTTACCAAGCGCAACCATGGGATCAGGATTGTCTTCTGCCAGCGTATCGCGCCAGATCGCGGGGCCATCTTTCATATGCAGCATTTCGGCGCGTTTGCCAAATTTTGCAATGATTGCTGCGGGATCCTGGCCCGCCACTTTTACCCAATACGTGTCTATTTCAAAAAAAATATCTTTATCTGCTCCATCCAGCAGCCATTCGTACACAAAGCGCCCGCCAACACGGTTGCGGTATTCCCACCAATGGTTATGCAAGCCGAACCGTAAACCGTTGGCTTTTGCAAACCGGTTAGCTTCATTATAAATCTGTATCAATTCTTTTGTTCCGTCAAGAGTGCTGTAACGCTTGTCTTCGGGCCATCCATGCCATATCATCCGCTTGCTGCCAAATGCTTCTGCCGTTTCCAGCATGGCTTGTTTTTTATCCCCGACAGGAATTTCTATATGGCTTGATGATACTTTCAGCCCGGCATTTTTCAATTGTGTTGCAGCTTCTTTTGCCGTTATATTTTTCGGCCAGAATGCGGTCTCTACAGTTTTGATCCCGATCGAAGACAAACGACGGAAAGTGCCTGCCATATCTTTTTCTATTTCTTTTCTCACTGTGTATAACTGCAGTGAAATCTGAGCCGGAGCAGGATCGGCTTTTGAAAATGCAAATCCGGGAAGCAATATTGTTCCGAACGCAGCAGTTCCTCCGGATTTTAGAAATTCTCTGCGTTGCAATCTTTTTTTATCATTCATGTTTAGAAATTTAATCAGTATGGCAACAATTATTAAGATGAAAATATTAGCTGTTTTGAAGTTA
>Ga0182030_10007369_pt1 | contig 22971 bp, 18 predicted proteins | sample 812S3MmetaG_FD_121299 | JGI IMG/M metagenome (GOLD analysis project Ga0182030, IMG submission 121299) | Permafrost microbial communities from Stordalen Mire, Sweden - 812S3M metaG (Illumina Assembly) | ecosystem: Environmental > Terrestrial > Soil > Wetlands > Permafrost | place: Sweden...
CAAGCCGCCCGAGGGCGTCATCACCGAAGTACTCGGCGCGCCCGATGCGCCCGGAGTCGACCTCCTCTCGATCATCCGCAAGCACGACCTGCCCACCTCCTTTCCCGAAATGGTCGAGCAGGAAGCCGCCGACATCGCCGCGCTCATCCCGCCACAGGAAATCGCCCGGCGCGAGGATTTCCGCAAGATTTTTACCATCACCATCGACCCCGACGACGCGAAGGATTTCGATGACGCGCTTTCCTACCGCATCCTGCCCAACGGCGACTTCGAAATCTTCATCCACATCGCCGACGTTTCGCATTACGTGCCGACCGGCTCCGCCCTCGATGTCGAAGCGCGCCTGCGCGGCAACAGCGTCTATCTCGTCGACCGGGTCATCCCGATGCTGCCGGAAAAACTCAGCAATGGCATCTGCTCGCTGCAACCGCATGTCGACCGGCTGGTCAAAACGGCCATCATCACGCTCGACCGCCGGGGCGAAATCAAGACGTTCCGCTTCGCCGCAGGGATCATCCACAGCGCGAAGCGTTTCACCTACAAGGACGCCTTCGCCCAGCTCCGCAAACCGGACACCACGCCGCTGGCCCGGCATCTGCATGAACTCAACGCCATGGCGCAGACGCTCCGCAAACGCCGCTTCGCCAAGGGCGCACTCGACCTCGATTTCCCCGAAGTCAAAGTCCGCGTCAACGACATCGGCATTCCCACCCATCTCGAACAAATGGAGAACGACATCTCGCACCAGCTCATCGAGGAATTCATGCTCCTGGCCAATGAAGTCGTCGCGCTCGAACTCAAGCGCCGCAACCACCCCGGTCTCTACCGCATCCACGAGAATCCCGATCCGGACCGGCTCCAGGAATTCCGCGCCCAGGCCAAGTCGATGGGCTTCCCCTGCGGCGACCTCACCCAGCGCGGCGAAATCCAAAAGCTGCTCAATCGCGTCCGGGGCCAGCCGGGCGAAAGCGTCGTCAAGATCGGCCTGCTGAAATCGCTCAAGCGCGCCATGTACAGCCCCAAGCCGCTCGGACACTACGGCCTCGCCAAGCTCAACTACACGCACTTCACCTCGCCCATCCGGCGCTACTCCGATCTCGTCGTCCATCGCGTCTTGTTTGGCCACGGTCGCGACCATGCCGACTTCAATTACGATGGCCTTTCCCGGCTCGCGCTGCACCTTTCCAACACCGAACGTTCCGCCGCCGAAGCGGAAATGGAATCGGTCAAACTCAAGAAGCTCGAATATTTCGACCGGCAAGCCCATGCCACGAAGCGCACCTCCTTCCAGGCCCTGATCCAGGAAGTCCGCTCCTCGGGCCTCCTCGTCCAATTGCCCGAGTTCGTCATTCAGGGCATGGTGCCCCTTTCGGGTCTGCAGGGTGATCTCTTTGTCTTTAACCCCCAGAGGTTGGAACTCCATGGCCAACGCACCAGGATCACCCTTCGTGCGGGGCAATCACTCCAGGTCGAGGTCGCCAAGGTTGATCTCGCACGGCATCAGGTCGATTTTCAGGCCACAAAACAAAGCTTGCTAAAACTTTCATCTCGGGTATGTATTTAAGGTGGTAACGTGCCAGAAGGTCCACTAATGAGCGCAGAAGAAACTCTTCATGACGTCACGATCCGCGTACAGCAGCTCGAGGCGTATATCCTTCGTTCCCCCGAATATGTCAACCGCGCCGACCAGGAACTCAAACGCCAGGTGACCATGCTCTACCTGGCCATTGCCCTGCTGCTCGTTTTCCAGGGACTTTTCACCTTTCGTGAAGCTGGGCATCTTCCGCTCGGCGGCGTGATTTTAATGAGCGTCACCTCTTTCCTCGCCATCGTGAACTGCCTCCTTCTGATCCAGACCAAGACATGGCTTCGCCGACTCAATGAGACCTGGCTTAAACCGCAGGAGAAAGTCGCGCTCACGAGCCTCCGTTTCCAACGCAAAGAGCTGCTCTCGCGCGTGACGCATGAACCCGCCGATGTCCAGAACGCGCAATTGAATTAGTTCCCGTTCCCGGCGCCCGCTGCGCCCGCTGCGCCGGCAGGCCGGTAGTTGGACATGATGCGCGTGTCGCGCTCGTGCATCTGGGTAAAAAGAATACTGACGAGGTACCGGTATTGCAACCGGCCCGGCCCATAATCGCCGTTGGGCATCCGCATCGCGTCAAAATGGAATTCCATTTCGCCCAGGGTCGCGAAGACCCAGGCAACCGAGACCGGGCGCATCAGGGAGCCTTCATTTTTGATCACGGAATAATCCTGTTTGGAGGCCCAGATATGGCCGGAAACGTTGTTGAGCACCTTCTCCTCGCGGTTGGCGTAAGGCATGTCGGGCTTTGGGGTGAAGCCGATTTTATAGCAGTCGACCCCGTCCACCGTTTCCTCACCCTCCAGCGCGTAGGTGTAATGGTCGATGATCTTCAACAACTCGAACGGCTCCTCCCGCGAAGTCTTTTTGGCCTCCTGCTCCGGATCGCCCGTGGCCGAACGCGTCCCGTAACCGGGTCGGCGATCTCCCGTCACGACCGCCTTTTCCCGGATTGTCGACACGACCGCCCGATCCGAGTCGAGCTTTTCGCGGGTGATCTCGATGTCGTAGTCGAAGGCTTTGCGGCGCTGCACCAATTGTTTGTCCCGGGCCGCGACCTGGCGGATGATTTCGTCCGCGGTTGGCGCGGTTGCGGCGCAGGCCGGGGTCACCGCCAGCAGCAAGAAACAAATCCATTTGGAGAACATGCGAAGGAGGCGGAACGTTCAGAGGGTGTCTGGAAAATAGGCGCAGGTCACGCCGAAAGCAATTTTGCCTTGGCGCAAGGAGCCGAGCGAGGAGCATAGCCACTGCGCTACGTGACGAGCGAGCGACACCGCGCCAAGGCAAAAGGGCTTCGGCGAAGAGGAAAAAGGGTGACGGCGAATTTGGGCCGATCTCTTCGTTGCTCACTCCTCACGTAGCGCAGTGGCTATGCTCGTCGTTCGCGCCTCGATTCGGCCCAAATTCGGCTCGTCACGTGACCTGCGCCTATTTTTCAGACACCCTCCAAGGAAGCCGGTTATCAGATTTGAACTGATGACCAACGGTTTACAAAACCGCTGCTCTACCACTGAGCTAAACCGGCGAACTACTTTATATTAAACGAGATACACAGTATTTATTATCCGCAACAATAATGCTTGTAACCCGAAAAGGTAACCCTATGCTCAAAGAATGAGCAGAGAGAAGACCCCGGGCCTCAAACTTGTTGGAGAGTGTCTTTATCGTCATCACGCTGGGACATATTATGCGCTGGTTAAAGTAGGCGGCAAGCAAATCAAGCGCAGCCTGCGCACCTCTGACATGGCTTTGGCCAAACGGCGCGTGGCCGATTTCCGAAAAGATGCTGCCCGGCTCACGGGGACGGAAAAGTCGCTGACATTTGAAGGACTCGTTGCTCATTGGCTGGCCAGCATCAAGCCCCAGATGAAAGAGTCATCGTACCGGCGGCGCGTGACTTCGACCAATCAGGTCATGCCCTTTTTCAAGGGTCACTTGGTCAAGAGCATTGGTTATCGTGAAGTCGAGCAATGGAAGATCGCGCGGGCCGCGAAGCTTTCGGCTCGCAGCTACAACATCGAGGTCGAGACCTTGCGGCACGTTTTTGAATACGCCCGCGAGGACTTGCGGATCATCCTGGAAAACCCCGTAGCAAAGCTGAAACGGCGCAAGGAGTCCCGCCACCATCCAGAAATACCCACCAAGGCGCAGTTTGTCGCGCTCCTGACCGAGATGCAGTCAGAACCCAAATCGCAGGGGGCGGCCAAGCTGGTCGAGTTTTTGGGCTATTCCGGTTTGCGCCTCGGCGAAGCAACCGAGGTTCGCCGGCGGGATATTAATTTCGAAAATAACACGCTGACGGTTACAGGTGGGGAGAAAGGAACCAAGAACCATGAGTTCCGCGTCATCCCCCTTTCCCCTCCCCTGGAAAGGTTGCTCAGGAAACTGACCGCCACTCCTACCCAGGAAAATGATTCACCAGGGCAAGGCAGACTGTTTTCCATCGACAGCGCCAAGAAAGCCCTCGCCGGGGCCTGTAAGAGGACCGGATTACCTCATTGGGGTCATCACGCCATGCGCCACTTCTTTTGCAGTAACGCCATCGAAGCCGGCATTGACTTCAAAGTCATCGCCGAATGGCTTGGCCACAAGGACGGCGGCATACTGGTCGCCAAAACCTACGGCCATCTCCGCGCCGAGCACTCCGCAGCCATGGCGCAAAAGATGACCTTCGATATAAATTGCTAAAGCTCATTTATTCGCTGGCCAAAGTTCGCCAGGGTTGCCGACGAGTGAGGCGCAAGGGGGCTTATCTTAAAAAGTAGAGCGTCTCTTTTTCGACGAAGGTACTCGCTATTGGCATTCCCGCGTTCCACCTCGTCCAAATCATCGGAAACCTCGTTGAGATAATCTCTGCGATCCTCGATTAGATCCTTATCTCTATCTAAACCGAACGTCTCCACGGTCATTTCCCCTTGGGGAGTAATCCCCACTGGCATCTCAGCATGACACTCTATATGATGCATCGGATTATCATCGTAAGGATTCAATAGAAGCGGAACCTCCGCAGAAATACTTGGCGAGTCCGGTTTTGCCCTACAGGTGGGGTTTACTAATGGAAAAAGATTCCCTTTGTGACCCTTATCGTTGCATACCTCACAACTAACCAAAAGGTTACTCCATGTATACGCCAACCAGAAATAGCCAGGCTTATTCAACTTCTTTTTGGACTTCGTCTGTTTCCATCCCTCTTTGGGCCGGAAGTGCTCAACGTGCCCATGCCTGCGAGTAAGTGATATTTCGCAATAAGCGCATTTGCAGAACTGAGCCGCCTTCAATTGGTCCTTAACTTCTCGGCAGCCATAGAGACTACGCTTAATGACAAGTTTCTTCCTGCTAGTCCAAATGTCCCACAATAATTGGGTTTCGGACGCTTCGCCTGACGTAAGCTTATTTGGCGACACCAGTCGATCAAGCTTTATCATGCGACGATTTCTTTGCCTTAAGTAATTGTCGAAAGAGGCGCTCGGCGACCTTGCCTGACTCCGAAGTTCCAGGCGGAGCCTCTCTATCAAGTCGCTGAGTAAGTTTGCTAAGCTCCGTTTTTTGTTTGTCTGTTAGTGATTTTTTCCTCAACAAGGTTGCGCGTCGTTCAAAAAGCTTTTGGTAGCTTTGATTCCGAGAAGATTTTATGCCATAGAGATCGCTAGTAGTGATTTGATCCAGGCGCCAACCCCTAATGTGGACAGGCTCATTGTCAATTACTATCCCATACGTTTTATTTTTTAACTTTACTTTGCGGAGTAAGGCGAGATTAGCGTTTTCTCCAGCAGCCTGTACTATTAGAGGACTATGCGCGGTAACTATAAATTGAGTGTTTGGAAAAAGCTTTCCCAAGATTGACATGGCTTGCATTTGCCATTTTGGATGCATATGCAGGTCAAACTCATCGATTAGCACAACAGCAGGACCCGATTCAGGCCGAGGCAAATGCCCGTAGCGAATGTTCATTCGCTGCACAAAATCTATAAGCCAAGCAGCCATGCTTTTATAACCCAGGCTTAGCCCACCGAACGGAACGATTCCGTAGGGAGTCTTGAATAAGACAGTCATCGGTGTGGCCCCAGGGACTATGGCAAATGGCTTTATTAGTATTTCAGAAACGTCTGGTAACACTCTTTTAAGGCACTCAATAGCTCGCTGTAGACTATGCTTTGCGGCAGAATCGCTCTTGCTGCCGGCTTTGGATGAATGATCCAAGCCCAGTAACCACTGCTCAGGGCTAATAAGAGGCTGTTCATCGTTGAACAACGTATTTGTGGTCGAGCCACGCAACCTTCGCCCGAACTCCTCGCTAGCCAAGTAGGGAGACGAGGGGCCTGCAACATGCCGATTTGCTCCATAACCAAGGACAAAATATTGATTAAAGAACTCCAAATTCATCGGCACCCGCATACTTGCTGTTATCGAAGCCGTTCCGTCTTTATCTCCAAAAGAAAGAGAGTAATTGTATTCAAATGGTTGATTAAATTTATCTGAATCCTTGAGCTTGGAATCAGGCATTCTCTGTAACGCTCGGCGGATCGATACATGGGGACTAGTTAACTCTAAAGCTACTTCCATGGTCATCGGCTTATCCCAAGGCCTCGGGAGGTTATGGGCATGCCAACCAAACCAATTGGGATTTGCTCCAACAGGCCGCAATGTGCCTGGGCGGATTTCTGTTTCCTTTCCAACTTCGCTTTTAACCGGGGGTTGGGTAGCCGCCTCCTGCTCTGGCTGCATCGCAGCTAATTCTTGAAGGACAGTCGTTTTCCCGGTTCCGTTTTCGCCGAGCAAAACCGTCCATTGTGCTAAACGACCGTTGGGGAAGCAGAAATCCAAATGCGTATCAGATCGAAAGGTGCGAACATTGCGCAAACGCAGTTTTTTAAAGTACCGAATGGGGTTGACCTGGGGAGGTTCTCTCTTAGGTGAACTCAAAGGCGCCATCAGTGAACCCTAACAAGTAGACCAAGCGGTTGCCACCTAAATTTAGTTACTTGACAATGAATGATTTCGCCTGTTCACGGTGCCGAGTCCACATGACAAGCCCCACCACCTGCTTTGACCAAGGAAGTTAGATATATTTCATCAGCCAAGGCCAATCGGAAAAAGTGTCCTCGGCGTTCTCTTTTGGTCGCGATTATTCCGCGAAGGATTGTGCCGTATTCGCTGCGGAACTCGACATCCTTGACCTTGGTTGAGTCCCAGGGACCAAAGGCAGCCCAAAGACGCCAGCCCTTCAAGCAGGGTGCGCGGCCCTCTTTGGTCAGGTATTTGCCCATGTAGGTTGCGCCCTCTGCCGGAATGCGTTTGACGTGGATACGCCCCCAGCCCGCTTTCTTGGCCATCTCGCGGGCCTCATTGACATCGATCCAGCCGTTCGTGACCAGGTGGACATGGAGGCCGTGTTCCTCGTGCAGCTCGAAGGCGCGCAGGCCGCAAAGTTTCGGGTATCGTCGCCGTAGGAGGGTGAGCAGGTAATGCCATTTTTTACGCGTATCTTTCACCGACAGCACTTCGGCAAAGGTGAAGGTCCAGAAATAGAGCTTCTCCTTGCCCAGCCTCTTGGCCGAGAACTCAAACGCCGCCTTACTCTTGTTCATGGATGTTGTGCAGTTGTTTGATTATATACAAGGTTAGGCCGCAGGCCTGCCTCCGGCTGGCGCCGGAGGCGGGCCAAGCGGCCCTTCCCTGTCAATCATCACCGGCTGCGCAGCCGCCAGACGACCAACGAGGATGCCGCGCCGTGTTTCGATTGCATCCAGGGGGAACGCATACAGGCAACCTTTCTCCAGCTTGATCTCGGTTTCCTCCGGGCTGGCGGTCGCCGGGAAATACCGTTGAAGCAGGATGTAGGCGACCAGTCCCCTGCCCTGGCGCTCCACCGCGAAGGAAAGCAGGAGGCGATTGATGGCCTCTCCCGTTTTCTTGTCCACGTAACCGACCGTCTCCAGTTTCCCACCACGGAATTCCGCCACCAAGATGATGTGACCGTCCAGCACGACATGAATCAACTCAAGCGGTGTCATGGGTCCACTTGGGTTGTGGTTTCGCGCAGATACCGCTCGATTTCCTCCAGCGAGTAGATCGGCCGGCGTGTTCCCCGTGATGGTCGAATCAGCCCGCGCTTGGCCAGCCGGTCGAGTGTTGCGGGACTTTGTCCGATCGCTTGGGCTGTTTCTACTCTGGTGAACCCCAATTTAAGCGGGAACTGTTCCGCAAGATATTTTTTGCTCATGCTGCGAAGTTGCGCCGACTCAACAGTCTCTAATACCGACACACCCCAGGGGGCATATGTCGGAATTATCGCCGTTGACAAATGGAGGGTGGGCGTTCGCGACTCACCCCCAGGAACTCGCCGCCGTCTATGGCTGAGCCAGAGCTTTGTTGACGCCAAGCGCCAAATTCTGATCCAAATTTTTTAAGATGGTCGTTTGTACCGATGCGTTGCCGTCGATTTTATGCTGTAGCGCAACCAACTCTTTCACCTCGATAAGAATGCACTTTTGCGCAAAATCCGAGGATTCTACAGCACGCGCAATCCGGCCAAGCCTGACATAGATCAGGAGCGGCATGATGATGAAATAAAGTGCTACCGCGATGTACAGGAGAACCATCAACAACACGAATACGGTTGCGCCTGCCGCCATGTTATTTATCGCGTCTGAAGTTTGGTTAGGATCGAATGTGTGCGGTTGGAATGGTTGCATGGTTAGGTCTGGGGGGATGAATTTATTTGGATTATAACAGAATGCGGACTTCATGCGAGGCCCGCGCGTTTCCTGTCACCTGTAAAGGAAAAATACGGTACAGCGTTCGCGACTCGCCTGCGATTCGCACCCCGATTTACAAGTAAGGGGTTGCGGTTCTCGTCGAGTCGCGCAATCAAAATCCCCGAGTGCTCGGTGCGGCAGGCTTTTGATTGGCCGCATCTTGTTGAGCAAGTATCAGGTAGATCGACTTAAACTCAAAGGAGGAGTCTGTCAGGACCGCAGTCGATCCATTGGGCCTTTGCCACATTTGCTTGATGGGTGGATAACCAGTTTTAGGGATATTCGCCTTCTCCACTTCATACCACGAATAGCCTTCCGAATTTGCTGAAAGCAAGTCGCTCGCCTGTTCGTCGGTGATGGCGTGCCCAGAGCAAGTGAACAATTCTCCGCGAGATACGCCATCAATGAAAGTTACCGCAATGGAAAAACCATTCATGGAAAAACCCTCTTGGTTACCCCAGGCACAATGCATTTTATAGGAAGGTTTACCGTAACGAGCTAGCACCGCGCTCTCCGTTTCCCCGAGACGCGCCCGGGCGGAAGTGGCCATGCCCATCGAGAGCAAAAGGGTGAAAACGAGGAGGCGTATCTTCATGGTCCTGCGGTTGCATTAAAAGTGTTCCAGATTATGGAACAAGTAAATCCCAAATTTTGGGACATGCGTATATCGCCTTATGATCGCAAAGTCGCCGACTTTTTAAGGAAACGGCGCGGAGAGCAGACTTACCGGCATTTTGCCCCAAAATTGGGCATGAGTAGTTCTGGCCTCCATCGGCTGGAAAATTTGGAGCAGTCGATTACGCTCGCGAAATTGCACGCCATTGCCCAGAGGCTGAGGACGAGCGTAGAGGAGATTTTTGACTGGAAAAAGGGATAGCCTGCTTTATTTGCTCAGCTTTGCAAGGACACCCTGGCTTACGGAATGTCAGTCCAATTCGCTGGCAAAGCTTTTGGAGTCGCTTGGGGTCAACACTGATCCACAATGCCCCCTTAAACTTGGATAAAATTTCATGAAGCATGGCGACGCTTTTCACTTGATGCATCCAGGGAGCAAGAAACAGTAAAACGCAATAAAGCCTCGTGGCTTTGGTTTCGAAAAAAATTGGGTTATGAGCTTGGTACATTCTCTTTTCCAAAGCGCGATGATAGCCGTTGTGAAACGCAATTTGTACATCGTAGGGCTGCCTGTCGATCACTCTTCTGACTCTCCGGTGGAACCGGCCCAGAATCTTTTGGCACGGGTTGATGAGCCGGCAAAGCCGTTTCATCCGTTTGACCATCTCCGGGGTCGCCCCGCTCGATTTTATGACCGGCGCGAAATTCATCTCGAAACAATTTGAGGATTGAGCGGCCAGCACACCAAGTGCCGTTGGATCGAAATACTTATCGTCTTTTATGTTGAGGGTCTTGCAAATCGAAGCTTCCAATTGCTCGCCAATCCTCTCAACCCAAGATTGCTGAAAGGACTTCGGTAATAGCCCGATTGCGCTTTCAAATCTGGTAATGGCGGGCAATGCATCCTTAAGAAACGGACCGCGTAGCTCCTTGAACCAGGTATCTTTTTTCGTAGCGGGTTTACTCAGCATGGCCATTTTTTGGGTTTAACTTCGCTGGCCATACTCTTATACAAAAACATAACCCTGTCAATCCCTGAAATCGCTTTATACTCGTGAAACCAATCCCTTGCCGATACTTTTACCACGGCATAATGAGTTGGAATCAGGGAATTGTTTCGCGACAATATTTTTTGCATTACCTTCAAAATTGGAATACCGCCTTCATTTGCCATGGCTTCAATCCTTGAACTGTTTGGCAGGCTTAGCCCGGACGAACACCGACGCGGGCGACAATTTGAACAAATCTGCAAATGGTTTCTTGAGACCGATCCGGAATATAGGCTCGAAATAAAACGTGTTTGGCTTTGGGACAACTGGCCAGGGCGTTGGGGGCGCGATAAAGGAATAGACCTTATTGCAGAAGGCTTAGACGGGAAAATTTGGGCAATCCAGTCGAAGGCTTATACGCTGGACCATTCCGTCACCAAAAACGATATTGACCGTTTCCTCAGCGAATCCTCACGGAACATTATTTCCTATCGCCTCCTGATTTCCACCGCAGCGAATCTGGGGCACAATGCTCGCGAGGTCATCGACGGGCAGGAGAAAGGTGTCGGCTATCTCCTAATCTCGGACCTCAAAAATCGGAAGCTGAACTGGCCTTCATCGCCGGATGACCTTTCTGCCAAGCAGGAGAAACCGAACAAACCACGCCCAGACCAAGAACGAGCGATCGCCGATGTTGTCCGTGGATTCCAGTCGAATGACCGAGGTCAACTCATCCGAGCCTGCGGCACTGGCAAGACGCTGATTAGCCTGCGAGTCGCCGAGGCGATGAAATCGCGCCGAACGCTCGTGGTAGTGCCGTCGCTCTCTCTTGTTTCGCAAATCCTGAGCGACTGGACTAGAGACGGCCTGCGCCCGTTTCGCTTTTTGCCTGTCTGTTCCGACGAAACGATTGGAGGCGAAGACCATCTCGTCGCCCACGTGACTCAGTTGGGAGTGCCAGCCACGACTGACCCATCCGAGATTGCCGAGTTCATGCTTGGATCGGGGACGCGTGTCATCTTCTCGACCTATCAATCGACCCCCACGGTTGCGCTGGCGTTCAAGCGGCACAAACTTGAGCCGTTTGACTTGGCAATTGCCGACGAGGCTCACCGTTGTGCCGGGGCAAATACGGGCGCGTTCGCCACCATTCTCGACACGCATCAAATACGCGCCCGGAAACGGTTGTTTATGACCGCCACGCCGCGCATCGCTTCGGAGGCGTCAAAATCAGTTGCAGATTCGATGGGGCTGGAATTGATTTCGATGGATGACCACGAAGTTTTCGGCCCGGTCTTCCACGAGCTAAAATTCTCCGATGCCATTCGCCTCAAGCTGCTGACCGATTACCGCGTTGAGATTATCGGCGTGGATGACCCTCTCTATCGGCAGTATGCCGAGCACGGCGTGTTCGTCACAATGGATGGAAAAACCGTTACGGATGCCCGAAGCCTGACAAGTCATATTGCAGTGGCCAAGGCGATCAAAAAGTATGACCTCCGACGCATCATCACCTTTCATGGCCGGGTTGCCCGCGCCCGTGATTTTGCCGGACAATTTCAACAATTCGTCCGCTGGATGCCAAAGTCCGACATCCCTTCCGGCCAGGTTTGGACGGAATTGATATCCGGCGACATGGCCAGCAATAAACGCGATGCCATACTCGACAAACTCCGCGAGGTTCAACCGCCTGCGCGTGGTATTGTCACTAACGCCCGCTGCCTCAGCGAGGGCATTGACATCCCGGGTCTGGACGGCGTGGCGTTCATCGACCCCAAGGAATCGCAGGTGGACATCATTCAGGCGGTAGGCCGCGCCATTCGGAAAGCCGAAGGCAAGCGGCACGGAATCATCATCCTGCCGGTTTACATTTCCAGTGACGAGGACGAGGAAAAAGTGCTGGAAGATTCTTCCTTCAAGCAAGTCTGGCGCGTTCTCCGCGCCCTGCGCTCCCACGACGACCAACTGGCATGTGAACTTGATAATTTAAGGACGAATCTTGGCAAGCGGGGCAAGGTCCGAACCAGTTTACCCAAGAAAATAAACATCAATCTCCCCACTCTGTTAAATGCTCAATTTGCCGATGCGTTTTATCTGCGAACCGTTAGGGCGATAACGCCACCTCCACCACTAACCGAAGACCAGATTTTGATATGGGCTGATGCGCGCTACGAGAACACCGGCCAGTGGCCCAACAGAGCATCTCGCGAGGTGCTGGGCGCACCCGATGAGAAATGGCGAAACATCGAAAATGCGCTCCGCCTAGGTCTCCGAGGCTTGCCCGGTGGCTCCTCGCTGGCAAGGTTGCTGGCGGAGAAGCGGAGCGTCCGAAATATTCAGGGTCTTGCAGACCTAGCCGAAGCCCAGATTCTACAATGGGCTGATGCGCACCATGAGCAAAATGGCAAGTGGCCCAACCGAACATCTGGTGACGTACTGGGCGCACCCGGTGAGAAATGGGGAGCTATCGATCTTGCGCTCAACCAAGGTGGCCGAGGCCTGCCCGGTGGCTCCTCGCTGGCAAAGTTGCTGGCGAAGAATCGGGACGTCCGAAATAGAATGGGTCTTCCAGACCTGACCGTTGAGCAGATTCTGCAATGGGCGGATGCTCACTATAAGAAAACCGGCAAGTGGCCGAACAGAGCATCTCGCGAGGTATTGGACGCGCCCGGCGAGAATTGGGTAAATATCGACACTACGCTCCGCCAAGGTCTCCGAGGCCTGCCTGGTAACTCCTCGCTGGCAAGGTTGCTGGCGGAGCAGCGGGACGTCAGAAATATTCATGGTCTTGCAGACCTAACCGAAGCCCAGATTCTACAATGGGCTGATGCGCACCATCAGCAAACCGGCAAGTGGCCCAACCGAACATCTGGTGACGTACTGGGCGCACCCGGTGAGAAATGGGGAGCTATCGATCTTGCGCTCATCCAAGGTCACCGAGGCCTTCCCGGCGGCTCCTCGCTGGCAAGGTTGCTGGCAAAGAAGCGGAGCGTCCGAAACATGGGCGCTCTTGCAAGCCTGACCATCGCGCAGATTTTGCAATGGGCTGATGCGCACCACCAGAACACCGGCCAGTGGCCCAACCGAAAATCTGGTGAAGTGCTGGGCGCACCTGGTGAGAAATGGGGAGCTATCGATGGTGCGTTCAACCAAGGTGTACGAGGCCTGCCCGGTGGCTCTTCGCTGGCAAAGTTGCTGGCGGAGAAGCGAGGCGTCCGAAACATTCAGGCTCTTCCAGACCTGACCATTGCGCAGATTCTGCAATGGACGGATGCTCACCACCTGAAAAACGGCCAGTGGCCCAATCGAAACTCTGGTGACGTGCTGGACGCGCCCGGTGAGAAATGGGGAAATATCGAAAATGCGCTCTACCAAGGTCAGCGAGGTCTGCCCGGCGGCTCCTCGCTGGCAAGGTTGCTGGCTAATAGGGAAAGCAACGGTTAGGTGAACCGCTGCTCTTCAAAATCAGTTTTCAGAGGTAAATTTTCCGAAAAGACTGAAAAATCCTGTTCAAATCCCACTTTGAAAAGGTAACCCTGAAATGTAACCTGACGCCGAAAAATGGGCAAATTCCTGAAAACTCAGGATGACGGGGAAATGGTCGCAAGCGAGTGGCAGCGTGACGTTAGCGCACTCCAGGGTAACCCAGCTAACTCACGCAAAATCAGCGTCTTACATTTACAAAACCGCTGCTCTACCACTGAGCTAAACCGGCGAAGATGTTTATTTTAAATGCGATACGCGATAAATATCAACCCCATAAATCGCGCTTGCAACCCTAGATGTGGAGCGTCAATAGGCTGTTCTGCCGTTTCGCTTCCCCTCGTTCCCAAGTTGTGGAACGAGGGCCCGGAGGCCGACGGCTAACTTCGGAATTGAAGTGCACGGTCATAGACCGCCGCTACAGTGGCAAAATATGGCCCTGCGCGTCATCTCCGGCACCGCCGGCGGCCTGCACCTGAAATCGCCGAAGCGCCATGCGCTGCGTCCGACGCAGGACCGCATCCGGCAGGTGATCTTCTCCAGCCTCGCCGAAGTCGTGCCCGGCGCGCGCGCGCTCGATCTCTTCGCGGGCACCGGTTCCTTCGGCATCGAGGCGCTCAGCCGGGGCGCGGCGTCGGCGACATTCGTCGAGCAGGACGCGGAGGCGGTCCAATGCATCCGGGACAATCTGCTCCATTGCCATTTGCAGGGGGACGTCCGGCAGGCGGATGTCCTGGCGTATCTCGAGAAGCCACCGGCGGACCGCTTCGATCTGATCTTTGCCGATCCGCCTTACGTCAAGAGCCGCGGTCATCTCGACGACGATCCTCTTTTAACGCGGCTTGTCCCCTTTCTCGCGCCCAATGGCATCTTCGTCTGGGAACATTATGCCGGGCAACGACTGGAAAATGCGCGTCCATGGGAGGTGATCCGGCACCGCGACTACGGGGAAACCGGGCTTACGTTTTTACGATTTTTACATAAAAACAAGAAAATTACACTCTAATACAAGGGCTTAAGACATCGTCATTTGCAAAATAAATTTGCCGTGATTAGTTGGAGAGTTGTTCTTGGTATAATGTTTGCTACTTCGGTTACGACCATGACGCCAAAGCCCTATCAAGTTAACCCCAAAGCGAGCAATCTTCGGCCCGTTCGGAAGATAATGAAAGGGGCCGCAGAGACAGGACGTCTATTCATTGACGTTAACGACGCCATTCGTCGCACTCAGACGATGCCGTTGACCCGTTACTTCGAGTAGACGACAGTAGCTAGGATCGTCTCCCGGTTTCCACCGGGGGACGATAAGAGAACTCGTCTTTCTACGAATCCTCTTTCCAGATCCGCAAAAATTACTTCCCAAGAATTTTCCGGGCTTCTTCCAGCGTCTTGCGCTGTTCGGCGGTGACTTCCGGAAAGGCGATCCCCAGCGAATCGAGCGTCTCGATGATCGCGCCGGCCACGACGAGATGCGTGAACCATTTGTTATCGGCGGGGACGACGTACCAGGGCGCGTCGTGGGTCGCCGTCTGGCGGATCATTTCCTCGTAAGCGTCCATGTAATCGTCCCAGCAGGCGCGCTCCTTCAAATCGGCCGCGGAAAATTTCCAGTTCTTGGAGGGTTCATCCAGGCGGGACAGGAAACGCCTCTTTTGTTCCGATTTGGAAACGTGCAGGAAAAATTTGCGGATCACCACGCCGTTGCGCGCCAGGTAACGCTCGTGGGCGTTGATGTCCTCGAATCTCTCCTCCCAAACATGCTTCGTCACGAGAGGCGCGGGAATCCGCTCCGCCTTGAGCAATTCCGGGTGCACGCGCACGACCAGCACTTCCTCGTAGTAGCTGCGATTGAAAATGCCGATCCGGCCCCGCTCGGGCAGGGCGACGTTGGAACGCCAAGAATAATCATGGGACAGGTCGCCAATCGAAGGCGCTTTGAAGGAGGTGACCTGGCATCCCTGCGGATTGATGCCCGACATGACGTGCTTGATCGTGCCGTCCTTGCCCGCGGCGTCCATCGCCTGAAAGATCAGCAGGAGCGACCACCTCCCCTGCGCGTAAAGCTTCTCCTGCATGTCGCTCATCAGCTTCACCCCTTCGGCCAGAAGCTCCTTCGCTTCCTCGCTGGATTTGAGATTCCCCGTATCTCCGGGCTCAATGTCCTTGAGCCGGAATTTCCTGCCTTTCGCCACGCGATAATCGCGCGCAAAACCGGTGATTTTCTTTCGATCTGTTTTCATGAAGAGAGAGAGGGGGTTGACCTGACTCTTGCTTATCCCCGTTTGACAGGCAGGACAAGCCCCGCCTATTGATGGGCATGGCTCCCCTCACCCGCTACGCCGGCATCTGGCTGGCCCAGATTCGCTACTCGACCGTGCGCGAGATGATGTTCAAGTCGAACTTCATTCTCTGGATCATCGTCGAGCTGGCGTGGTTCGGCCTGCACCTGAGCTTCATCCAGTTCCTCTACCTGCAAGTCAACACCGTCGCGAGCTGGAGCAAATGGGAAATGGTCCTGCTCGTCAGCACGAACCATCTCGTGCAGCAAATCTTCCAGACATTTCTCATGATCAATCTAACCAAGCTTCCCGAGTTGATCCGGACGGGCAAACTCGACTTCTTCCTCGCGCAACCCGCGCCCGCGCAATTCCTCGTCAGCACGCGCAATTTCGAGCCCGGCTCGGTGGTCAACACCCTCGTGGCCGCGATCGTCTGCGTGGTCGCCATCGCCCATTTGAACATGCCCTTGAGCGGGGCGGGGCTGCTCGTCTTTCCGGCGCTGGTCGCCTTCGGCGTGCTGATCCACTACGCGCTGCTGCTCATGCTCATGTCGCTGGCCTTCTGGATGACCCGCGCGCAAGGCTTCATCAACGCCTACTACAACGTCTTTCAGATCGCCCGGCTGCCGCGCGAAGCTTTCTCCGGCGTCACCCGCATCGCCTTCACCTGGGCGGTGCCGCTGCTCCTCATCGCCAACGTCCCGGCGCGGACGCTTCTCTACGGCCTGAACGGCTTTGACATTGCCGGAATGGCCTGCGCCACGGCGATTTTGCTCGCCCTGAGCACGGTCGTTTTCCAGGCCGGCTTGCGGCGCTACGGCAGCGCGTCGTCGTGAGGGCAGCCGCAAATTCATTGGCCACAAAAGAATACAGAGACCACAAAGAGGTTGGGAAAAGAGGAAGATTGTTTTTCATTTTTTTTGAGTTCTTTGTGTTCTTTCGTGGCTAAATCGGTCTGTAGTCAGATCATTTCGTGAACCCCGAACCCACCCTCCTCGCGCAGCACGCCGACTATCTCGTCGTGGCGAAGCCGCCCGATTTGCTTTCGCATCCGACGCGGCCCGACGGCAAGCCCACGCTGCTGGGCTGGTTGCAGGAAAAATTTCCCGGCGAATTCGTCGCGCTGGTGAACCGGCTCGACCGCGAAACCAGCGGCACGGTGCTGGTGGCGCGCTCGGCGGAAACGGCCTCGCGTCTCGGCGCGATGACGATGCGGCGCGAAATCCACAAATACTACCTGGCGCTCGTCTCGGGCCGGGTCGAGGCGGAGCACGGCGTCATCGACGCGCCCATCGGACGGCTCGGCATTTCGCCGACGAACCCGATCTGGCTGCGGCGGGGCGTGATTCCGCCCGACGATCCGCAGGGGCGCAAGACCGCGGAGGCGCGCACCGAGTTTTGGCGGCTGGCGACGAGCGGACCCGAGGCGGCGAATCCGATTTCGCTCCTGCGGCTGCAAGCGCATACGGGACGGCTGCATCAACTGCGCGTGCATCTCGCGCATATCGGGCATCCGGTGATTGGCGACAAAATTTATGGGCCGGATGCAAATCTCTATTTGAAATTCATCGCCGAGGGCTGGACGGACGAGCATCAGCGCGCGCTGGGGTTGCCGCGCCATGCGCTCCACGCGCACGAATTACGCTTCCCGTGGAATGGCGGGGAGATGGCTTTTACCGCGCCGCTGCCGGAGGACATGCGGGAATTGGCGGAAACATCCGGTTTAAATGGGACGTCATAAATAAATGGGCATTAAGCCCCAACGGGGCGGGCTAAGATAGCCCAGGGCAACGCCCTGGGGAAATGTTCCGTAAAGAGCAAGCCCTGTAAGGGCGTACCAAATTAGGCCGCCCTTTCAGGGCTGGTCGTGTTGTCCCGTATTATTCCCAGGGCGTTGCCCTGGGCTGGGGTTAGCTCGCCCCTTTGGGGCTGCTGACAGAAATCGATCCTTACCTCACATCATCCGGCAGCTTCGGCTGCAAATGCTTGATCTGCTCGGCGGCGTCGCGATGGCAGACCAGGATCGCATCGTCCGTCTCGATGACGATGAGATCGCGCACGCCGCACAGCGCGATCAGCCGCTTCGTGGCAATCGCGATGTTATCCCGCGCGTCGTGGATGGCCACCTCTCCCCGCAACGTATTGCCATGCTCGTCGACGGGCAGATGCGCCGGAAGCGCCGTCCAGCTCCCCATGTCGTCCCAGTCGAAACGCGCCTCCGCCACCGCCACGCGTTCGGCCTTTTCCATGATCGCGTAATCGACGGAAATTTTCGGCAGCGCGGGAAAATGCGCGGCGATATAGGCGTCCCCGTTCTCTTTCGGAAAATCTTCGATGAACCGGGCCAGCTCCGGCTTGGAACGCTTCGCCTCGCGCAGAAACGTGCCGGTCTTCCAAAGAAAAATGCCCGCGTTCCAGAAGTACTTTCCGCTCTTCAGATACGTTTCCGCCCGCGCCGCGTCCGGCTTCTCCACGAAGCGCTCCACCTGGAAGAACGGACACGTCGCGTTGCTTTCGGGCAGCGCGGCGCCGGCCTCCAGGTACCCGAAGCGGGTGGAGGCGCAGTCGGGCCGAATCCCAAACGTGACGATGGTGTCGTGCTTCGCCGCAAGCTCGGAAGCCTGCTTGAGCTGCTGCGCGAAGGTCGCAGCGTCCTTGATCAGCGCGTCGGCGGGCAGGAAAACAACGACGGCTTCCGGGTCGAGATTGCGCACCAGGGCGGTGCCCAGCGCGCAGGCCGGCGCGGTATCGCGCTTGGCCGGTTCCGCGATGAATTGCCCCGCCTTCAACCGCGGCAGCACGGCGCGGCAGCCTTCGATTTGCGCCGCGTTGGTCAGGACAAAAATGTGGCTGCTCGGCACCGCCTGCTCGACCCGCCGCACCGTCTCCTCCAGCAGGGCGGTCTCGGACAGGAGCGGCACGAGATGTTTGGGCCGGGCGATGCGGCTGAGCGGCCAGAACCGTTCGCCGCTGCCGCCGGCCATGATGCAGGCGTAGGTCTTCATGATGACTTGAGCTTTAACCCGTGCGCCTTAGTTTGGCAAGGAGCACCCTCCCCAGGTAGTATCCTAATTTGAAATGTGGTCAGCTTGGAAGTGCGACCCGAACGGCATCGACAATTTATGAATCAAACTCCAGACATGAAAGGTTGGAAAAGCTATCTCTTGTGGGAAGGTCTCCCCTTTCTGATGCCTTTGTTCATCTTTGGATTCATCTCTGCGTTAAACTGGGACTATGAAAGCAAGCTTATCACCCCGGACAGTGGGGCTTCTGACTGGACCGGCGTCCATATGGGCCTGATCTTGCTGGCGATGGCGATAGGACAAGCGTTAGTGGCCAGTTTCATTCTCTTTCTAGTCCGCATCACACGGCCCAAATCAGGCGGTGGGTGGTATATGTTCGTTTCGCTGACAGTCGTCGCCATTTTTCTGATTTTCCCAAGTTTATTCATCATTATATTGGGGCCAGCCAGCATCACCATGATGGAACAAATGCGCGTAGCGCCGAGGTGAGGTGGCCCTGATTTCAAATTAGGACTCTACCCCCCACCCATGATCGTTCAACTCTTCCTGCGCTGCGTCGCCCGCCCGCTGGTCTGGCTCCGCTATCGCGTCCAGATCGAGGGCCTGGACCGCCTGCGGAAATTGCGCGGGCCGGTCCTCGTGTTGCCCAATCATCCCGGCCACATCGATCCCGTCCTGGTCATGACCCAACTCGGCGCGGAGATTCCCCTGCGCCCGCTCGTCGTCAGCTTCATGTACCGGCCCGTTTTCCTGAATCCGCTGATGCGCTTTATCAACGCGCTGGAAGTTCCCGATCTCGTCCAGCACAGCGCCAGCGCGCGGGAACAGGTCGAACCGCTCATCCAGCGCGTCGTGGAGGGACTCGACCGGGGCGAAAAGTTTTTGATCTATCCCTCCGGCAAGCTCGAGCGCAACGGACTCGAACAGATCGGCTCGACCCGCGCGGCGCCGGACATCCTCGCCCAGCGCCCCGGCACGACCGTCGTGCTCGTCCGCACCGTCGGCGTCTGGGGCAGCATGACCAGCTACGCGCCTTCGGGCAAGGAGCCCATCCTGGCGGAAAAATTCGTCCGCGCGCTGGGCATTCTCGCGGCCAATTTGATTTTCTTCACCCCGCGGCGCCGCGTCAAAATGACGGTTGAAGTCGTCGATCCCAAAACCTTGCCCGGAGTGAGCCGGGAAAAGCTCAACCCCTGGCTCGAAGCGTGGTACAACCGCGAGCTTTCGACCGAGCCGATCTACGTGCCGTATCATTTTTGGTTCGGCCCCCGGACGTTCGACTACCCGCGTCCCAAGGGCGGCCTCGACGTGCCGCTGGAAAAAATCACGCCCGCGACCCGGCAGGCCGTTCTCGACATCCTCGAGGAAAAGTTGAGGCGCCCGCTGACCGACGACGAGAAAAAGCCCGCGACTTTGCTTGAAAACCTGGGCCTCGACAGCCTCGACCGGATGGACCTCGCGCAAACCATCGAGCAACGCTTCGGTTTTCGCAGCGACCAGGTCGCCACCACCGTCGGCGAGTTGTGGGCGTTGGCGCAGGGCTTCGTCGAGGCGGCACGGGGCGAACCCATCACCGTTCCGAAAATTTGGAATGCCCCGCGCGCGAATCTCGAAGCCGCCTTCTCCGTCCCCGCGCCGACGATCCTCGAAGCCTTCGCGCGCCAGGCCCTCGCGCATCCGGACGAGGCCGCCGCCGCGGACGATCTCTCCGGCGTCGTCACCTATTGGCAGATGCTGACGGGCGCGCGTCTCTTGTCCAAACGATTTGCAATAATGCCCGGCGATGCGGTCGGCCTGATGCTGCCCGCCTCCGTGGCCGCCGACACCGCGTTCACGGCGCTGCTCTGGGCGCGCAAACTGCCCGTGCTTCTCAACTGGACGACCGGCCCGGCGCATCTGAACCACGCCGCGCAGGTCATGGGCATCCGGCGCGTGATCACCTCGCGCAAATTCATCGACCGGCTCGGCGTGAAAATCGAAGGCGTCGACTACGTATTTTTGGAGGATATTCGCAAGAGCATCGGGAAGCTCGAAGCCCTCGCCACGCTTCTCGGCATCCGCTTTTTCCCGGGAAAGCTGCTCGCCGGCCTGCCGCGGGTCGATCCGAATGACACCGCCGTGGTCCTTTTCACCTCGGGATCGGAAAAAGCGCCCAAGGCCGTGCCGCTCACCCATCGCAACATCCTGACCGGCGTCCAGGTCGGCGTCTCCGCGCTCGGCTTCAAACGCGGCGACATCCTGCTCGGCTTTCTCCCGCCGTTTCACAGCTTTGGCCTGGTCGGAAATATCGTCCTGCCGCTGGCGGGCGGCCTGCGCGTCGTCCATCATGCCGATCCCACGGACGCGGCCGGTCTCGTCCGCAAGATCGCCGCCTATAAGCCCACCCTGCTGTTGAGCACGCCGACCTTTTTCAGCTACATCCTCAACGCGGCTGCGGGAAAACCAGCGGACCTCGCCTCGCTCCGCCTCGTCGTCACCGGCGCGGAGAAATGTCCCGACGCCCTCTTCGCCCGGACGAAGAAAATGACGCCGCGCGCGATCCTCTCCGAAGGCTACGGAATCACCGAATGTTCCCCCGTCGTCTCGGTCAGCCGTCTTGACAACCTGCGCCCCGGCACCATCGGCCAGCCGCTCGACGGAGTGGAGCTGCTCGTGGTCGATCCCGACTCGATGCAGCCGCTGCCGGCCGGTCGTCGCGGCCTGCTCCTCGTCCATGGCGCGACCGTTTTTCCCGGCTATCTCCACTACGACGGCCCCAGCCCCTTTCACGAGCACGACGGCAAACGCTGGTACGTCACCGGCGATCTCGTTCGCGTCGATGCGGAAGGTTTCATCCATTTTGCCGGACGCCTCAAGCGCTTTCTCAAGGCGGGCGGAGAAATGATTTCGCTTCCCGCGCTGGAGGAGCCGCTGGCCTCGGCCTATCCGCCGGGCGAAAACGGACCGCAGGTCGCGGTCGAGGGCATCGAGACGCCCGACGGGCGCCGCATCGTTCTTTTCACGACGGCGGACATCAAGCTCGCCGAGGCCAACGCCCTGCTCGCCCAGGCCGGCTTCCGCGGCATCATGCGCCTGGACGCAGTCCGCCGCCTCGACGTCCTCCCGCTCCTCGGCACCGGCAAAATCGACTACAAAGTCCTCCGCGCGCGGATCAGCTCATGAACGACCGCAAGGAGCACTCTATCGCCCTCCCATTCGGGTTGCCACGGTCCAATAAATCCCTTAGAGTGAAGGAGACTATGACCGTCATGCCCAACCGGGTCAATTTGACCCTGGATAATAACGGGGTCTCCCGGACCGATGCCGCCTCCGCCGAAAACGGCGCGCAACTGGACGCGCTCTATTCGCTGTGGAAGCGCGACCCCGCAAGCGTTGATGCCCAATGGAATGCGTTTTTCGCCGGGTTCGAGCTGGGTTGTCAGCAACCGCCCCGGCGCGGCCCCGAAGCGGCCAGGGGTGCGGCCCCCGCGGTCGAATCGGCCACGGATCGCTTGCGCCAATCCCGCGTCGACGCCCTGGTCAGCTCCTATCGCCGGGTCGGTCATCATGAGGCCAAGCTCGATCCGCTCCATCTCATCAAGCACACGGCTCCCGAGTTGAGCCTGGATTACGTGCAGCTCGGCGAGGCCGATCTCGACAGCGAGTTCGAAATCTACTGGGCGGGCAGGCTTTCCCGGATGCCCCTGCGCACGATCATCGACCTGCTGCGCGAAACCTACTGCGGCAACGTCGGCATCGAGTACATGCACATCGAGAATTACACGATGCGCCGCTGGTTGCGCGACCGGATCGAAGAGGGCCGCCTCCGCAACGACACCCTCCCCAACGCCGAGAAAAAGCGGGTGCTGACCCACTTGCTTGAAGGCGAGCTTTTCGAGAAATTCCTCCACACCCGCTACGTCGGCCAGAAGCGCTTTTCGCTGGAAGGCGGCGAAACGATCATCCCGATCCTGGACAAGATCGTCGAGGAGTGCCCCCGGCACGGCGTGGAGCAGATCGTGATGGGCATGGCGCACCGCGGACGCCTCAATGTCCTGGCCAACATCCTGGGCAAGGATTACGAGTTCGTTTTCAACGAATTCGCGGAAAATTTCGTCCCCAATTCCGAGCTTGGCGACGGCGACGTGAAGTACCATCAGGGCTACGACTCGATCGTTACCACGAGCGCCAACGCCAAAATCGGCATCAGCCTCGCGCCCAACCCGAGCCATCTCGAAGCGGTCTGCCCGGTCGTCG
>Ga0182030_10007370_pt1 | contig 22971 bp, 25 predicted proteins | sample 812S3MmetaG_FD_121299 | JGI IMG/M metagenome (GOLD analysis project Ga0182030, IMG submission 121299) | Permafrost microbial communities from Stordalen Mire, Sweden - 812S3M metaG (Illumina Assembly) | ecosystem: Environmental > Terrestrial > Soil > Wetlands > Permafrost | place: Sweden...
ACCAGGCGCGGTAGCGGGCGCGGTAGCCGGACGCGCTTTGAAAATGATCGGCAATCGATCAACGCTAAATGCGGTCGATCATCTCGACACGCTCATTCGGTCACGGTCGCCAGAGGCCATGAGAATTGCCGCGCAGAACCCGCAAATCGTGCAGGCTCTACCGCCGAAATCAGTGCATGCGCTTCGAAATATGATCTTCGTGAATCCGGCGCTTCGCGCTCTGAATCAGCCAAGTGGCACCATAGGCAAGCCCAATGCCCAATAGTCCGACGAGATATCCGTTCGGCGTCCAGTGCCAATGGATATTGGATGCGCCGACCGCAAAAATTATGAGACCTTGAAACAGGAACCACATGTCAACAACCGATCAAATTAGACGCATCGCGGAAGACAGCTTCGCATCTAGTGAAAGGGAAGACCACCGAAACTAACAAGAACTGCGTTCGACCCATTCCGGGCCGATCGCTCAAAAAATAACCCCGACCGCATGGGCGTGCGACCGGGGCTGAAAAGAAAACTTGAGATGACGCTTATAATTCTTTCAGCCCAAAATGTCAAGCGCTTTCGTGTCGGGGGGATCATTTCGCGGCTAGGCCGCAATGGCTCATCCAATGTCACGTACTCAATCAAACGACGAAATCGCAATCGAACGGCGCGTTGCTTCGCCTCCCAATAAAATCCCCGCGCCACCGTCAGGACGCGAAACGATCATGCACGGCCGTCGCGAACGTAACTTCTCAGTCGTGACGTTCAATCTGCAATCGTCTGGCGGCGCCGACGACACGCTCACGATCGATATTGACGACCACCGTGGGAGTTCACCGAGTAGGGTGACCATACGCGGAAAGTGCGAATCTGCCGAGATTCCTGGTCAACTTCGCTGGCTGGCCGACGCGATTGCGCAGCACGCGGAAGACAAGAGCCCCGCCATTCGTGAACATGTGACCTGCCATAAATTGCGTGGCGGTGGCGCATGACCGCATTTTTTGACTTCGCAGAAGCTAACAGGCTGGCGCTGTTTCCGTGTGCGCAAGGAACCAAGCGACCGATCCTGAAATGGAAGACGGGATCAACACACGATCGCGCCCAATGGGCAACCTGGCAATCCGAGCACAACAATCTCGCAATAGATTGTGCCAAGTCCGAAATCATAATGATCGACGTTGACTCGTCGAAAGTTACGCGGGAGGAGGCGTGGGGAGCATACGGAGAGCTGTGCTTATCTTGGGGACTGACCGACCCCGCGATGCCCATGACGCAATCCGCTCGCGGTGGATGGCATATTCCGTTCAGACGTCCCGCCAACCTCGCCGCGACCGATCTGCGCGGAGGCGGAACGCTGGTCAAGATATCCGATATTCGATCACTGGCCGACGGCGAGGAAGACGGCGAAGTCGTCGGCTTCAAGAACCGCGGCTATTGCGTCGCGCCCGGTTCGTCCCTTTCCACGTCGACCGGCAATCTGCCCTACATGCTGATGAATGACCCGCCAGCGCCGCATGAGGCGCCGGAAGGGCTGCTTGAGGCGATCAAGCTCAAACCGATCGAGGCGACCTACGCCGGCCAAACTGGGACAAGCGACAAGGCCGACGTCGCCAAGCTTGTTGCCGAACTCGACATGTTTGGGGAATTCAGCACCGAGCCCGATTGGTGGAAATACATGGGCGCGATCAAACTGGCGCTCGGTGCCACGGATGACGGTGTTGAAGTCGCGTTGCAGATGACAACCGACGACGCGACTGCGGAAGCGTTTTGGTCGCGCTGGAATCGGTTGGCCAGTGTGGACGATGGCCGGCCGAAATGCCGGATCAATTCAATGATCCACCGATACAAGGAATTAACCGGCAAGCATTTCAACGTGCGAACGTCCATCGCGACAATGTTCAATGGCGTAGCGCAGCACGCCGCGGCCGTCGGCGCACCGGGAATGCCGACCATTCCGAACCTGGCATCGCCCCCGCTCGCGCCCGACATGCCCGAGCAACAACCCACGGAGAAGGCCAAGGCGTCTGGCGAGCAAACCACATCGACCGAAAACAAGCCGCCTTTGCCGAGATACTATTTCGAGACGGTCAGCGATTTGCGTTCGATGCCGCCGCAAACGTGGTTGGTCGATCGGTGGATTCCCGATCGGAGTGTCGGAATCATTTATGGTCGATTTGCATCCGGCAAAAGCTTCATTGCGTTCGATCTATTGCTTCATTTGGTCTACGGGATGGAAAATTGGCACGGTATCACGCTGCCCGGTATCCCGTGCTGCGGCCTACTTATTGCGCGCGAAGGCGGCACCGGCTTTCAACGCCGTGTTGATGCGTTCAAAAAGCATCACAATATCACCGACGATACCGACCGCATGGTGTTCATGCGGTCCCCGGTAAACTTCGGCGACCCTGCTCAGTTCGCCGACCTTAAAACGGCGGTCGAAACGTGCGGAAGGCAATTCAAGCTCGTTGTCGTCGATACGGTCGGGCGTGCGCTCCCTGGCGAAGATATGTTCGACCCGAAGTCCATCACCCGGTTTATGGAGCACCTGCAACAGATCGGCGAAATTGCCCAAGGCGTCTCGATCGGCATCCATCACGAGAATAAGGGCGGCGACGTGATGGGCTCGATCTATTTCAACAACAATTCGGATTTCATGTTTCACGTCGAGCGAGAGGGAGACCCGGCGCAAGAGCCACTGCGGCGCGGCAAAATCACCTGCGTCAAACAGAAGGACGGCGAAGACGGTTGGGGGCGGGATGTGTCCTATAAACCCATTGCCACCGAGCCGAACGGCGAAGGCAGCCTGGTGGTCGATAGCCTTACCGGGTCGGGCGCCGCTTCCAAGGCGACCGCGAAGCTAACGCCCAAGGAAGGGTTGGCGTTAACAGCGCTGTCGGACGTCCTGAAAAGCAAGGGTGAGTTGGGTGGCGGCATCGGCGGCCGCAGCGTCACGCTCGATGAGTGGAAAGAGGGGTGCTTTTCGAACGGGTCCGTATCGCGCGATGCAGCCCGCCCATTGCGGGATTTACACGACCGGCAAGTCGGGCTGATCACGAAGGGGCGCATCCTTGTGTTGGATGACAGGGTGCGGCTTGTCGGCGGCGATCTAAAGGGCGAGCCGGGCAACGTCGTACCGATGATGCCGACACTGCCAAGAAACGCGGTGCCCATGCCGCCGGTTACCATGAGCATGCCAATTCCCAGGAGGCCCTCATGACGAAACCTTGGTCGTACGAACATTCCCCGTGTCTTAGTCACGGGGACTGTACCGTACCGGCGACAATTATGACTGTCAGAGAATGTACCGGACCGTACGCGATATCTCACCCCTGGAAAAAGCAACGTTTTCAAGGGTTTTTCGAATCGATCGGTACGGTTTGCGAAACCGTACGCGACCGTACGCGACCGTACGAAGGCGTGTTGTGCATTGCAGCGGTACGGTCCGACGACCGTACGAAACCGCAAATAACCGTTGAGTTCGGCAGACCAAGCAAACCGAAGGCTCCCGCGGCTAGTAACATGTTGAAATGAGTACGATAATTGGTCATTTTGGGGATCAAAAATCAGCGAAGCCGTTCGATCGGTTCAACGTTCCGTTGACAGCCCTTGGTAGCAAGCCAACCGCACAAATCGCCCGCAATACGCGCGCGTGAGGCGTCAACACTTAATTGCAGTGAGATAAACAGATGCCTGCCACACTGGAAAACCTATTCTTGGAATCGCCTGTTCACCGAGCCCAATTGTTCGGCGCGCTCGATCGCGCCACAAAATGGGCCGACGAGAGCCGCCAGGAGGCGCCCGCGGCGTTGCCGATGGTCGCGGCCCCGTCTATCGCCCCCGATGCCGTTGCGCCTCTCACGGAGCCCGCCAGCGCCCTCAGCAACGCCTTCGCACTCGTTGCGGCCGTCGCACTGGCCGTCGTGGCGGCGTTCTTCAGTATCGGTGGCATGATCGAGGTGTTCCCCGGTGCTCCGGTTGCCGTCATGGTGCTCGCGGCGAGCATGGAAGCCGGGAAGCTCATCATAGCCGGTTGGCTGGCGGCGAATTGGTCTGTCGCGCGGTGGAAGTTGCGGACAGTGCTGGTGGCGCTGTTGACCGGCCTTGCCCTGATCAACGCCGCAGGCGTGTTCGGCAAGCTGGTGGAGGCGCACGTTGCCGTGGCTGCGACGGCGCGCGCCAGTGTCTCAGAGCGATTGGAAGTGCTCGACGCCCGCTTGACACCGCAACAGGCAACCGTTGCGGATCTGGACCACCGGATATCGCAGATTGACGCCGCGGTGGATGAGTCGACCCGCCGCGGCCGGATGGTTGGTGCGATGAACTTGGCCGATCAGCAACGCAAGACGCGTGACGCCTTGGTGGCGACCCGGCAGGCGGCAGCGGCAGCGTTGATCGAGACTCGGGCGCAGCGCGCGGCATTGACCGCCGAAAAAGCGCGCGTCGAAGCCGCGGCGGGACCGGTCCAATATCTGGCAACCATGGCCGGGACGGATTCCGAGACGGCGGTGCGGTGGCTGATACTCTTGATGGTCTTGTGTTGCGACCCGGCAGCTATCGCGCTGACGATCGCGGTGGCGGGTGCGCGCTCTGCACGCACAACGCCCCGGAACGGCGCCGCCCGTACCGGGCTAGGTCAGCGATTGAGAATCGTCACCGTATCCGAGCGCTGACTACCTGGCGCAAGACCGGCCGAAAGATTGTTGTACTTCCGTTCGTCCGTTTCCATTGCGAGCCGCAGACCTTCGCAGTTTAGTGGTGCCGCCGGATTGCTGGCAAGGCAAGCTTTATAATTTACAGCGCTGGCCTGATAGTCGTTGCGGGCATCAACGCGCGCGGAAATTCCGCATCCCGACAACATTAAAAGCGAGATTATAGCGACTAGAACCCGCATTTCTAAACCCCAACGAGCATGACGCAATCGTTGCACCATGCCACGCCTAGCCATCGGGTTCCAGTGCGATTAAGCGTTGAATTGGCGAAGCAGCCAAGATGCGCTTTCGCTTCGATGCGAAGCCCCAACGGAAGTCGGCGCCAAGGGCACAGATGTTCGTGGCCCAAGCTATTCCGCCTAAGCCGGCAGGAGGGGATGAACGAAAGCCGCCCGTGAGGACTTGGTAATCAGGTGCCCGGCGGGCGCTTCCCCTCAAACTGAATGCCACACTTTTTCGCTATCGAAGCCTGCTCGATCGCGACCATCTGTCCCTTCATATTGGACAGTTCGGCGGCCGTCTGCTTGTCGCCGCCGACGAAGAACGCCGCTGGCCAGAAGATGACCACCGCGGCAGCCGTGGCTAGACCGTCATTGGTGCGCTGGTGATCTTGAGCACCTGAGAGTGCCGCGGCGCGGGTTGATATCGCCTGAGCCTCAAGCGCCAGTTGCTGGCAGGTGTACGATTGATAGGCCACGGGTGAGACGTAGGCCGGCGTGATATCGGCCGCACTCGACGCGCAACCACCCAACGCGGCGCCGAGCGCCACGATTCCCAGAATACGCATTTCTACTGATCCCCCCCGACCAGCCCGCATCCAAGCGCAACCGGAGGTCGAAGGCAATAGTGCACCTGCGAACGCGCCCATGAGGGCTTGCCCGTGTTCCTTCTCAACGAAGACGCCTGCCGTTGCCGATAGGATTAGATCATCACGGCGGTGACGTCGCTGGGATAGCAAAGTGGATGCCTTTATACGAGCCCGAGCCGCTTCTGCACGCGAATGACCGTCGCTGCATGCCACACGCTGCCGGTTGGCGTCGCGATTTTGCGCTCGTTAAGCGCTGCGGCGATCTTCCGTGCTGACTGGCCGGCGAGTTCAGCAAACACCGGGCGCAATTGTTCGGCGCGCTCGATCGCATCCTCATGGGCTTGGGCGCCATGGGCTCTAAGGCCACCGAGCGTCACGCCCTGGGCCTTCTTGGCCGCCAGCGCGTCTTTGGTGCGCCGGGAAATCATGGCACGCTCTTTCTCGGCAAGGGCGGCGTAGAGATGCAACATGAACGGATCGGCGTCGGTGCCCAACTCCGCCACGATGAAGGGCGTTTTGTGGGCCATCAGGCCGCTGATGAAATGCACGTCGCGGCTGAGGCGGTCCAGCTTCGCGACAATGATCGGGGATTTCAGTTTCTTTGCCGCCTTAAGCGCTGCGGCGAGCTGCGGTCGCCGGTTGAGCGCGTCGGCCCCTTTTCCGGTTTCAACCTCGCTGAAGGTCTGAACCAGGTCGAACCCCTCTGCCTCGGCGAACCGGACGAGCGCGGCTTGTTGCGCCTCCATGCCCAAACCGGACTTGCCCTGCTGGGCGGTTGAGACGCGGGTGTAAGCGATTGCCGTTTTCATCGATCTTGACCCCGTTTTGAAACATCTCAACGTCCGTTGATATGTTCCATGTTCGGTGTAACAGGTCAAGGGATATTGTTACGATCTAGGTGCTGGTCTCGCGGCCGCCCGATGGCAGCTTGGGGCAGGGGCTGATTCCTTCAGGGGGATACATGGGCCGCAAGCCAAAGATCACCCGACCGACGGCCCGCGATCCTGGAACGTTCAAATCCGTGCTGACTCGGATCGATACTGACGGTTGGCGAGCGCTGAGAATGCTGGCGGTGGAGAACGACACCACCCTGAACGCCGCGCGGACATTGCAAAGCACTAGAATTGCAGACGGTATTTCCCACCTCTTTGATCCGTACAGCCGCCAATGCCGTGGGGCGAGATCGACGCCTCGATCTTCATTTCGCAGTTCAGCATCGAGCCTTTATCGCCCGTCAGATAGGCCGTGGCATTGGCAATATTAGAGCCTAATCCAAAGCTCGTCGTGCCGACACTTCCTGCCGGAGACACCGTTACCGACGATCCGCCAACGGCTTCTAGAATGCCGACATAATTGCCGCTGTAATGCTCGCCCGTTTGCGGGTCGAAGGCCGTCACTGCCCCGGTTCTGCGGGCCTTTTCTATCTGGAACTCAAGTACTTTGCCCTGCTCCGAATAGATTTGACCTGGGATCATGCCGCCGGCGCAGGCGGACAAGCTGACTGCCGCAACGCTAAGAACAGCGCACCGCACCACAATTCCCAGATTCCGCATTTTTGGATGTTCCCCTGCCAATCCAATAGCCCACAACCGGCGGTCGAGAGCAAGGGGTGAACCTCACTTGGCTTGCGTAGGTTGGAAGCTTGTTCTGACGACGCGAATTCAAGTCTGTAGGATGGGGACAACGGAGGGCAATGGAATGCTAAGACGAATTGCGATAGCAGCATCCTTCTGGCTGGCCGCAGCCACCGGAGCGAGCGCAATGAACTTTAGTTTGCGCGACCAAACCACCATGCTTGCATCAGGACCGATCGAAGAGGGTGACGCGGCCAAGTTCGCGGCCCTGACGAGGTTCGGCACGTTGGAGCTGGACAGTCCTGGCGGCTTGGTTGGCGAAGCGCTCGCCATGGCTGCTAACATGGACGCACGCGGCAGTATCCGCACTATGGTGAAGGCGGGCGCGTCTTGTGCTTCCGCTTGCGCGATGGCGCTGTTTGTATCGGGCAAGACACGCATTGTGTACATGGGCGGGCGTCTCGGCATTCACTCTTGCCGTAACTCAGACGGTACCCAGGCCCTCGAATGTAACAGAGCCATGGCCGCCAACGCTGTGGCGCATGGCGTGCCCTGGGGCGTTATCGAGGGCTTCGGCAAATACACAAAGCCTTCTAGCATGCTGTGGCTCGGCGCCGAAGACGCGGAGTGCTGGGGCCTCATGAAATGGAACGCGGAAGATACGTCTAACAACGGTATTGATTGCTACAAATGGGCAAGCCGTATCCCTGCCGACGACGTGAACCCCGCTACCGCAAAAGATGCAGACTACGTTGCCTGTAGAGCCAACGCGTCTACCTCGCGAACTTATGCCTCAACAGGTCGCGAGGGACAGGGCCTTTCCGACGCATATCGCAGAGCTTGCGAACGCATCGCGGCGGACCCCAAAACGCCGAAGTATGCTGCCATCGACATCGTTATGTGGTTGACGCTCACTGATCCCAACATGCTGGCGCTAAAGCCGGGGACACTCATGGTGAACATCTTGGATCGCCATGACAACGAAATCGGCAATTGCTGGAAGTGCCTCGCGATAGTAGCGATGTCGGAGGCCATGCATGGGCACACCCGAGAGGCGGTAGACGATTTCCGAAAAGCCGTGAAGATTGCTGAGCGCGATATTGGCTCAGCCCCCGCGTGGCTTACGGCCAGCGTTGACTCGGCAGCGGCGGAAGCAGCAAAGCAAAAGCACTGACCCTCATGACCGGTGGTGGATCGGCCAGCTTCCACGCCGGCGATATGGCCGCCGTGAGGGCGACGCTCGGGTCAAAGCGCTTTGCCGATCACCGCAGGGAGATCGTCGGCATTCCGTAGCCGCAATTCGTGATCGCGGCCGGATTCGCAACGAAGGCGCTAATTTCCCGACTGCTAAAGCCCATTTGCAAGAGATCATGCCACAACATAGCCTGGCAATCGTCGTTTTCGTATTCGCGGCGGATTTCCTGCAGGCGCACGGCATAGTCAAGGGACTCTGCATCTATGCTTGTAATGGAGGTTGCATCAACCTCATGGGTCGCGCCGAATCGGTCGGTCACATGAAAATGGCGGCGGGGGACGCCAAAGAACACCGCGCCGGGCAGCTCGCGGACGCGGAGGCCCTTGTCGACAGGGCGGGCGGTGGAGTTCTTCTTGACGGGGAGGGCGGTGGGCTTGCGAGTGATGCGGCTGGCCATTTGGGGCTTGCTCCGGTTCGGGTTGGATGATTGCACCGTACACCGCTCCGTTATAATGTCAACGAAAAACGTAATCATATTGGAAAAGTTATATCATTACGATAAACGTTGACATTCAACGTTTTTGGTGTCACGGTGCGGGCTTGGAGTACCGCACATGAAAATTACAGGGGCACAGATTCGAGCGGCGCGCGCATTTCTGGATTGGACGATAGGCGATCTGTCAGCCGCGGCCGGTGTAAGCGATCCTACCATTCGTTCGATCGAGAAGCACAACGGTGCGGCGCAAATCGCCAGCGGTGGACTCGGGCCTACGCGGGAGTACCGGACGAACGCACGTGAGGAGAGTATCAAGAAACTCGCCGACGCACTGGAGAAGGCCGGCATTACGTTCCTGCCGGAATCGGCTCACGGGGTCGGGCTGCGAGGAAGGCACAAGGGTTAGCGCGCGCCTCAGCGGTCGCATCTGGAGCGAAAGAGATTGTGCCATATTTTCAATGATTTAACTGGGCGTACCCGTCGGACATGGAACCTCTCGGTCAACTAATCATTGACACGGTAAGGAATTGTCATTACTTATTCAGTCCGACCGACCACGGCTTATTGGTGGAGGGAATCATGGGTTCCGCAGCAGAAGTCCTCTTGGAGGAATATAGCACGATCACCGCAAAGGGGCAGACGACTGTCCCTAAATCCGTGCGTCAAGCCTTGGGCGTGGATGCTGGCGACCAGATCGCCTTCCGCCTAGATGCTGCCGGGATCACCGTGCGTCGCGTGGACGAACAGCGCGCTGATCCCGCGATCGGCGCCTTCCTGCAGTTCCTCGCCAGGGACATTCAGGCTCACCCCGATCAGATGCAGCAGTTCTCACCCGAACTGCTCGCGCGGGCGACCGCGCTCGTTGAGGGCATCGAGGTTGATCTGGACGCGCCCATCGAGGGCGAAGTCGCGATCTGAGATTGAACTATGCAAATCAACGGATGGACGGTCATAGCCCATCCGCTTTTTGTCGCGCAGTTCACTGACCTTGTTGTCGCGGTCGAAGAGGCCAAACGCAAGGATCCGGACGGTTACAAAAAGACAGCCAGCGCCAAGCTGCTTGCCTACATTGTCGAAATAATCAGTCGGCGCGTTCCGACCGACCCGACTGACAAGCGGTATCGGCTGGGAACCACCCTCGGCGAGAATTACAAGCATTGGTTTCGCGACAAGTTCGGCAACGGTCGTTTCCGACTGTTCTTTCGATACGACAGCGCTTCCAAGGTGATCGCCTACGTATGGGTAAATGACGAAAATACCCTCCGAACCTACGGAGCGAAAAGCGACGCCTACGCCGTATTCAAGAAAATGCTGGATGACGGCAACCCACCCGACGGTTGGCAAAAGCTGATGAGCCAGTGCATCGCACTGGACGCCATCCCGGAAATCGCCAAAGCCCTTTCGCAATCGGACTGACCTAAGCGACATCGCTGACATTGACACTTGGTGGCGCCTGTTTACAGTATGCGCTATGGCAGACGCACACCGAAAGATCAAGAAACAGCTCGACGCATTAGCGAAGAAGCCATCCGAATTCACCGTCGAATGGTTTCAGAAACTCGCCGAAGGACTGACCACCGGCCGCATGAAAACTGACCGGATTACGGTCAGCGATGATGTGGTGTCGGGCCTGCGCGCGATCATTCGCGACACGGGCGGCATCAGCTTCCACGTGCAGTACACGATTGGAAAATCACGACCGTACCTCAAGATCGGTGACGTGCCCGGCACCACCGTCGAGCAGGCACGCAGCCTCGCGCGGACGGTCCTCGCGCTTGCACAGCAAGGTATCGATCCGCAAAGCGGCCTTCACGAACGACTGCTGCGCGAACTCGCCGAGCAGGGGTCGAAGTGGCGTCCGTGACCTATGTCGGAAAATCGATATAGCCGAAGTACCGGATCAATCTGGTAGGGCAGGCGGTAGGGCACGATCGTTCGATGCGCGCAAATTTAGTTAGTTGTATCAATTAGTTACGACCGATTTACTGGCGGAAGGGGTGGGATTCGAACCCACGGTACCCTTGCAGGCACGCCGGTTTTCAAGACCGGTGCCTTAAACCACTCGGCCACCCTTCCAGCTCCAGGAATTGACGGGCATAGCAAAGCCGCGCCGCAGGGGAAAGGGGCGATTGGCAGCCGGTGACTGCGGCTTGCAGGCTACGGCGGTTTTGTTATCGGTCCCGCGCTAGCCGGCGCACCAGAACAAGAAAGGCCCCGGAGGGGGCCTTTCAGGTTCGCAAGCTCGGCTCACGCCAGCAATGGACGGCGGTCAGAACTTGTCGTTGACGCCCACGCGCAGGAGGTTTTCCTTGAACGGGTTGGTGGAGCTGAAGCTGACCGGGGCGGGCAGGAAGGCCGGGGAGGTTGTCCCGGTCGGCATCTGGCTGCCGAGGTCGACATGGAGTGCGATTCGCCGGCCGCGCCTGGAACCCCGCCAGGATCCTGCAAATGCTCTCCCGATCGCCGGTGCAGCGGAAGCTGCACCGGGCTCCTTGAAAGCCGGCAGAAGACCTGGAAAAATCGGAAAAATAGCCCGAAAGCCCGGTAGTTATTGAAATGTATTGATCGACACACTCGGCCATTCCGCGCTCTTGCGCGCCGCCTGCAGCTTCGTTGCAAACGAATCGACCAGGTTGCCGATCACCAGCCGACCGCTGGTGCGAACATCGGGTAATTTCATCGTCGGCGTGCCGAGCGGCAACGAGATCACGCCATGTGCCGCCGACAGCAGTGCGGTTGCCAGTCGCTGAGCCAGGCCGAGTGTAGGGTGCGCGCCGTAGCCGGCCAGGAATTCCGCGGTCGACGTCACGAAGATCTCGAACGAGCGCCGCGCGATCTCGGTCTGGCCGAAATAGACGCCGTCGGGAAAGCGGCGGTCCTCCACCGTTCCCGCCATCGAATACAGCGAACGGAAATGGTCGGGATTGTCCACCCAGTAGTCGATGTAGGTTTCCATCACGCGCCGCAGCCGCGCCTCGCTGTTGGCGTTGCGCGCGCGCACGCGCTCGAGCCGCTCGGCGACGTCTTCGAGATTCTGCTGCTTCACCGCCAGCAGCAGCAGCAACTTGGTCGGGAAATATTTGAGGACCGTGCCCTTGGAATAGCCGATCACGTCGGCGATCCGTTGGATCGAGACCGTCTCGAGCGTGCCGGTGGCGAATTCCCGGCGCGCCGTCTCGAGGATCAGCGTCCGCAGCGCCTGCTTGTCGGCCTCCTGCCTCGCGCGGCGCTGAAACCGCCGGGCCGCCGTGGTTTTTGTCGGTCGCTCGACAACCGTCATGCCGGATCTCCGTTGCCCGCCTCCATGCCGCGTCGGCGCTGAAATCACAAGGGGAGGCCGCGCCCGCAATTTACGCCTTGCATGGATCGAAATAATTGACTACGGTCAATTAACAAACGACAGACGAGGGAGGATCGCGTGGCGACGGTGGCGCTCGATCATGTTCGCAGTGACTTCGATCCGTTCGACGAGAACACCCGGCGCGATCCCTATCCGGCCTATGTGGGCCTGCGCGCGGCAGGGCCGGTTGTCCGCCTGACGAAATACGACATGTGGGCGGTGCCGCGGTACGCGGAGATCAAGACCATCTTCGCCGATCACGTCAATTTCAGTAACGCCGGCGGGTCGGGCGTCGTGAACTACTTCAAGCGGAAGCCCTGGCGCCCGCCGAGCATCATCCTCGAAGTCGATCCGCCGATGCACACGCGCACGCGCGCCGTACTGGCGCGGATCATGTCGCCGGGGGCGATGCGGCGTCTTGCCGACGACTTCAAGGCCAAGGCTATCACGCTGGTCGATGCGCTGATCGAGCGGGGTTCGTTCGACGCCATTCGCGATCTCGCCGAGGTGTTTCCCATCAGCGTATTTCCCGACGCGCTCGGCATCGACCGCGAGGGCCGCGAGCACTTTCTCACCTATGGCGCCATGGTGTTCGCGGGCTTCGGGCCGGAAAACGACTATTTCCGCGAACTGATGAAACAGGCGCCCACGGTGCTGCCGTGGATCGAAGCGAAGTGCCGGCGTGAAGCCCTGGCCCCCGGCAGCTTCGGCGCGCAGGTCTACGAGGCGGCCGAAGCCGGCGAGATCACGGAGCAAGAGGCGCCGCTGCTGGTGCGATCCTTCTTGTCCGCGGGCCTCGACACCACCATCAGCGCCATCGGCATGGCGCTCTACAATCTGGCGCGGCACCCGGAGCAGTGGGCGATTCTCGCCGCCGATCCGTCGCTGGCCCGCACCGCGTTCGACGAAACGCTGCGGTACGATTCTGCGGCGCCTTACGTTTTCAGGACGACTCCGCACGAAACCGAAATTGCAGGCGTGCGCATCGGCAAGCACGAAAAGGTGCTGCTGTTGCTGGCCTCGGCCAACCGCGACGAGACCCGCTGGGAGCGGCCCGACGAACTCGACATCACGCGCCGCGTCGCGGGGCATATCGGGTTCGGCACCGGCATCCACGGCTGCGTCGGCCAGATGGTTTCCCGGCTCGAGGCGGAGGCCGTGCTCGGCGCGCTGGCGACGCGCGTGGCGTCGATCGAGATCGCCGGCGAGGCCGTCTACCGGCACAGCAGCGGTCTGCGCGCGCTGAACTCGTTGCCCGTTCGCGTGATGGCGAAATAGGAGCCTGGATGTCGGAACGTTCCGGGCTACCGTGCGCCGCGCCGGATATCGCGTCATGAAAGCCGTGCTGAGCCGCGAGGTGGGGGGGCCGGAGACGCTTGTCGTGGCGGACCTGCCCGAACCCGTGCCCGGACCGAACGATGTGCTCGTCGCGGTCAAGGCGTGCGGCATCAACTTCCCCGACGGGCTCCTGATCCGGGACAAATACCAGATCCGGCCGCCGCGGCCGTTCGCGCCGGGCTCGGAGATTTCGGGCATCGTCGCGCAGGTCGGCGCCGCCGTCACCCGCTTCCGGCCCGGCCAGCACGTCATCGGCCGGCTAGGATGGGGCGGACTAGCGCAGAAGGTCGCCGTGCCCGAGGATCGCTGCATCGCCATCGACGCGAGCATGCCGTTCGACCAGGCGGCCGCCTTCATCTTCACCTACGGCACCGCGCACTACGCGCTGGTCGATCGCGGCCATGTCACGCCCGGCGAGACGGTGCTCGTCCTCGGTGCATCGGGCGGGGTCGGAATCGCCGCGGTGCAGACCGCCAAGGCGCTCGGCGCCCGCGTGGTCGCCGCGGCGTCGAGCGCCGAGCGGCTGGCGGTGGCGCTCGCCAACGGCGCCGAGCGCGGCATGGTCTATCCGCGGTCGCTGGCCGACAACGACGCGGGCCGCGCGCTCGCGGCCGAATTCAAGCAAGCCAGCGGCGCGTCCGGCGCCGATGTGGTGGTCGATCCGGTCGGTGGCCCCTATGCGGAGCCGGCGCTACGGGCGGTGGCGCGCAACGGTCGCTACCTCGTCGTCGGATTCACCGCCGGCATCCCCGCCGTTCCGCTCAACCTGCCGCTGCTGAAGTCGTGCAGCGTGGTCGGCGTCGATTGGGGCGCGTTCGTGCGCGGCGATCCGGCCGGCGCGGAAGCAAACGCCGCCGCCGCGCTCGCACTCTACACCGCCGGCAAGCTGTCGCCGCTGGTCTCCGAGCGCTTCACGCTCGCGCAGGCGCCCGCAGCCATCGCACGGCTCGAAAGCCGCGCTACCACCGGCAAACTCGTCGTCATGATGGATTGACAGAGGACCGAACCCGCCATGCCGATCCTGAAAGACCTCGCCGCACGCTATCCGGACAAGGTCGCCTGCCAGATGGCCGACGGTTCGGGCGCGCGCACCTTCGCCGAACTGGATACGCGGTCGAACCGCATCGCACAGTTCTTCCTGTCGCTGGATCTTCGTCCCGGCGACGGCATCGCCATGCTGCTCGACAACGACACCGCCTATTTCGACCTGGCGTGGGCCGCGCGGCGCGCCGGGCTGTACTACACGCCGATCAGCACCCACCTCAAGCAAGGCGAGATCGACTACGTGATGCGCGACTGCGGTGCGAAGATCCTGCTGGCGGACGCGCGGTTCGCGGCGCTGCTGCAGGCGCTTCCGGCCGACCTTCGCGCCCGCTGCGCCATCGAGTATGTCGGCGGCGCGAACGGCTTCGATGCGCTGATCGCCAAATTTCCCGAGACCGTCGCCCTACCGGACGTACCGATGGGCAAGGACTTCTTCTATTCATCGGGCACCACCGGCCAGCCCAAGGGCATCAAGCAGGGGCTCGGCGAACCGCCGATGACCGGCGCCAACAAGGCGGAATGGAATGTCCGGCTGTTCGGCTTCGACACCGACACGGTCTATCTGTCGCCGGCCCCGCTCTATCACGCCGCGCCGCTGCGGTTCTCGATCAAGGTGATCGACGGCGGTGGCTCGGTGGTGGTGCTGCCGAAATTCGACGCACTCGGCGCGCTGCGCGCGATCGAGGCCCATCGCGTCACGCACTCGCAGTGGGTGCCGACCATGTTCGTGCGGATGCTGGCGCTGCCGCCCGCGCAGCGCGCCGGCTTCGATCTCGCGTCGCACCGCGTCGCCGTGCACGCCGCCGCGCCATGCCCGGTCGAGGTCAAGGAGCGGATGATGGCGTGGTGGGGGCCGATCATCTGGGAGTACTATGCCGGCTCGGAGCGCAACGGCGTCTGCTGCATCTCGCCGCAGGAGTGGCTGGCCCACAAGGGGTCGGTCGGCCGTGCGGTGCTCGGCAAGATCCATATCGTCGATGATACCGGGCGCGAATGCGGCGCCTCTGAGACCGGCCAGGTCTATTTCGACGGGCCGAAATTCGAGTACCACGGCGATCCAGCCAAGACCGAAAAGGCGCGCACCGCGCAGAGCTGGAGCACGCTCGGCGACATCGGCCATCTCGACGCCGACGGCTTTCTCTACCTCACCGACCGCAAGGCGCACATGATCATCTCCGGCGGCGTCAACATCTACCCGGCCGAAATCGAGAATGCGCTGGTGCTTCATCCCGCCGTCGCCGACGCGGCCGTGTTCGGCCTTCCGAACGCGGATTACGGCGAGGAGGTCAAGGCCGTGGTGCAGCTGCAGCCAGGTCAGCGGCGGGACAGCGCCATGGCCGCCGAGCTGCTGGCGTTCTGCCGCGACCGGCTATCCAACGTGAAATGCCCCCGCAGCATCGATTTTGTCGACGAGCTGCCGCGGCTCGACAACGGCAAACTCTACAAGACCGCGCTCAAGCAACGCTACCTCGACGGCGGCGATGGCGGCGCGCGCGCAACAAGGGGCTGAACCATGGACTTCAAACTCGACCAGGCGCAGCAGGATATCGTCGACCGCGCCAAGGCTTTCGTGCAGAGCGAATGCGATCCGATCGAGAAGGACTGGCCGCTCAGCGATTACGATGTGGCGCCGGAGCTGATGACGTCGCTGCGCAAAACATTCCAGTCGGCGGGCTTTCGCGGCATGGCGATTCCGAAGGCGTCGGGCGGACATGGCCTCGGCACACTGGCGAAATCGTTGGCGTTCGAACAGTTCAAGCAGAGCTGGGTGCTCTACGGCAACGTCGTGACCTGGCCCGCGTTTCTCGATCCGCACCCGGCGCTGTTCGAGGCGCCGCGCGCGCAGCAGCAGCGCTATCTGTGGCCGATCCTGGAGGGCACGGCGCAGTACCACATCTGTATTTCCGAGCCGGATTTCGGCTCCGACGTTGCCTCGATCGCGACCACCGCGGTGCGCAAGGGCGACGCCTGGGTCATCAATGGCGTCAAGCGCTGGTCGCCGGACCCGTTTCACCCGTTCCTGGTGCCGGACTATCTGCTGGTCTATGCCGTCACCGATCCCGGCCGCGGGGCCAAGGGCATCAGCACTTTTCTGGTCGACTGGCCGTCGGATGGCGTAAAGGTCGTGCGCACCATGGAATCGGTTGCGCCGGGAACGTTCCTCGGCAAGGTCTGCGATCTCAAATTCGACAACTGCGTCATCCCCGCCGAGAACCTGCTCGGGCTCGTCAACGAGGGTTTCCACTATGTGCAGGACCAGCTCAACCGCAACCGCGCGGTGATCGGCATGGGCGCGGTCGGCCTCGCCCAGCGCTGCCAGGACATCGCGATCAAATATGCCGGCGGACGCAAGACCTTCGGCAAGCGGCTGGCCGAACACCAGGCGATCCAGTGGAAGATCGCCGAGTCCGCCATGGACATCGAGACCGGACGCCTGCTGGCCTACAAGGCGGCCTGGAAGATCGACCAGGGCGAGGATGCGCGGCTCGAGGCCGCGATGGCCAAGGCCTACTGCCCGGAGATGGCCTGCCGCGTGATCGACCGATCGATCCAGATCCTCGGTGGCATCGGGCTCCTGAAGGAAAGCCGGCTGGGTGAGGCGTTCTTCCAGAACCGGATCAGCCTGGTCGCCGAAGGCAGCGTCGAGATGATGAAACGAACAATCGCGCGCACCCTGTTGGGATAGCGTGTCGAACAAGGGAGGATTCACCGTGACAACATTCAAGCGTCTCGCGGCGCTCGCCGGCGCGCTGCTGCTCGGCGGCGCGGTTGCGCACGCCGAACCCGTCAGGGTTGGGATCATCGCGCCGTTTTCGGGGCCGTTCTCGAACTTCGGCGAAGGCTGGAAGGCGGCGATCGAGGCCTATCAGAAGCTGCACGGCAAGACCGCGGGCGGGCAGGAGATCGAACTGATATTCCGCGACTTGACCGGGCCCAATCCCTCCGAAGCCAAGGCGCTGGCGCAGGAGCTGATCATCAAGGACAGGGTGCAGTATCTCGGAGGCGTGGTATTCACGCCGAACGCGTTCGCGATCGCGCCGGTGGTGGAGGAGGCGAAGATCCCCACGGTGATCTTCAACGCGGCGACCTCCAGCGTGCTCGACAAGTCGAAATACTTCGTCCGCACCTCGTACACGCTGCCCCAGATCACCGTGCCGATCGCGCGCTTCATGCTTGATGAGGGCGTCAAGAGCGTGGTCACCATGGTGTCGGACTACGCGCCGGGCGCGGATGCCGAGGCCTCGTTCGTCAAGACGTTCGAGGCCGGCGGCGGCAAGGTGATCGAGAAGGTGCGCGTGCCGTTGAAGACAACTGACTTCGGCCCGTTCCTGCAGCGGGTGAAAGGCTCGGCGCCGCAAGCCCTGTTCATTTTCTTTCCCGGCGGCCCGCCGTCCTATGGCGTGATCAAGGCCTACAAGGATAACGATCTCCGCAGCACCGGCATCCGTCTGTTCGGCACATCCGAGGCCGATGAGAAGGATCTGCCTGCCATCGGTGACGCGGCGCTCGGCCTCGAATCCGGTATGTTCTATGCCGGCGCGCACGACTCCGCGGCGAACAAGGCGTTCGTCGCGGCGCTCAAGGATGTGGCGCCCACTGCCGTCGCCAACGCCACCGCGCTCGAGGGCTTCGACGGCATGGCGGCGATCTACCACATGATCGAGGCGACCAAAGGCCAGCGCGATCCCGACGCGGCGATGGCGGCGATCCGCGGCTTTGCCTGGGAGAGCCCGCGCGGACCGGTGCGTATCGATCCTGAGTCCCGTCACATCGTCCAGAACGTCTACATCCGCAGGGTCGAGAAGGATGCGGATGGCAAGCTGTTCCACCAGGAGTTCAAGACCTACGAGCAGCAGCCCGACTACGGCCGCACCGATGCCAGGCATGATGCCAAGTAGGACGCCAAGTAGGATGCAAGTGAGCCGGACCCCGATCTACTCCAGCCGAGGACGCCGCGCGTGACCCTGGTCGGCAGCATTCTGATCGACGGCACGGCCTATGCCATGATCCTGTTCATGATCACGGTTGGCCTGTCGATCACGCTCGGCCTGATGCATGTGGTCAACATGGCGCATGGCGCGTTCGCCATGCTCGGCGGGTTCGCCGCGGTCGAACTGATGAGCCGACTCGGCCTGCGGTTCGAACTGGCGCTGGTGATCGCTGTGGTCGCAACAGCGCTGGTGTCGGTCCCGATCGAGCGCTTCGTGATCTCGCGGGTCTATGGCCGGCCCGAGCTTGACCAGGCGCTGCTCACCATCGGGGTCGCGTTCGTCGCCATCGCGCTGGTGAATCTCTGGCTCGGCGCGTCGTTCTCGTCGATCGACCTGCCGGCGTGGTTGTCCGGGCCGGTCGATCTCGGATTCCGATCGTTCCCGCGCCACCGGGTCGCCGTGATCGTGCTCGGATGCTTAGTCAGCGCCGCGCTGTGGCTCTTCATCGGGCGATCGCGCTTTGGCGTAAAGCTGCGCGCCGCCGTCGACAATCCCGGCATCGCCCAGTCGGTCGGCATCAACACGTCATTGCTCTACTCCCTGGCCTTCGCGATCGGCGCCGGGCTCGCTGCGCTCGGCGGCATCGCCGGCGCGGAACTGCTGCCGATGGAAGCCAACTATCCGGTGAAGTATCTGGTCCTGTTTCTCGCCGTCGTCGCCGTTGGCGGACAAGGCACGCTGTTCGGCACGTTCCTCGCCGCGCTCCTGCTCGGCCTTGTCGATACCGCTTCCAAGTACCTGCTGCCCGATCTGGCGTCGATCTCGTTCTATCTCACCATGCTGCTGGTGCTCGCGCTGCGGCCCCAGGGCCTGCTCGGCCGCAAGGACGTCGCGTGATGGTGGACATCGTCACCAGCCCCGCGCGTACCGAACCGGCGCGCTGGCGTGCGGTGGTCGGCCCGGAACTCGCGGTCGTCGCGGTCGGCCTGCTGGCGGCGATTATTTTTCCCGATGACCTCGGCTTCATCACGCGGATCAACATCCTGGCGATCTTCACGCTCTCGCTGGCGCTCGTGGTCGGGCAGGCCGGGATCGGAACGCTCGGCCAGGCCGCGCTGTTCGGCGCCGGCTCCTACGCCGCCGCGCTGTGGGCCCTGCACGTCACCCCGGAGCCGCTCAGCGGGCTTCTCATCGGTGCGCTTGCCGGCGCCGTCGTGGCCACCGGCAGCGGGCTGTTGATCCTGCGCACCCGCGGCCTCACCTTGATCATGCTGTCGATCGCGTTTGCCCAGGTGCTGCTCGAGATCGCCAACAAGGCCGCGTTCGTGACCGGCGGCGACGATGGGATGGCGGACATTCCGGTCAATCCGATCTTCGGGGTGGTCGCGTTCGATTTCCACAGCCGGGTCGGCTTCGGCTATACACTCGCCGCCCTCGTTGCGGTGTATTTCTGCCTGCGCCGCCTGGTCGCCTCGCCCTTCGGCCTGACATGCCGGGGCATCAAGGGCGACCGGCTGCGCATGCGTGCGGTCGGCGCGCCGGTGTTCCGCCATCTGCTCTGTGTCTATGCCCTCGGCGGCGCCGTCGCCGGAATCGCCGGAGCACTGTCAGCGCAGACGACTCAGGTGGTCGGCCTCAGCAATCTCGATTTCGAACTATCCGCCGAAGGCCTGGTGATGCTGGCTATCGGCGGGGTCGGCCATCTCGGCGGTGCGCTCTTGGGCGTGCCCGCCTTCATGATCGTCCGGCACGTCACCGCGACTATCAATCCAAATCACTGGCTGCTGGTGATCGGCTTATTACTGGTGGTCACGGTGCTGTATCTGCCCGGAGGCCTTTACGGCGTGTTCGACAAATGGCGCCGCCGCACCGAGCGGAGCGGATCATGACCGAGCGGCTTCGCCTCAAGGGCCTCACCAAATCGTTCGGCGGCCTCGTCGTCGCCTCCCATATCGACCTGTCGCTCAACGAAGGCGACCGCGCTGCGCTGATTGGCCCCAACGGCGCCGGCAAAACCACGCTGGTCAACCTCATCAGCGGGGCGCTGGCACCCTCGGGCGGTGATATCCATCTCGACGGCGCGCGGATGAACCCGTTCGACCAGGCATCCCGTACCCGCCTCGGTATCGTGCGGACGTTCCAGGTCAGCCGGCTCTGCCGCGACCTGACCGTGATCGAGAACGTTTGTCTGCCGCTGATCCAGCGGCATCGCGCGGCCTTCCGCCTCTGGCCGTCGTCGCGGCGCGACCGTGCCATCCAAAACGAGGCCGCGACGTTCCTCGAACCGCTGGGCCTCGCGGACAAGGCCGGCCGGCGGGTCGCCGAACTCGCCTATGGCGAGCAGCGGCTTGTCGAGATCGCCGTCGCACTGGCGCTGAAGCCGCGCGTGCTGCTGCTGGACGAGCCCGCGGCGGGCGTGCCGGCAAGCGAGTCCGGCGTCATTCTCGATCTGCTCTCACGGCTGCCCGGCGATTTGCCGATCCTGCTGATCGAGCATGATATGGAGCTGGTCTTTCGTTTCGCGCGGCGCGTCATCGTTCTCGTCGCCGGCGCGATCCTGTTCGAAGGTACGCCCACGGAGGTGGCCGACAATCCGCAGATCCGCGAAATCTATTTCGGGAGGGCGGGCCATTGACGCGCGAGGCCGGTGAACTCTGCGTCGAGAACCTGCGCGGCGGCTATGCCGGCACCTTGGTACTGGACGGCGTGTCATTTTGCGTCGGCGCAGGCGGCAAGCTCGGCATTCTCGGCCGCAACGGTGTCGGCAAGACCACAACGTTTGCCTGCGTCATGGGGCTGGCGCAGATCCACAGCGGCCGCGTCACGTTCGACGGGACGGATATCACAACGCTGCCGACCTGGCGGCGGGCCCGCGCCGGCCTCGGCTATGTGCCGCAGACCCGCGACATCTTCAAGTCGCTCAGCGTCGAGGAGAACCTCTTCAGCGCGGTGCGCACTGCCGAGGACGACAAGCGCGTCGAAACGGCGTTCGTGCTGTTTCCGCGACTGCGCGAGCGCCGCAACAACAACGGTACGCAGCTCTCCGGCGGCGAGCAGCAGATGCTCGCGGTGGCGCGGGCGACGATTTCGGGCCCGACGTTGCTCTTGATGGACGAGCCGCTGGAGGGACTCGCGCCAAGGCTTCGCGACGAACTGATGGATGCGATCCGCAACATGGTGGAGGCGTCGGGCATCGGCTGCATTCTCGTCGAGCAGCATGTCGACGTGGTGCTGGATTTCGCCGACGACATTCTGATCCTCGAGCGCGGAAGGCCGGTATATCTGGGGTCGGCGAACGAGCTCAGGGACGATCCCTCAATCCTCGACCGCGCGATCGGCCTTCGTAAAAATGAGGGTAGGCTGTTAGCGCCGAGACCGTAGCGTGAGCCCGCATTGCTACTGAAATTGCTACTGAACAAGATGACACGAAGGGGATTCGAAACAGATCAAGCGCGACCCCGGCCGGGCCACGCGGGCGAACCGTGCGCCGGCGCCGATCGGCCGGTGGCGGCTCAAACCCGCGAATCCCGGACTCGCCAGCGGGCTTCCCGCGGCCAGGCAGGGGCTATCGCCGCCGCGGAGGGATCATCGGCAGGACATTCCGGCTGCCATGTCGCCCCAGAAACCGCATTCGGTGATGGGCTCGGCCGGCCGGTTGAGGCGGCTAGGTCCGCGCGCATGAAGTTCGTCACGGAAGACCAACAGCACTGCGGCCGCCAAAAGTGCGGCCGCCAGCAGGATGGGAAGTCTGGTTCGCATGGTTCCTCCTTGTGTTCCCGACCTGCGCCGGCAATTTTGGCCTTTTTCAGTCCGCAGACGGACGACACTACCGGCCGGAGCGGGATGCGGGCCTTGCGACGGGCGCAGGCTCGAGGCAGCGCCTTCGTAACGCCGGATTAACCTCATCGATGCAACGGCCATGAGGAACCCGCGCACGAACATAATTGGCCCGCAATGGTCGCGGAACGATCAAGCATGGGTTTTGCGTATGTGCATAAACGGATGACGGCGCTCGCGCTGGGGACGCCGCTGTTGCTGAGCCTCTCGCTCGGCGGCTGTGCGACTTCCACCGCACCTTCATCGCTGATGGACGCGCGGGCCGAGGCGCCCATGCCTGCGAAAACCGGCGCCTATCTCCCGGTCGAAGATCTGCCGCCGCCACGGCAACAGCCCGCCATGACACCGGACGAACGCTCGAAGCTCAAGCAGGAATTGCTGGCCGCGCGCGACCGCCAGGCGGCGGCGGTGAAAGCGCAAGGCGACGTGTCCGCCGAAATCGGCAAGCCGTAGATCGTTATGCGTTTAAGTTGGTGCGGCGATCGCCTCTGCTCTCCTCCCCCTTGCGGGCAGGGCTATCGCATATCGTGAAATGGGGGATGTGGTGCGTGGGTCCCGGCTCTGCGGCGCTAGCCGCGACGAGCGCTGCCCCGCGTCCGGGACACGATTGTGTTCCCCGGATGCTGCGCAACGCCATCAGCGCGTTCACGCGCGTCTACGACGCGCTATGGCTTGCGGCGTGGTGCGCTGCTGATCCGGGGTCCATGAAAACA
>Ga0182030_10007375_pt1 | contig 22959 bp, 16 predicted proteins | sample 812S3MmetaG_FD_121299 | JGI IMG/M metagenome (GOLD analysis project Ga0182030, IMG submission 121299) | Permafrost microbial communities from Stordalen Mire, Sweden - 812S3M metaG (Illumina Assembly) | ecosystem: Environmental > Terrestrial > Soil > Wetlands > Permafrost | place: Sweden...
CCGCGGCGTGAACGTCTATCCGTCGCAGATTGAAACCGCGCTCCTGAAGGTCGAAGGCACACTGCCGCATTACCAGATCATCCTCACTCGGAAAAGGGGTTTGGACGAAATCGAAGTGCAGGTCGAGGTCACACCGGAAGTGTTCGGCGACACCGTCGGCGCGCTCGAACAGGTGCAGCAGAAGCTCGGCAAGGGCATCGAATCCCTGATCGGCTTGCGGGCCAAGGTCCGCCTGGTCCAACCGAAGACCATCCAGCGGAGTGAAGGCAAGGCAAAGCGGGTCATTGACCAGCGGAAAATGTAAACCGGAGGACGGCCATGAAATTAAAACAACTCTCCCTGTTCCTGGAAAACCAGCCCGGCGCGCTGAGCCGTCCGATGCGGATTCTCGCCAAAGCCCGGCTCAACATCCTGACCCTTTCCATCGCCGAGGCAAACCAGTTCGGCATCTTGCGCCTCATCCTCCGGGATTGGGAGAAAGCGAAACAACTGCTGGAGCGTGAGGGCCTCGTGGTGAAGGTTACCGAAATGGTGGCCGTGGAGGTGGTGGATCGCCCCGGCGGTCTCGCAGAAATCCTGGAGGTGCTGGAAAAAGCCGGCATCAACGTCGAGTTCATGTACGCGTTCACGGAAAAGCGGCAGGACCGGGCCGTGCTGGTTTTTCGCTTTGACGATCCGGACAGCGCCATCCGCGTCCTGCGGAAGCAACGCATCAATGTGGTTGACAGCGAAGACCTGCTCAAGCAATTGGAAGGCTGATGGACATCCAAAACATCAAGCGCTGCCTGGAGAACGACCGCTTTGCCCAGCGCACGAACATCGAGCTGCTGACCGTTTCGCCCGGGCACGCCACGGCTAAAATGGTTTTGCATCCGCATCATCAGAACGGCTTGGGAACCGTGCAGGGCGGGGCGATCTTCACGCTGGCGGATTTTTGTTTCGCCGCAGCGTGCAATTCCTACGGCACCGTCGCCGTCGCCCTCAATGTGAGCATTACTTTCATGAAGGCCGCCACCACCGGCACCCTTTGGGCCGAAGCCCGCGAGATTTCCAAGAACTTCAAAGTGGGGTCGTATGCCGTCGAGGTGAAGGACGACCAGGGCGATCTGGTGGCGCAATTCCAGGGCCTGGCCTACCGGAAAAAAGACAAGCTGCCGGTCTGATCCGTCGGCAGCAGCAAACGCTTGGCGAAGCCGCAGCCGCCTGCTACAAATTTGCATCGGCATAATCCAAATGTTTACCTCAACCAGGCCATCGGACAACGTTGCGTATGCAAAGCCTTGATCATCTTTTCGAGAACAACAAATCCTGGGCCGGCCGCATCCGGCAGCAGGACCCGGATTTTTTCCTGAAACTTTCACGGCAACAGTCGCCCGGCTATTTGTGGATTGGCTGTGCCGACAGCCGGGTGCCCGCCAATGAAATTGTCGGGCTGCTGCCCGGAGAACTCTTCGTCCATCGGAACGTCGCCAATCTGGTGGTGCATACCGACCTCAACTGTTTGTCGGTCATGCAGTTTGCCGTGGATATATTGAAAATCCGCCACATCATTGTCTGCGGACATTATGGGTGCAGTGGCGTGCAGGCTGCGCTCAGGCGTGACCGGCTGGGCTTGAGCGACAACTGGCTGCGCCACGTTCAAGACGTGCGGCAGAAGCATGACAAACATTTGACGGGCTTGGGTGGTGATACCGAGGCCGCCAACCGGCTTTGCGAATTGAACGTCATTGAGCAGGTGGCCAACGTCTGTCAGACCACCATCGCCCGCGATGCCTGGGAGCGCGGCCAGGAGCTGGTGGTGCACGGCTGGATTTACGGATTGCAGAACGGGCTTCTGCGGAACCTGAACGTCACGGTTGCCAATTTTTCCGACATGCCAACGGTCTATGCCGCGGCGATTTCCGCCCTAACTTGATTCACGCACGTCACCGACATCCAAAATTGAGTTGCGCCCGACATCTTTTGTCACCAGCGACCAAGCCAACCGGAGCGGTACTCCTGATGGTTTTTGTCTTGATCTTTTTCTGGGTTCCGCTCTGCCCGGCCCAGACCGCGACCGGAACGGAAAGTCCCCGGACCACGCGAGTCTTGATGATTTTCAGCGAGGGCAAGGACGTGCTGGGCAATGTGGTGTTGGAACAGGCCGTGCGGGCGGAGATGCAAAAGGCCAGCACCAACCGGCTCGAATTTTTGACTGAATATCTCGATGCCAGCCATTTTTCGGATGAACAACACTTTCGCCTGTTTCAGGATTATTTGGGCAAGAAATATGCCGGACAGAATCTTGATCTCATCATGGCGTTTCCATCGCGAGATTACACATTGGCCGGGGAGTTGCCCAGCACATTGTTTCCGGGCGTACCGGTCGTCTTTGTCGCGGTCAATGAAATGGAGGTTCCCTACGCGATTAGCAAACTGGGCGTGACCGGAATCATCCAGCGCTTCGATTTTCGCGGCACGGTGGGTTTGATCATGCGGTTGCAACCGGACACGCGCCGGGTGGTGGTGATCGGTGGCACCTCAGAGGCGGATCGTCTGGCCCTTGGCCGAATTCGGGAAGTGGCGCAGACGTTGGATGGCATCGAGTTCGATTTCTGGACCAACCGGCCGGTGACGGAATTGCCGGGAGCGGTGGGGTCGTTGCCCGAAGGCACGGTAATTTTGCTGAGCACGGTTCAGCGTGACGTGACCGGCCAGCGTTTTTTTACTTCACAGCTCGCGCAACTGCTGGCGCCTTCGGCCAGCGTGCCGGTGTATGTGCTCGGCGGATGGGCGCTCGGCAGCGGGGCGGTGGGCGGAGCGGTGGTGGATTCGGACGAGCTGGGCGCACGGGCTGGACGGCTTGCCATGCGGGTGCTTGGAAACATCAACCCCGAATCTGTGCCCATCGAGGTGGTGACAAAAGGAACGCCGATGGTGGATTGGCGCGCGCTGCGACGCTGGGGGATCAAGGAAGGTCGTGTGCCGCCCGACGGTGCGATCCGCTACCGGCCACATTCCTTGTGGGAGGAACACAGAAGTTTGATTCTGCTTTCGCTGGCTGTCTTCTTGGCGCAGGCAGCTACAATTGCCGGCCTGCTGGCGCAGCGGGCACAACGTCGCCAGGCCGAGGCGGAAATCCTGAACCAGCGGGTGGAGCTGGCGCACGTGACCCGAGTGTCAACAATGGGGCAACTGGCATCCGCACTGACCCACGAGTTGAACCAGCCGCTGGGAGCCATTCTGCGCAATACAGAAGCGGCCGAACTCTTTCTGCAAAACGAAAAGCCTGATCTGCGGGAAATTCAGGCCATCTTGGCGGACATTCGCAAGGATGACGAACGGGCAGGCAACGTGATTGGCCGGATGCGGTCATTGTTGAAGCGGCGCAGCCTCGAATCGAAACCGTTAGATCTTGGCGGGTTGCTGGAGGAAACTGTGACGCTGGTCCGGTCGGATGCACTGACCCGGCAGGTGAATCTGGTTTTGCGGGTGCCGGCACGACTGCCGGTCGTGTGTGGAGACCGCGTGCATTTGCAGCAAGTGTTGTTGAACCTGATTTTAAACGGGATGGATGCGATGAGCGGATGTCCTGCCGAAGAGCGGTTGTTGACGATTCAGGCAGTCAAGGCAAAGGATGGCAATGTGGAAGTGGTGGTGAAAGATTGCGGGACCGGCATTCCATCGGACAAAATTCCACACCTGTTTCAACCATTCTTCACGACCAAATCCAATGGCATGGGCATGGGGTTGGCCATTTCCCGGACGATCATTGACGCTCATGGTGGGAAAATTGAGGCGGGGAACAATCCCGGGAAGGGCGCGACCTTCAAGTTCACCTTGCCGGCGAATCACAAGTAATCCATGAACCCTTCACCCGCCACGGTATTTATCGTAGATGATGATGCGTCCTTCCTGAGATCCGTGTCCCGTTTGCTGCGGGCGGCCGGGTACGCGGTGCAGATGTTTGAATCAGCAAAAGAATTCTTCGAACGGTTTTCCCCCGAATCATCCGGCTGTGTGCTGGCTGATCTTCAGATGCCCGGGATGAACGGATTGGAGTTGCAGGAGGCACTGGGGAGATCGGCAAATCCGTTGCCGGTCATTTTCCTGTCGGGCCAGGGGGATATTCCGACGACGGTACAGGCCATGCGCCGGGGCGCGGAGGATTTTTTGACCAAGCTCAGTCCGAAGGAGAAGCTACTGGACGCGGTCCGACGGTCGTTGGCGCGCGATCTGCGTGAAAGGAAACAACGAGAACGGCTGCGGATCGTGCACGAACGGTTCGCGGCATTGACCATGCGCGAACGGGAGGTGCTGGGGCACGTGGTGCAAGGAAGGTTGAACAAACAAATTGCCGCCGACCTGGGCATCAACGTGCGCACGGTGAAACTGCACCGGACGAATTTGACGAGACGTTTGCGGATACACTCGGTTGCGGAATTGACCCGATTGGCGGAAGAGGCTGGCTGGTTTAAGGATGATAAATTGCAGTAATTAGTATTATTTCTGATTCCGGTCAAACGGCCTCCTGCTGATTCCACTCCGGGACTTTAAACAAACCTTCCCCAAGAGGCTGTTGTTGGGGCGAGTCCACACAGATAAACTGCTTGATTAAGTCCCTTGAATAGCAGCAAGACCATCGCCACGCCAGCGGTGGGGGAACCTGTGGGTTTAATCAGAACGGTCAGCCGCTGGCTGGATTCCCTGCGCAAAATTTGGTTTGTGTGCGCAGTCAATGCCACGCAAAACCGCGCCCGTTTCGGCTTGGGCGTGTTGTTCATCTTTGCGCTCGCGTTCATTGTTTACAGCCCGATTCTGCCCGGCACGTTTCTGATGGACGATCATCGGCTGATCAAGGAGGACAATGCGTTAGTGAACGGAGAATTGAGTCCACTGACCATATGGTTCCAAACGGACTTTACGCTATCGGTCTTCGCATCTTGGCTACAGTGGCTGGCCTGGGGAGAAAATCCCGGTTGCTACCATGCTGTGAACATTGTGCTGCACGGTTTGAGCGCGGTTTTAATATGGCGGTTGCTGGCACGGTTGAAGATTCCAGGCGCATGGCTGGCAGCCGTGATTTTCACGGTCCATCCGGTGTGCGTCAACTCGGTCGCGCGCATTGCTGAAATAAAAAACACACTGTCCCTGCCGTTTTTCATGTTGAGCTTCTGGTTATTCCTCCGCTACGAAGAACTTTCCTTGAAATCCAGCGATCCCAATCCGATTGCGGTCCGCCGCCGTTCTGGTCATGCCGCGCTGGTGTATGGCGCTTCGCTGGTTGCCTTTGTTCTGGCATTGATGAGCAAAACCTCAACCGTCATGCTGCCCGTGGTGTTGCTGGCTTGTGCGGCGTGGCAGCGCAGGCGAATTTCGCGGCAGGATTTGGTACAAACCACTCCTTACTTCATCCTGGCGCTGGGCTTTGGTCTCATGTCCATATGGTTTCAAAAACATCAAGCCTTGGCCGATGCCGGGCAGACACTTCCACCGGAAGGTTTTTGGGAGCAGATCGCCATCGCGGGGCAGGTGGTCTGGTTCTATCTGGGCAAGGCGCTCCTGCCAATAAACCTGACCCTGATTTATGAGCGATGGAGCTATGACGCAACCTCGATCGCGTCATTTTTGCCGGCTGGCTTGCTGTGCGCCGGTTTCGGTTTGTGCTGGCGGTTCCGTCACCGGTGGGGACGACATGTGTTGTTCGGGCTGGGATGTTTCGTTGCCGCATTGTTTCCGGTGCTTGGGTTCTTCGACTCGCAATTCCTGGCGATGTGGCAGGTTTCAGACCATCTCCAATACCTGCCGTTGATTGCTCCGGTGGCATTGGTCGCTGCCGGACTTGCTGCCCTGGTGAACGCCAAAGTTTTCAGATGTGTTGCGATTGTTTTAATCCTGACCTTTTCAATATTAACTTTTCAACGTGCCCGGGTGTTTGTCACGGAAGAAAGTCTCTTCCGTGACACCCTGGCAAAAAATCCGGCGGCCGCGGACGCGCACAACGATCTCGGTGTCATTCTGGCGAAAAGGAAAAATTACGCCGAGGCCACCGCTCATTTTATGACCGCCGTGCAATTTGATCCGAACAATGCCGGCGCCCACTCGAACCTTGGCCAGGCCCTGGCCATGAACAGAAAATTTGCGGAGGCGGAACCACATTTTCTGGCTGCGATCAGGCTCAAGCCAGGAGACCCGATGGCGCACAAACGGTTCGCAAAATCTTTGGGCCAGCAGGGAAGACACCAGGAGGCGGTTCTCCATCTTAAGATGGCCCTGTGCTTGAAGCCGGACATCCAAACCCGCCTGGACTTGGCCGGCCTCTTGTATCAAACCGGCGATTACCGTCAGGCGGCGGAACACTTTCGCAAAGTTTTATCACTCAACCCTGACCTTGCAGAACCTTTGAATAACCTTGCCTGGATGCTGGCCACCTGTTCAGACGATACACTGCGCGATGGAGCCGAAGCGGTCCGGTTCGCGGAGCGGGCCTGCCACCTGACCGGGTTCAAGCAGACGACTTTTATCAGCACTCTCGCAGCCGCTTACGCAGAAGCTGGACGCTATGCCGAAGCGGTGAGCACAGCTGAAATGGCGGTGAGATTGCAAACCGCGAACGGGGAGACTCGGCTTGCTGACATTAACAACCAGCTCTTGCCTCTCTACCGCGCCGGCATGCCTTATCACGAGAAGCCACCAAGCTCTGGAAATCCTTGACTCCTGAGCCATTTCAGAACCGGTTTGATTCATGCTCAAGGAGCCCGATGTGTCATATGGCAACATTCCCCAAAGGGCAGGTGTCAGGTTCAACGGGGCGGATTAACTTCAGTGTCAAAAACCCATGGACAACAACAGGATAACACCGCCGTAATCGTGGGCGAGTTGCGCCGTATTATGCGTTGTGCTTATAAAACTTATTAAATGCGGAGCGAAAGACACCGGATGCTGGGAGGTGTGCTTGTTTGGACCAGACCAATTCACTGCAACATAAATGATGATACATGGATCTTCCTTCCTTTAAGGATCTCAACAACCAGGTTCCGGTTGATATTGAAACCCCGGATGGGGTGATTCAATTGCTGCCGGACCGGGTGCAGCGCGGGTCGGGAAACCAGAAATGGTATCTTGCGATCAAAGGGATCGTCCAGGCCCGGGTGGGAGTCTTGGGTCAGTGCCATGTCCGTTTCAAAGGAAGGCAGCTCGATGGGCATTTTACCAAAGCGTTCGAGGTCAATGGTCGTTGGGCGGTCACCTTTGAGACGGTAATTCCGTTGCCCGAGTATTGGGGAGAACCTTCACGGTCTTGCTGATCTTTCCGACAAGGTCGGGGATTCGCGACCGGCTGCTCAGGACGAATGATTCGCCGACAATGTGTCCGGTGGAATTTCAATTCGGCAGTTTGTTTCCTTTGATTTACTTTTCTCCTTTCGTCGCGAACAGGGTGTCCAAGAAATAGACAAAACTTGTAATCGTCGCAGGCTTTTCCGGACTTTTTTTATGCAAACGCCTGCAAACATCGGTATTTTTGTGCTTTTATAGTTGCCTGCTTAGTAGGCGCTTATGGAATGAAATTTGCTAGGATACGGCAACAGCGGCAAATCCATGAATAACAATTTATTCGAATCATTCTCAAAAAAAATCGAGGCAATCCCTGCCGACGGAATTATTCCGGCTGTGGAACTTGAACGTCGAATACTGGCAGATGATCTGGCTCACAGCCGAACTGTGGCCATTAAGGAAGTGCGTTCGATTTTAAGCTTTTGCCGTTTCATCGAGGCTGCCCAGTCCGGTATTACCCTTTCGCCCACAGTATTGCCGGCGACGGAGACGGCATTTTATCGCAGAACCATGGAACGACTGGTTGAAGCCGGAGAACTGCCTTTTGGGGCGAAAGAAAAATTTGATGCCACCTTCTCCCCTCCGCTTTTGACGACACTCATCCGGTCGTTTGACGCGAGTTTTTAAAGTCGGCTGAAAACGGTTTTCCCGGTGTCTTGGCGAACGCCGTCAAACCAGCTTGCGTTGGTCGGACAACGTTCTTAGAGTTGGTCACTACGATGACCTGGCTGGATCAAATTTCCCTGTTCTGGCCGCACCTGGCCGCGGGCTTCGATTTGTTGGCTGCGCTGCTTGCCTCGGCTCACGCTTTGCTGCATAAACGCGATTCCCGCGCCGCCACGCTTTGGATCGGCATCATCTGCCTGATGCCGTTGTTTGGACCGATTCTCTATCTTGTGCTGGGCGTGAACCGCATTCGACGCCGGGCCATTTCTCTGGGCGTACACAAAACCATCGGCCATGCGGTCCCGGATAACCTCGGCGAACCGCAAGCCGACGGCGCTGACCACCTGAAAATGCTCGCTCGTGTCGTCGGCCGTGTCGTTGCACAATCCCTGACACCCGGCAACCGGATTCAACCGCTGGTCAACGGCGACGTGGCGTTTCCCGCGATGCTCGCCGCGATTGATTCCGCGGATAAATCCATTTCGCTGGCCAGCTACATTTTCGACAACGATGCCACTGGAAAACAGTTTACAGACGCGCTGGGCCGCGCCGTCAAGCGGAGGGTGGCGGTGCGCGTTTTGATTGACGCTGCCGGCATCCGCTATTCATGGCCTCCCATCACCCACAAGCTGAAGCATGGACACGTTCCATTTGCCAGATTTCTGCCGTCGTCGCTGCTGGCACCATGGCGCGTGGCGACCATCAACCTGCGCAACCATCGAAAAGTCCTCGTCGTGGACGGTCGCACGGCTTTCACCGGCGGCATGAACATCCGGCAGGGCAATTTGCTCGCCGCCAAGCCCAGGAGTCCCGTCCAGGACCTGCATTTTCGTGTGGAAGGTCCCGTGGTGACGCGCTTGCAAGAGGCGTTCGCAAACGACTGGGCGTTCACCACCGGCGAAGTGCTCGATGATGACATCTGGTTTCCGGAATCAAAGGAATGTGGAAATGTCATCGCTCGCGTGATTACCGACGGGCCGGATGCGGATTATGACAAGTTGCGCTGGACGCTGCTGGCGGCGCTGACGGAGGCGCAAACCTCCGTGCAAATCCTGACACCGTATTTTCTGCCGGACAATGCGCTGCTTACCGCGTTGAACCTGGCGTCGCTGCGGGGAGTGCGCGTGGACGTCATTTTACCGGCCAGAAACAATCTGCCGTTTGTACACTGGGCGTCGCGCGCCCTGTGGTGGCAGGTGCTGGAACGCGGCTGCCACATCTGGCTGACGCCACCGCCGTTTGACCATTCCAAGCTGATGATCGTGGATGGACATTGGGTGCTCCTGGGATCGGCAAACTGGGATGCGCGCAGCCTGCGGTTGAATTTTGAATTGAACGTGGAAGGTTATGGTCGGGAACTGGCGCGGGACCTGACGGCGGTCATTGAGAAAAAGCTTCGCGGAGCGCACGAAGTCACGCTGGCCGAAGTTGACGCGCGGACGATTCCAGTGAAATTGCGCGATGCCGCCGCCCGTTTGTTCTCGCCGTTTTTGTAAAAAACTGGCGGTGTCGGTTGTTCCGACACGGATGTTTTGAAATTGGCCGCGCCACAGCAACGCTCTACCATCTTGTAGATGAAACCATTTGAAAGTCTGACTGAACAGGAAGTGCTGGCGCTGGCCATCTCGCTCGAGGAGGAGGACGCCCGGATTTACGAAGATTTTGCTGATGGATTGCAGGAGAATTATCCCGAACAGGCCGTCAAGTTCCGCGAGATGCGCCACGAGGAGGATGGCCATCGCCACCGGCTGCTCGAACTTTACAAAAACCGCTTCGGCGATCATGTGCCGCTCATCCGGCGCCAGGACGTGCGCGGGTTTGTGAATCGCCGGCCGGTCTGGCTGGTGCGGCCGCTCGGACTCAAGGCCGTGCAAAAGGCCGCCGAAGGCATGGAGCTGGAGACGAAACGGTTTTATGAAGTCGCCGGTCGCCGGGCGACCGATACGGGCATCCGGCAGTTGCTTGGTGACCTGGCGGAAGAGGAACGCAACCATGCGCACACGGCGGAGCAAATCACACTTACCAAGCTCAGCGAAACCGAAGCGTCGCAACAAAAGCGGTTGTTCCTGTTGCAAGTCGTGCAACCGGGGCTGGCCGGCCTGATGGACGGCTCAATTTCCACGCTGGCGCCGTTGTTTGCCGCCGCGTTTGCCACGCACAACAGTTGGGAAACTTTTCTGGTCGGGCTTGCCGCCAGCAGCGGTGCGGGCATCAGCATGGGATTTGCGGAGGCGCTGTCCGACGACGGCAGTCTCACCGGCCGCGGCCATCCATGGGCGCGCGGTTTTGTCTGCGGCCTGATGACCACGCTCGGCGGCCTCGGCCACACGCTGCCGTTTTTGATTCCGAATTTGAAAACGGCCGTGGGCGTTGCTGTGGGCGTGGTGCTGGTGGAACTGGGCATCATTTTCTGGATCCGCCACCGGTTCATGGACACACCCTGGGCTTCGGCGCTGTTTCAGGTGGCGCTGGGCGGCGCGCTGGTCTTCCTGGCGGGGATTCTAATCGGGAATTCGTGAGTGAAACGTAAATCGCAAGACGTGATGCACAGTTCACGCGTCACGCATCGTGCTTCATGACTTCCAGTCAAACGCCTTTTTCTTCAGCGCGTAAAGATAACCGGCGAACAAAATCACCAGGAACGAAATCATCGATCCAAAAATTAGATTCCTGGTTGCCGGGTCGGCCAGCATGTCCTTGTAAACAACCGCCCAAGGGAAAAGAAACACGACTTCGATGTCGAACAGGATGAACAGCATTGCCACCAGATGGAATTTGATGGACAGCCGCGGGTTGCCTTCTCCAATCGGGAGCATGCCGCATTCGTAGGCGGTGTCCTTGATCTGGCTGCGTTTGCCGATTTTGCCGAGCAGTGTGGATCCCACGATCATGCTGAACGGCGCGATGATGGCCAGTCCGAGCAACATCAACACGGCCACATACTGCGCGAATTGCGACTCTTCCATGCGGAAAGAGTAGGGGAACGCGGGGAAAATTCAATGAAAAAACCGGGAGAATTCCGGCATCCTTACTGCACTCCGGCGCTATAAAAGAACGGGCCGGAATTCGTGGCATCGGTGTCCGTGCAACTGGTTGTGCCGGGCTGGCCAATGATGTCGGTTTGGATGGTAGAGAAAATTGGTTGAGCGGCGAGATTCGTGCCACGTTGCATTCATCGTGCATTTGTGGCGAGAAATTTCACCATGGCCGTGCCAAATGCGGCTAGGTCGCGGGGCGTGCGGCTCGAAATCAGGTTGCCGTCCACCACCACCGACTCGTCCACCCAGATGCCGCCGGCGTTTTCGAGATCATCCTTGATGCCGCGCGAGCCGGTGACAAGCCGGTCCTTCAGTATCTTCGCGGAAATCGGAATCCAGCCTCCGTGACAGATGAACGCAACCAGTTTGCCTTGTTCAAAAAATTCCCGGGTCAACGAAAGCACCTTCGCGTCACGACGCAATTTGTCCGGCATGAAACCGCCCGGAACCAGCAGCCCGCAAAAATCCCGGCTGCGTGCGTCCTTGAGCAACAGATCCGACTGCGCGGGATAGCCGTGCTTGCCGGTGTAGGTCTTGATTTCCGGTGCGGCACATTTCATGACGTAGCCCGCTTCCTCCAGCCGCAGCTTGGGATACCACAGTTCGAGATCCTCGTAGATGTCATCGAGAAAGGCCAGCAGCGGCTTGATCTTTTGCATGGCATAATCTTTGCCGAACGCTTTAAATGAACAAGTCAATTCACAGGTGCGCGATGACCATTCAGAAACCATCGGCGGAACCGCTCGGCTGGAAGAAATCTTTTCTATGGCTGGCATTGGCCGTGGCGTGCTTTCATCTGGCCTACACGTCAATCAAGTATCCCGCCACCGGACTGTTCATCTTTGGCTATGCACTTGGGCTCGTTCAGCTGACCAACCAATCATCCGTCCGCCGGGCGTTTTACTTTGGGCTGGCGACCGCGTATTTGTGCTACGCACCACAGTTGTATTTCTTCTGGCACATTTTCAGCACGGCCGCGATCGTTCTGTGGCTGTTGCTCGCGTTTTGGATTGGCCTGTTCGCGGCGATTGCCTGCGGCTGCATCCGTCGCTGGGGCAAAATTAGGACCGCATGGTTGGTTCCGGTGATCTGGACCGGAGTCGAGTATTTCCGCAGTGAACTCTACTACCTGAAGTTTTCGTGGCTGAACATTGGGTATGTTATTCCCAACTATCCGATGATACCGCTTTTGGTTTACGGAATTTTCGGTGTTGGTTTTTTACTCATTTCCGTTGCTACCGTCCTTTCTTGCATAAACCAAATCAAACGTCCTCTCATTGACTGGTTTGCGATTATCCTGTTTTTACTGATCGGCTTTGCATATTTGCTTCAAGTCATTGCTGCGGTTAGACATGAAAGACCAGTTCCTACGCTTTCCATAGCTGGCATCCAGCTGGAATTCTCTCCGCCTGGCGTTCTACCGGAAGCTCTGGACAAGGCCCTGGCCCACAATCCCGGCGCGCAGATATTCGTTTTGAGCGAATACACGCTCGACGGTCCGGTGCCGGATTCGCTGAAAAGCTGGTGCCGCGAACATGCGCGATTTCTCGTTGTCGGCGGTAAAGACCCGGTTGGCACGAATAATTTTTATGACACCGCCTTCGTTGTCGGCACTAACGGCGACATCGTTTTCAGGCAGGTCAAGAGCGTGCCCATCCAGTTTTTCAAGGACGGACTGCCCGCGCCCAAACAGGAAGTCTGGAATTCGCCCTGGGGCAAAATCGGCCTCTGCGTCTGCTATGATCTGAGCTACACGCGCGTGACCGACGAACTGGTGCGGCAAGGTGCACAATTGCTCATCGTTCCGACCATGGACGTGGAAGAGTGGGGACGACACCAGCACGAATTGCACGCGCGGATTGCGCCAGTGCGCGCGGCGGAATATGGAATCCCGATTTTTCGCCTCGCCAGTTCAGGCATTTCACAGGCGGTTGCGGGTGGAGGATATATCAAGGCGCAAACTTCTTTTCCCGGAAGTCTGGACATTCTCTCGGCCCAACTCCATTTGCCGGCGCGGGGCTCGTTGCCATTGGACCGGTTTCTCGCACCGCTTTGTGTCGGTATTACGGCGGTCATTACCGTAATCCTGTTGTTTCTTACCTGGAAAGACAAACGCGCCAGGTCGAAAAGTTGAATATTTTCTTTCACGAACCGGCGTTTGCCCGTTCAATTCTTTGCCATGTCGCACGAATATGTCCTGAAATCGTTCGCGCCGGAAATCCGGCTGAACATAGACTATGCGCGCGAACTGAACCCGCAGCAACTGGCTGCGGTCACAGCGCCGCCCGGGCCGTCTCTGGTTATCGCCGGTGCCGGCTCGGGCAAAACGCGCACGCTCACTTATCGCGTCGCCTACCTGCTCGAACAGGGCATTCCGCCCGAACGCATCCTCCTGCTCACGTTCACGAACAAGGCCGCCGGCGAAATGATGCGCCGTGTCGCGGACCTGATTGGCCGGCAAATTCCTGAGCTTTGGGGCGGCACGTTCCATTCCATCGGCAGCCGCGTGTTGCGCTCGCACGCCGATTTGCTCGGCTATCATCGTGATTTTACAATTCTGGATCGTGACGACGCGAAGGACCTGATCAAAGCTTGTATTGCCGAGGCCGGCATCAAAACGAAAGAGATGCATTTTCCCAAGCCGGATGTGTTGAACGAAATCTTCTCACTCGCGGCCAATACCCACCAGACGACGGCGGAATTATTGGACGGACAATTCAGTTATTTTTCACAATTTGCCCCACAGATTGCCGATTTGCAAAAGCGTTACGCCGCCCGGAAACGCGCAACCAACGCGATGGACTTTGACGACCTGTTGGCGCTCTGGCTCAAGTTGATGCAGGACCACGCCGAGGTACGCGAGCATTACCAGCGCCGATTCCAGTTTATCCTAGTGGACGAATATCAAGATACCAACCAGCTCCAGAGCGACCTGATTGATCTGCTGGCCGGGCGGCATCACAACGTCACGGTCGTCGGTGACGACGCGCAGAGCATCTACGCCTGGCGCGGGGCAAACTTTCAGAACATCTTCAAATTTCCAAACCGTTATCCCGGTACAAAAACGTTCAAGATCGAAACCAACTACCGCAGCACGCCGGAAATCCTCAAGGTGGCCAACGCCGCCATCGCCGCCAACACGCAGCAATTCACCAAGGAACTCGCGCCGGCGCGCAAATCCGGCCTCAAGCCCGCGCTGGTCGCGTGCATGGACGCTGCGCAGCAGGCTTCGTTCATCGCGCAAAGGGTGGGGGAACTGCCCGAGGAAGGTGTAAACCTGAACCAAGTGGCCGTGCTATACCGTTCTCATTTCCATGCGCTTGAATTGCAACTTGAGCTGACGCGCCGCCAGATCCCGTTCTCCATCACCAGCGGCATTCGATTTTTTGAACAGGCGCACATCAAGGACGCCACCGCCTATCTCAAGCTGGTGGCCAACCCGCGCGATGAAACCGCCTTCAAGCGCATTGCGCTGTTATTGCCGGGAATCGGCGCCAAAGGAGCCGAAAAAATCTGGAATGCTTTTCACAGCAGGAGTCGAGGTGACGAGACTCAAATTTCAATCGGCAGTCGGCAATCGCCAGTCGGCAGTCAGTCAGAGCCTCCTCACGTCGGCTCCTACAAAATTGCACCCGTTCTTCAGGCTTGTGTAAAATCTGTTCCAAAGAAAGCGGCGGTGGCGTGGGCGCAACTGGTTGCCACGATTGCGCAGATCGAAGATGAAACCGTCCGCAAAAGCGCCGCGAAGATGCTGCGGCTGGTGATGGACGCGGGCTACGACGATTATCTGAAGGAGACCTACGACAACTACGAGCGGCGGCTGGATGAATTGCAGCAACTTGCGGAATTTGCGTTCCAGTTCGGTGCGGTTGAGGAATTTTTGACCCAACTGGCATTGCTCACCAATGTCGAGGCCGAGGACGATCCGAAGGACGACCAGGATAAAATCCGGCTCTCAACAATCCATCAGGCGAAGGGTTTGGAGTTCGACGTTGTATTTGTCATCATGATGTGCGACGGCTTGTTTCCCTCCACGCGTTCGATGGAAAGCCCGGAAGGTGAGGAGGAGGAACGCCGGTTGTTATACGTCGCCATTACGCGCGCGAAGAACGAACTGTACCTCAGCTATCCGCTGATACGCGCCGGCTACGGGAACACCGGCATGGATGCCATGCAGCAACCGTCACGCTTTCTGGCAGAAATCCCCCGGGACCTTTTGAACGAATGGAACCTGCGGTAAATGGCTTACATGAAGAGTGCTTGTGCATTACTTGACTTTCACTGATGTGTGATGGACGGTGGATCAACCTGTTTGATTACCGCCAATGAGTCCGAGTCGCACCGTCAGTCACCGCCGGAAGGTCTCCGCCGGGCATTTCTCTGAGGTGATTTGCGTACCGATTTTGCGCATCCTGGTCACGGCCTTGTTTTTGTTAGGTGCGGCCGGCGCGTTGGCCCAGATGGTTGATCGCAATGGCAACGGCGTCAGCGATATTTGGGAATGGATTTACGGAGGCTACGGCATCAACCCTAATTTGGACCCGGATGGCGACGGTTTCTCCAATCTACAGGAAGCGGTCGCCGGGACAAACCCGTTCGATTCCAATTCTTATCCCCACATCCCAATCGTGTTTAATTCACCGACCAATTTTTCGGTGACGATGCCGTGTGCGCTGGGAAAACAATATCAACTACAAAGCATCACAAACCTTGGCAGCCCCAGCTGGTTTGTGGAAACGAACTTGGTCGCGCGGTCGGGAACCAATGTTACGTTGACCGTGCCGATGACGGCGGTAATGAAATTTTATCGCGTTGGAATATCGGACGTGAATTCCGATGGCAGCGGTTTGATGAACGATTGGGAGAAATACCAGCTCGGCCTCAACCCGAGCAATGCCTGGAGCAACGGGCAGGAGGATTTGAATGGCAATGCGATAAGCGATTATACCTACGTCACCAATCTGCTGGCCTCGCAAAATGTCATCACCATCGCGGCAACGGATCCAACGGCAACCGAGCCTGACCCCGGCCAGCCGTCCCTCGTCACGGGCCAGTTCACCATCACGCGCGGCGGATTTCCGCTGGGCACCGTCACGGTGAGCAATATCCTTGGCGGGCCGGGCGTTGGCTTTGCGATGGCGGGTGTGGATTACAGCAACAATCTGCCGGCGGCGGTCACAGTGCCGGCGGGAAGCACTTCGACGACCATTGCGCTCACACCGCTGGCCAACACCAATCTGCAAACCCCGGTCATCGTGCAATTGCAATTGTTGCCCGGCGCCAATTACACCGTCGGCACTCAGAGCAACGCGGCGGTGGTCATCTATCCGTCGCCCACGGCCAGCGGCACCGGGCTGTTTGGCCAGTATTACACGAATTCGAGCACAACCTATTCGAGCACGAACAATTTCAATCCGGCGAACCTGATTACAAATCGTATTGACCCGGTGATTGATTTTATCTGGGGCGGCACGAATCCGCCGCCGAATTTGAGCAACGGTCTTTACACTGTACGCTGGACGGGCCAGGTGCAGCCGCAGTTTTCGGAGACCTACACGTTTGACGTGAAAAGCGATGACGGCTGCCGGCTCTGGGTAAACGACCAGTTGCTGATCAACGATTGGCAGTCGCAGAGTTTAAAGGATCAGACGGGTTCCATCGCGTTGCAGGCCGGCACGCGCTACGATCTCAAGCTGGAATATCTCCAGACCGGCAGCTCGGCGCAGGCGCATTTGTATTGGTATAGCCCAAGCCAGCCCGAGGAAGTCATCCCGAACACCAGCCTGTATCCGACGAACAATTATGGTACCGGCAGTTACAACGCGCCGGCGGTGGTGACGAGCGCGTTGAGTGCGGTGGCATTCATCGGCCAGCCGTTCAGCTTCACGGTGACGGGCGCCAACACGCCGCTCGGTTTCACGGCCCGGGGCCTGCCGCCGGGACTGGTTTTCGCCAATGCCACCGGCATGATTGCCGGGGTGCCGACTATCGCCGGCAATTATCAGGTGACGCTTACCGCGAGCAATCTGATCGGCACGGGCGCTTCGGTCTTGGACATCATGGTCTTGAGCACCGGCAGTTCAGTGGTGCAGGAAATCTGGACTAACATTCCCGGCACGAACATCACCGACATCCCGGCGGGCACGCCGGCCAATTTTACGAACGTTGTGGGAACCCTCGAAGGCGTGACGAATTACGGCGACAATTATGGCGAACGCGTACGCGGCTATTTCACCGCGCCGGTGACGGGCAATTATTATTTCTGGATCGCGGGCAGCGACTCGGCGCAGCTCTGGATTTCGGATGACGGCGAGCAAGTCAACGAGGTCCTGCGTTCGTGGGTCACGCCAACCAATAATCCAACCGCGCCGGGGCAGAATGGAACCTCGCCGCGGCAGTGGAGTCTACAATCAGCGCAGCAATCCGGCTGGCTTTCGCTCACTGCCGGACAACAATACTTTATTCAAATTTTGCATAAGGCGGGCATCGGCACGAATGACAATTGGTCGGTGGGCTGGCTGCAAGACCCGACCGGCACAAACAACACGCCCGCCGGTGTGGTGCCGGGGTACTTGTTGTCGCGCTATTATCCGCCCCTGCCGGCAAACACTCCCGGCACGCTTTATTCGGCCAACCTGCTGGCGCTGCCCGGCGTCGTCTCCGACGGCGTCGGTTCGGCAACCTTGCGCGTCAGCGCCGACGGTTCAACGGCGACTTTGAATTTTAACTTCACCAATCTGGTGGGCGCGGCCACCGGCAAGGCCATCAATTCGGATCCGTATTTGAACGATCCGAGTGAGCTGATTTTTGACATTTCCGCCGCGAAGCCGCAGGCCAATGGCAGCTATCTGTGGACCATCAAGGGCACCGGCCCGCTGGCGGCCTCGGACATTCTGGAAATCATCAACGAGGGCAAGGCCGCCATCGTCATTCAGAGTACGGCGTTTGCGGGCGGTGAAATCGGCGGGCATTTCACGTTGGCCGCCGGTTCGCAAACTTTTACACCGCCGCCCATACCACCCGCGTGGCCGGACGATTCGGCCAATCCGAACGCCGCGGTGCGTTTCCTGACGCAGGCTACTTTTGGTGCCACTTCCAATGACATCGCCGCCGTGCAATCGCTCGGCTACGCGGGTTGGATCGCCAACCAATTTTCCCTGTCCACGACCCATGCCTTGCCGAATGTGCTGGCCAATCCGTATTCCGACCCGACCGACCTGTACCAAAGCCCGTTGTGGTTCAATACCTGGTGGCAGAACTCCGTCACGGCGCCGGATCAATTGCGGCAGCGCGTCGCCTTCGCGTTGAGCGAGATTTTTGTCGTCTCGGAAAACAGCATTCTCGTCAACAACGCGGATGCGCTTTCATCCTATTACGACATGCTGCTGGATCATGCGTTCGGCAATTACCGGTCCTTGCTGGAGGCCGTCACACTGCATCCGGCGATGGGTTTGTATCTGGGCATGCTGGGCAACAACGCGGGCAGCATCGTCACCGGCCTGCACGCCGACGAGAATTACGCCCGCGAAATTCAGCAATTATTTTCCATCGGCCTGAGCCGGCTATGGCCGGATGGCACGCTGATCTTGAATTCGCAGGACAATCTCGTGCCGACTTACAACCAGAATGAAATCATGGGCTATGCCAGCGTGTTCACCGGCTGGAATTATTACCAGACCAACCAGGCCGGCGGACGCCTGCCGGTATACTGGTATCCGCCCTACAACGGAACGAATCCCATGGTGCTGGTTCCGACCCACCATGAGCTCGGTACAAAACTGTTGCTCGACAATGTCATGCTGCCACCGGCATGGGGCAATCAGACGGTATCTTCGACCTCCACCAACGACGCCTATTGTTCGCAGGATCTGGAATCCGCGATGAATTCCATTTTCAACAACCAGAACGTCGGGCCGTTCATCTGCCGCGAATTCATCCAACGGCTCGTCACAAGCAATCCGAGCCGCGATTACGTTTATCGCGTTGCGCAGGTCTTCAACAACGACGGTACCGGTGTGCGCGGCAATTTGCAGGCCGTCGTGCAGGCGATCCTGCTCGACTACGAGGCGCGCAGCACCAACATGATTTCGCAGCCGACTTATGGCAAGCAGCGCGAGCCGCTGCTGCGGGTCACGGATCTGGCGCGTGCGTTTCCCGCGCCGCCGACCGTCAGCGGCACGTACAGCCAGACCACGAATCAAATCATAACCATCACCACGGCCAGCCCGCATCTTCTCGGCACCAATGAAACTGCGTTTCTCATTTTCACCGACACTTCCGGCCAGGCTGCACCGACACCGCAGGGTTACGGCGTGACCATCACATCTCCGACGACGTTCAATGTGACCGCGCCGCAGTTATCCATCGGCACTTACGGCCAGACGAACGGCGTCATTAGCGCTGCCATTAACGGCAACGGTCTGGCCGGCGGCTACCCGGTATATCTGGTTTTCACCACCGGCGGTGCATCGAACGCGTTGTTCCAGGTCGCCAGCGTGATTGACGCCAATCATTTCACCGTGGCTACCACGGATTTGGTCACACGGGCGGGCAGTTGCCTCCTGCCAAAATTGTCCGTCGGCGGCTATACGCAAACCGGAACCAACATTGTTGTCAGCACAACCGGGCCGCACGGTTTACTGACAGGGAACAGTGTATATATCAATTTTACTTCCGGCTCGGCGGTGGATGGAATGTATCAAGTTGCAAGCGTGTCCGACCCGACCCATTTTACGGTGACAACGACAAATTCTGCGAACCAAAATCAAAACAGCCTTTCGGTTTATGATTTGCAGGCTCCGGTGCTGGCGCGCTCCGGCACCGTCGTGGTTCGGGAAAGCACCTGGAACATGAGTTACACCGACACCGGCACGTCCTCGAGTTTGTCGCAATCGCCGCTGCGTTCGCCGACGGTTTTCAACTTCTTCTATCCGGGCTACGAATTTCCCGGCGCGCTCGCGTCCGCCGGCCTGACCACACCGGAATTCCAACTGACCACCGCCAGCGGCGTGGCGGCGCAAATGAATTTCCTTGAGGGCGGCATCCTGAACAACACGGGAAACACCAACGGCTTGAGCAGTTTCACCGCCGGCAATGGATCAATCGTCCTGAACATCGCGCCGTGGATGACGGCGAATTACACCTCCAATGCCGGAATACCTACCTTGGTGAGCAACCTGAACACACTGCTGGTGGCCGGACAATTGTCTATTCCGGCGCAGACGAACATCATCAACTTTGTTACGAACGCGGTGAATTTTGCCTCACCGACAAACCAGACGCAGATGCGTGATCGCGTTCGCGCCGTCGTTCATCTGATTGTCAGCTCGCCGGACTACATCATTCAAAAATGATTTTATGAACCAAAAGGATTATTCCGCCATCACGCGCCGCGAATTCATGCGGCGGGCCGCCTGCGCCGCCGTCGGCACCGCTGCGATGACCTCGGCCATCAGCGATTTGCGGCTGATGAACGCGGCTGTCGCGCAGTCAAACATCACCGACTACAAGGCGCTGGTCTGCATTTTTCTCCAGGGCGGCAACGACTCGAACAACCTAATCATCCCGACTTCGACGCCGCAATACGCGTATTACAATGCAACGCGCACGCCGGTGATCGCGATTCCGTTTAACAACATCCTGCCGGTCACATCGCTGGGCAGCAACGGAACCAATTCCGGCGACGGCAACACTTACGGCCTGCATCCAAGCTGTCCGGAATTGCAGCAGCTTTTTGGCGAAGGCAAGCTGGCGTTTCTGTTCAACACCGGCACACTGGTTTATCCGATCACGCTGACGCAATATTCCAAAAACTCGGTTCCCAGGCCGCCGCAACTTTTTTCACACGCCGACCAGCAGACCCAATGGCAGACGTCCGTTCCCGACCAGCCGCCGACCACCGGCTGGGGCGGACGCTGTGCGGATTTGTTGAACTCCGTCCTGCCCAGCACGCCGATTTCGCTGATGGTGACGCTCGCGGGCGCGAACACGTTTGAAATCGGCAGCATCGTCTCGCAGTATTCCGTCTCCACCAGCGGTGCGATTTCGTTGACCCTGCCCACGAATCCCGGCGGCGGCGCGAACACCAACCGGTTGCCGGCGCTGATGAGCCTCCTCGGCCTGCCTTACACGAATTTGCAGGCGCAGGCGTACGCGAGCGTGGCCGAACAGTCCATCATCTCCGCCACAAACCTGAACAACGCCATCAGCAGCACCACCAATGCGAATTATTGGACGAACGTGAATCCGGTGACGAGCGTAACCGGTTTCCCGGTGAAGATCACCCCGCCCGTGAGCGGCAGCGCTGCGTTCACCTCCACCTTGAGTCCGCAACTCCAGATGGTCGCGCGTCTGATTGCCGCCGGCAGCACGCCGGCCCCGGGCGGTTTCGGCATGAAACGCCAGATTTTTTTCTGCCAGGTCGGCGGTTACGATCTGCACACCGGCCAGACCAATTACACCAGCAACACGCCGAACAATGTGCTGCTGGGCGCACACACCAACCTGCTCGCGGAATTGAGCCAGTCCATGTTTGCCTTCCAGCGCGCGATGGAGCAACTCGGCCTTTCCAAAAATGTGACCTGCTTTACCGCCAGCGATTTTAGCCGGACATTTCCGAGCAACGGTCAAGGCAGCGACCACGCCTGGGGCAGCCACCATCTCATCCTCGGCGGCGACGTCAATGGCCAACGCACTTATGGCCAGTTTCCCGCGTTCCGGGCCAACAGCCCGGATGACCTCGGCACCGGCCGCTGGATTCCGACCACGGCGATTGACCAATACTTCGCCACGCTCGCGACCTGGTTTGGCGTGGATAACAACAACCTTGCCACCGTGTTCCCGAACATCGGACGCTTCACGTCGTCCAACCTTGGTTTTATATGAAAAAATGGGCAGCCGTCGTCACCGCCTTTGCCGTGGTGTTTGCCGCATGGTTTTTATTCTCCAAAGCCGAAACCAAAACGCCCATCGCCTCTCCGGAAAGAATTGCCGCTGAAAACGCCGCGGTGGCCAATGCCCTGGCTAAACAAAGCCCGAACACGGTCGCCATCATCGAATCCAACTTCGCCCGCGTTCAACCGGTGCCGGTCAGTTTGGGTTCCACCGTCGTCGCGGTTGTTGCAGCCGGCCCGCCGGCGCTCCCACAATTTACGAATTTCCCGCCGGCCATCGTTTTGGAAAACATGCGCCGCGCCATCCGCCAGTACGGCACGATGTTTGGCGGCAATCCCGTCGGCACCAACCCTGAAATCACCAGTCAACTGACCGGCAATAATCCGAAACACATCAACTTCATCAACGCCGAGGCCGGAATGCGCATCAACGCCGACGGTGAACTGGTTGATCCCTGGGGCACGCCGTACTTTTTCCACCAGCTTTCCGGCACCGACACGGAAATCCGCTCCGCCGGCCCGGACAAAATCATGTGGACCGAGGACGATTTGATGACGAGGTAAAACGTCGCGGCTACTTGGTGATGCCGCGTTCGCTGGTGCGGACGAAATTAACCAGATGTTGAACCTCGGGAAGCTGCGGCAGTTCGGTTTTGATCTTGGTCAGCGCATTGGGAATCGTAAGCCCTTCCCGGAACAGGATTTTGTAGGCCTGGCGCATCGCCGTCTGCGCCTCCTCGGAAACACCGTTGCGTTCCATGCCAATCTTGTTGATGGTGCGGGTCTCGGCGGGATTGCCGTCCACAATCATGAACGGCGGCACGTCCGACACCACCTTCGAGCAGCCGGCAATCATTGCCATCCGGCCAATCCGGCAAAACTGATGCACCGCCGCCAATCCGCCGACCAGCGCGAAGTCCTCCACAATCACGTGCCCGGCCAGCGCGGCCATGGAAACAATGATCCGGTTCCCCATCACGACATTGTGCCCGATATGGCTCCCGGCAAGAATGTTGTTGTCGGAACCGATGATGGTGGCTTCTCCCTCG
>Ga0182030_10007376_pt1 | contig 22955 bp, 14 predicted proteins | sample 812S3MmetaG_FD_121299 | JGI IMG/M metagenome (GOLD analysis project Ga0182030, IMG submission 121299) | Permafrost microbial communities from Stordalen Mire, Sweden - 812S3M metaG (Illumina Assembly) | ecosystem: Environmental > Terrestrial > Soil > Wetlands > Permafrost | place: Sweden...
CGACCCGATAGAGCGCCAAGAACGGCGTGGAAGGCAAGAAATCATGCTCAAACCGGCCGATCTGAACAAAACAACTCCAATGCAACCATCTTCATCAGAGAATCCCTAGATATGCTGCGTCATACGGAGTCAGGTCATAGTGCCGGGCAAGATGCAACTCCGACCCGGAAAAGACTCGTTCGCCGGGTGACTCGACGATGATCGGGAGATCGCGAAGAGCGTCTAGCGCGGCGTCGACGTCGTCCGGGTCGATCCGGCTCGCACGTTCGGCTCCGAGCAAGACGCTCTGAATTTCCCCGCGAAATAGCGCCGGCACATACGCTCCATCCTCTGCAACGCGCGCCAATAGCGCTGCAGCACCGTCATCCCGTTCGTCGCGCAAGAACCATCTCGCAGCGATCGACACGTCGAGAACTAGCGACATGTCAGAAACGGTGCCCTTCGTGCGCTACGTCGCGAAGACTGCGCCCGTCATGGGGCCACGACGCCTTCCCAAGATTCCGCTTGGACACGCGCTTTGCGATAGCGCGTATCTTCTTCACCGCATCTTCGGGTGAGACGTGACGCACGGGGCGCACCTCCGCTACCGGAAGCCCGTTTCGCGCGATGATGACCGTTTCGCCGGCTTCGACACGGTCGATCAGTTCCGAAAGGTGCGCCTTAGCATCCGCTAGACCGATAGTCTCATTCACATGACTAGTCTATCATAAGAGACTATGTGCGGGCAATCACGACTCCCATTGCACGTGCGTCCGGCGTTCTTGCTGAGGCGAGCCTACCGCGTCGGAGTGGCCATTTTCGACGACGAAGTCGGCCATCGATTGGACATCACGAACACGCAATATGGGATGCTCATGGCGATCGCGAGCGCACCGGACGTCAATGTGGCGAAGACGGCGCGACTCGTTGGGATGGATCGCGCTAACGCACATCTTTCGGTCAAAAACCTTACGCAGAAGGGCCTCATCGAAGCTTCCACCGACCCCGAAGATCGGCGGCGCACGGTGTTACGCGCAACTGCCGCCGGCAGACGGCTGCTTCGTGACGGCCACTCGTCAATCGTCCGCGCGCAAGAACGCCTGCTGGCAAACCTCTCCGAAGCCGATCGCGATCACCTCATCAGGATTCTCAAGCGCCTCGCCCCTCCGTTGCCGAAGGAGTAGACTGGCAATATTATCTCCGCGGCAAAGCGCGCACGAGGAGGGTCATTTAAATGCACGCGAAGGTTGGGATTATCGGGGCGGGTGCGGTGGGGTCCGCATGTCTACTCTCGCTCATCGCGCTCGGTTGCGCACGCGAAATCGTCGTCTTGGACCGAATGCCGAAGCGGGCATTAGGTGTCGTCACCGATGCACAATACGGTGCCGTATTGTCAGCGCCCGTAACGTTGCACGCGGGTGACTACTCCGATCTCGCAGGAGCAGCACTCGTGATGATTACGGCCGGCGTGAACGAAAAGGCCGGCGGCGCCACCGATCGCAACGATCCGGCGGGGCGACTCAAATTGCTCAAAACCAACGCCGAGATTTATCACGATATCGTTCCGCGGGTCCGGACTGCGGTCCCCGAAGCCCTGATCCTCGTGGTGACGGATCCGCCGGATCCGCTCGCCGATATCGTTCGCATGCTGGGACATGTGAACGTGCTCAGTACGGGAACATTTCTGGACAGCTTGCGTTTCCGCTTTCAACTCGCGCGGCGCCTGAACGTAAGTGCGGCAAACGTCGATGCGCTAGTCGTCGGCGAACACGGTACCTCGGAAGTGTTTCTGTGGTCTTCCGCGCGCGTCGGAGGCAGGCCGGCCCTCGACCTGCTCTCTGCGAACGGCCAATCGCGCGAGCAGGTGCAAGCAGAGGTCGAACGCGACGTTCGCTATGCCAATATTACGGTCATCGAAGGCATCGGTGCCAGTCAGTATGGGATCGGAATGGCTTCGGCCCGAATCGCCGAGATCGTATTACGTGATGAACGTGCCGTGATTCCAGTCGGCTCGTATCAGCCGGCGTACGGCGTCACACTATCCTTGCCGAGCGTCCTCGGCCGCGCGGGCCTCAGTCAGGTGATTGAACCCGAAATGACAGGCGATGAACGGCAAGGCCTGGAGCACAGTGCAAAAACGCTTCAGCAAGCCGTCGCCGGGATAACGCTCTGAAGGATGAAGCTTCTCACCGTTATCCTCAGCTTGACCGCCGCGAGCGTGGACGCTATCAGCTTCCCCGCCGAGAATGGCACCTCATCGTCTGAAGCTCATTTGCAGTATTCCGACGCGATTTGCCTCGAATTGCCGTATAAATGACATCGGAATACGTTTTCGTATTATGGACCTGTGGATCTACAAGCGGCTGTCCGTAGTAATACGAATTATTCGATGAGATATCACGACCAGGGCGGCAACTGAATCGCCCTGGTCGTTCTCATTTAGAACGTTCCGTCAGATGGACACAGACGTTCTGCTCTCGATGTCAAATGCAGACTGAACGTTCATGAGTCGCTCCCACCAATCAACGCTTTGGGTTGCCCCATTCGCGCACGTCGTTGCGCGCGTATTCGTGACGATTGCGGGCGCTTTGTTGCTGGGTCTGACGCTGCCGGCCTTAGCACTCCCATGGCAAGGTTCAGGTACGACGGGCTTCGAGGTTTTTGGGACTCGCGTTTACGACGTTCTTGCCGGATCAAGCGCGGCACAAACCGGCATCCGAGTCGGCGACGTCATCCGACGCATGAATCCAGATCACGCGACATTCACGCCGGGCACGACGGTGACTGTCCTGTTCGAGCGTGCCGGCGCCTTGCACGAAGTAAGCGTAATAACGAGCCCCGACGATACGTGGACTTCCACAACCGATGTCCTCCACAGCCTGATGATGCTCACCAGCGTGGCAGCGCTCATCGCAACGATTCTATTCGCCCTGAAACAACCGGGGTGGCCAAGCATCTTGCTCTTTGCCGCATCGGCCAGCCTTATTGATGTGCCGAGCGTGGTCCACTTTTGGGGCCGCGTTCTTCCGTTCGGCACGCTGACGGTGTTGGCGTCAACCCTCCTCCTAGTCGGGTACACATGGGCGACGTGGTTTCTCGCACTTTTCGCGATCGTGTTCCGGCAGCGTTCGTGGTCCGTCACGCGGGCCACGGCAGCATTCATCGTCGGAACGATCGTTGCGCTTCTCGTCATCTTGCCGCAACGGTTCCTTGATTGGAGCGTGTACATCTCGTTCGGCGTCGCACTCGTTATCTTCGCTATTTCCTATTCGAAGGCGACTCCTCGCGATCGCCGGCGGCTCGCGTGGCTCATGGTCGCAGTGACCATCGATCTCGGTGCTGGCATCGCTTCCGATATCGCGTTCAATGCCGGCTACGCGGTTCCGTCCGGTCCAAATATGGGGGTCGTCTACGGGCTTGTCACCGTCAATTCGTTAACGTGGTTCGGGATTCTTTATGCCGTTTGGCGGGAAAGCGTTGTTGACGTCCGCTTTGCAATTAACAAGAGCCTTGTTGCAGGCATGTTGACGGCAATTCTCATTGGACTCGTCGGGATCACGCGGTGGATTGCCGAACATCTTCTCGCGCATTCAGGCCTGACGTCGGCACTCGAGGTTGCCGTAACAGTTGTCTTCGGTTTCGGCCTTAACGTCATGTACCGGCGAATGGAGGCCACGATTGAACGCTTCGTCTTCCGGCAGCGATATGCGGCGGAGCAGCGACTGCAGCAACTCATTGCGTCCGTTCCGTTCGTAACATCCCGCGATCGACTCGACACGGCACTTGTCGAGGATGTAGCGAGCGACTTGCATCTCACCTCTTCGGCACTGTTTTCATCCGCAGAAGAGTCTTACACTTGCGTGCGTTCAATGGGATGGCCAGAGAACGGTGTTTCTACATTGAACGCTGACGATCACATCGTGCATGCATTGCTCGCGGGAGCAAAGACGATTGCGGTGCACGATACGCTTTGGGAACATCCGTCCATTCCAACGGGTGAAGCAGCGCCGGCATATGTTGTTCCTCTTCGCTGGCAAAACGAGCTGCTCGGTTTCATAGCCTACGGGCGCCACCGTGATGGAAGCCTGCTCGATCCGGAAGAACTCGACTTAGTTCGAACCGCAGTTGATGCGGTGACAGCCGCTTACGCGACCCTTGAAGTGACGGAACTTCGCCGTCGCCTAGCAGCCTGGGAGAGCGGTGCGCATTCAGCCGCCTCTTCCGCTCAATGACCTCATCGAGGAATACACCCCATTGGGAATACACCCACCTTCCCAGTGTAACGCGCGTTATTCAAAGTAGACGCAACATTTCTTAAGATGCATCTCGGCGTAAGGCCGTAAACAAGATCGCGGTGATCGGCTTCCCGATTACCGCGATTTCTCTTACAAGGGCACGTTTTCCGGGAGGTGCCTGATATCGGTTGGCATCGTGCTAAAGATTACAGCAACAGCCTCGCCAGGAGGCGAAACCGGGCTGTTTACGCCGGCGTTCGTGAGCGGCCGTCGTGCAATGCCTTGTAGATGCGCTCCGCCGTGAACGACATCGCGTCGAGCCGGACGCCGCAGGCGGCGGCGATCGCGTTTCCGATCGCCGGAGCGACACCGGCGACGTTGAACTCGCCGCCGGCCTTCGCCCCGAAGGGCCCGGGTCCGCCGTCGGCTGAGAGCTCGACGATTCGCAACGGCGGCATATCGCGTTGGCACGGGAGCTTGTACTCAGCGAGCGTCGGGTTCGTGATGCGACCTCCCTCGAGATAGAGTTCCTCGGTGAGCGCGTGGCCGAGCCCCATCGAGAACGCGCCTTCGAGCTGTCCCCGGTGCCCGATCGGGTTGATGATCGCGCCGACGTCGACGACCATTGCGACATCGTAGATGTGGACGGCTCCGGTCTCCGCGTCGACCGAAAGTTCGACACCGTAGCCGCAGTAGTTGAGCCACGCCGGATCGCCTGGCTTCCCGAGCTGCGGCGTCTCCCCGACGACGCGCACCGGATCTGTGGGATGCTCGGCCAGCGCCGCGCGCAGCTTCTGCGCGGCGTCGAGCGCGGCATGTCCCAGAATAACGGTCCCTTTGCTGCCCCCGCTGCCGGGATCGTGCGGCGCGCTGTTCGTATCGCCGCGCGATACGGTGATGCGCGCCGGATCGATGCCCAACTCGTTGGCGAGGATGCGGCTGATGACGGTGAACGCACCGGTCCCTGGCTCCACGGCCCCGGTCTCGACCTCGATGCGACCGTCGGGATGCGCGGTTGCGACAAGGCTCGATTTGCCGCCGGCGATATGTCGAGCGGTCAGCGCGATGCCGCGGCCGCGCCCAGGAATGGGCGGCCGATCCCACCTCATCGCTTCGCGCAGCGTCATGAGCACCTCGCGCGGGCGCGGGCGCGCGATCGACCCTCCCTCGAGGTCCGTGTCGCCGGGAACCGCTGCGTTGCGCAGCCGCAGCTCGAATGGGTCGAGCCGCAGTTCCGCGGCGATCGTATCCATGGCCGACTCCACCGCAAAGAAGATCTGCACGTCGCCCGGAGCGCGAACGGCGCCGGTCGGAATCGTGTTCGTGTAAACGGCCATGCGTTCGACGCGCGCGTGGGGGATCGCATAGGGCAATTTCGGTGCGCGTCCGGGAAGCAGCCACGGCAGCGACTTCACCGCCGCGTACGCGCCGCCGTCGTAGATCACGCGCAGATCGAGGGCCGCTATTTTTCCGCTAGCCGTCAGTCCGAGCCGGACGTGAACGGTTGAGGCGTGGCGAACCGTGCCCGAACGCAGGTCTTCATTGTACGTGCGGACGTACTTGACGGCGCGGCCGGTGGCACGGGCGAGGTAGTAGAGCGGCAAGTCGTCGACCATCGTGCCCTTGGGTCCAAAATCGCCGCCGATGAAGCTCGGCTCGACGATGACTTTGTCCTTCGGCAATCCGATTGTGCGCGCAATCATGTCGCGGTGCGAATAGGGGGCCTTACTGGGACACACGACGTGCACCGCGCCGCTCCCGTCGATCCAGACCATCGCCGCGCGCGGCTCGATGTAACCGGGATGGTAACGCGGCGTGCGGTAGGTATGCTCGAAGACGTGCTCGGCGGTGGCAAAGGCGGTGTCGGGGTCGCCCTTCACAACGAGATCGTAGCCTTGCAGGTTGGGGTGCGGCCGCGGCGCTCGCGTGCCGGCGGTGAAGGCGTACTGCGCGTCGTTCTCGTGGACGAGCGGCGCGCCGTGCCGGATCGCTTCCGCGGTGTCGAGGATCGGAGGTAGCTCCTCATAGACGACATCGACGGCCGTCGCGGCTGCCTCGGCCTGTTCGCGCGTTTCGGCCGCCACGGCGGCAACGTAGTCGCCGACCAAGCGCACCCGTTCCGACGCCAGCACCGGCCAGTCGGCCAGCACCGATCCGAACCGGACCTCGCCGATGTCCGCCGCAGTCAGCACCGCGTGCACACCGGGCAGCGCTTTGGCGGCCGCGGTGTCGATGCGTACGACACGGGCGTGTGCGTGCGGTGAGATCACGAACGCCGCCCACAGCATCCCGGCCCTGCGCATGTCCGCCGAGTACTGCGCCTCACCGTTGACCTTCTGGCGGCCTTCGACCCGCCGCTCGTTTCCGGTGAGGGCTCCGAGCGTCGTCGTCATCGCGCGGCCTTCTCCGACTGCGGGCGTGCTCCTCGCCTCCTCGGGACAGCGGGGAAAACGTCCCGCGCTGTTGTTGCTCGACTGGTCTGGGGCGCTTCGGCACCAATAGAAGCGTTGGCTACCACTGAAGCGTCAGCGTATGCTCGTCTCGGTAGTGTTGTTCGGGGTCGGCGAGCGTCGTTGCGCTCCAGCGGTCGCGCTCGAGGACGGCGTGCAGCATCGACGTGCCCGCGGGTAACGTGGAACCGAGCTCAGCGAAAATGAGGATCGCGGTTTCGGCGCCGTTCGAGAGCGTGATGAACGGGATCGGGCCGTCGGCTTCGCCCCAGCGGCCCCAGACGATCGGTGCGTTCGGGAGCGCCTGGAGAACGGCCACCGCGCCGAGCGGGAGATCCGCAACCTTTGCGAGATCGGGTTGTTGTTTCGCTTGCGCGACGGAGAGCGATTCGATGAGCGTTCCCGTCGCGAGGCCTTTGATCGGGCCGATGACCGCGGCGACCGGAGCGTGGTAGATCTCGAGCACGTTTCCGGCCGTGCCCGAGACGATCCGGATGATGCGATCGTCCGCGGCGAACGCGGTGGTGCTTCGCACGCTGACGCGGCCGTTCGCGAACGCGAGCTCCGAGAGTAACGCTTCGAGTGCCGCCGTCGTCGTGTCCGGCTTGACGAGCGTCGCGAGCGCGGTCGCGGCGACGGTCGTCGCGGTCACCGTAGTCGGTGCGGCGGCCTTCGTTGTTCCCGTGCTTCCTTTCGCCGGGCCGATCGGATCGATCGGGGCGACCGGGCCGCCCGGATCGATGACCGGACCGGGAATCCATTGGCGCACGAGACCCGTGAGCGTGAGCGTTACATCGTTGACGAGTGAAATCTGCTCTGGCGATTCCAGCAGCAGCCCGATCGGCCCCGATGCGTCGATCAGGCGCGACACCGTCACGGCAGTGACCGTCTTCTGCAAGCCGATGCCGAGCGTCGACACGATCGCATCGAACGAGCGTTGCCGCGCCTGCGGATCCGCCGACGGTGTCATGAGCGTGGGAATCACCGCCACTTGTGGTCCGAGGACGGTCGCGACCGCGACGGGCGTCCCACCGAACGCGCCGAGTTGCATCGCGCGCACCGTGCCGTCGAACGTGCCGAGGTGCTCGTCGAACGACGCGTACGCACTCGTGACGAAATCGAACGCGTAGATGTCGAGCGCGTCGACCGAGATGCCGGCGAACGCCGCCGGGCCGATGGCGACGAGCGCAACGCGGCCCTCGCGCACGGCATTGCGCGGTGCCTCCACGACGATCTCGCCGACCGTCGCGCGCACCGTGTCGTCGTACGCCGTCACGATCAGCGTGTACGGCCCAGGCGCCGCGAGCACCGCACGGCCGAGTTCCGATTCGCCCGCCGCACTCCGCAGGCGCAACACGAGCGCGAACGATGCACCGTCCGCTTCGATTGTCGCGAGCACCGCTTGCGGGACGGGCGTTCCGTCCCCGACGCCGACCGCGATGCCGGCGGCGGTCGCCGTTCGCATGTCGATTTGCGTGCGCGCTTCGAGATGATCCCAATCGAGATCGCCGCACGCGGCGTACGAACGGCCCGAGGGGGCCACCGCGGGCGCGACGAGGTTTGCGTTCGCGTCCACCGACCACGACGTGACCGGCGCGCCGCCGTCAGCCTGACGGATGAACGCGCCGAGATCGAGCGTGTCGAATCCCCAGCAGTCGGTGAACGGACCATTTTGTTGACGCGCCGTCGCGCGGTAGCCCGTCATCGCTTCCCACGGGTTGGCGGTCGCCGTCGCGTCGAGCGGTTCGTGCAGCAAGACTTGACTCGCGTGATCCGGCGTTTGCGTTCCGCACACCGGCACTGCCGAGATAACGCTCTGGAAGCGCAGTACCATCGGATCGGTCACGGGCGCATGGCGGACCGCGCCGCGCGTAAAGACGCTGCCGAGCGCATACGGCGGCGGGAGCGGATTCGCGCGATGGGCCGAGATCCAATCATTGCTCGGAACCGTCAAACGCTTCATGCCGTCGAGCGACGTCACGCGATCGACATTGAGTTGCAGCGGAAACATCTGCGCCTTCTCGGGCGGACTTCCAGCCGGCGGGGTGCGATCGATCGGTAACACCGACGAAAGCGAATTGTCGAAGGCGAGCACGCACGGCTCGGTGCGATAGAGCGGGATCGTGCGTTGCAGCGGATACGTCGAAGCGACGTGGAGACGGATGTCGTCGCCGACGTTCGCGCACGAATTAAGGCCCGGGAGACCTTTCATTCGCACGTAGGCGGCTTCCGAGAGCGCGAGCGTGCGCGTACCCTGGTCTTTCGAGGTGACGGCGATCGCCGTCGTGAGCACGACTTCGTAGTCGTAGTTGGGGAGAAATGCCAGTTTGCCGGATGCATCGGAACCGGGCGAACCGACGAGACCGCCGTTCTTACACCGCGCGAGGATGCCGACGTAGCGTTGCGCGTCGTGCAGCGTGACGTAGGTGATGCGATAGATGCCGATGCCGGCACTCCCTTCGAATGCCGAATCGCTCGTCACGTGGCTCGTGACCGACGGCGCCGCGTATCGAATCTGCAGTCGCGAGAAGCCGCGCTCGTCGGTCGCGGGTGGGTTCAAGCCGAGCGTCGTGCTGCCGGCGGCTTGCAGATCGACCGACTGCTGCGCGACGAGCGTCGTGCCGTCGAACGCTTCGAAAAAGAGCGTGCCCGACAGCGGAGCCCACGCGAGTTCGAGTTGGGCGCCGCTCGCAGGGTCCGCAAGGTCGACGCTGCCTATCATCGTCGAGACGCGCGGCGCGAACCGCGCGACCTGGCCGCCCGCGAACGCCGGATCGCCCGGCGCGATGACGGGCGTGAGCGGCGTGGTCCATCCCCACAGCGCGCCGCCGACGCCGTCGAAGGCTTGGCTGCGCGGCGTCCGCGCGCCGAGCGGAATCGAGGCGAACATGAGCGCGTGCGGCCGCGGGATCGCGTTCTTCGTGTCGCTGCCCGTGCAGCACGGGAAGTCGGGGTCGTTGCGCGTCGCCTCTTCGTCGTTTTGGAGGCTCTGCGTGGTGAACGAGTACGGCGCGGCGCTGTTCATCAACAGGCGCACCGGCGAGAGCGAGCCGTCGGCTCGCGAATCGACATCCCACGCGAATGTCAGCGTTTCCGGAGCGACGCCGCCGGCCGTCAGCGTCGTTTGCGCGTCCGTGAGGAAGTCGGTCCAGACGCCCGCAGTCGGGCCGAAGCGCGGCGCGCGCCGGACCGCGATCGACTTGAGGCCGTAGCGGATCGTCAAGTCCTGAACCGTTTGCGTGCCCGCGTCCGGGCCGACCGTCTCCGTGGAGCCACCGACGAGCGCGTCGTTCGACACGGGCGACGAGAACGTCAGCACGATCGTGGAGTCGATCGAGACCGGCGTCAGGTCCGTGCGCAAATGCGTATCCGCGAAGCGCGTGCCCTGCACGCCGTTCAACTGATCGAACGAATAGAGGAACGTCGCGTCGCCGAGTGCTCCCGAGAGGCCGGGCACGAGGCTCGCCGCCGACGATTGCGACGTCGGGTCGAGTGCGGAGGAACTCGCGAGCGCCTGCGTCACGAGCGGCATGTCGAACGGAAGGGACTCGTTCGACGTTTTGTCGATCGTGAACGTCACGTCGGGCAGAAACCACGGCGTGTCGATCTTCAGTTCGCCGTGGATCGCGCGCGACCACGGGCTCTTGCCGAGGTATGTGACCTTCAGGTTGATCTCCGCACCGATGCTCAAGACCGAGAACAAATTGACCTTGAACGCGAGGCCGGCCCAGAACTCGTAGCCGCTCGAGTCGGAGCCCGTTTTCCACGACCCGATGATAAAGCCGAACGAGCCCGTGAGCGTGAACTTGCCGATGCCCCAATTCGCGCTCGCGGCGAGCGAGAGCACGACCCCGACGCCTTTTGGGCCGCCGTCCACGATCTGCACGCAGACCGCGACCGTCAGCACGAAGCTCGCACCGAGCGCGCGGAAGTTCACTTTGAGCGTTAGCCACGTGGTCTGATCCGCGAGCTGACCGAGCGCGAACGTCCCCGGCTTGTTTCCGACGTAGAGCGTGCCCGCGAAGCTCGCGACGTGCTGCAGCCAACTCGGCGGATTGTTCTTCACGAAGTCGACGAGGTTGAAGTTGATGCCGATGATGCCGGACCACTTGCCGCTGCTGAAGTCGAGTTCGATCGCGCCGAAGGCGACCGGCTTGACGGCCTTGAGCATAAAGGCCTCGACGGCGACCAAGAGGCCGTCGTCGGCTTTGCTCTTCGAGTAAAACACGAACGCGTTCAGATGCGTGAGCCAGCCGCAACAGGTGTAGACGAAACCGAGTCCGATGCCGAGCGAGAGCGCGTCGTCTTCGGCGATCCAATCGGCGAGCGTGCGGTTCGCCGGGACCGTGAGCGCGCCGTCGTGCTCTTGATGCCACTTGTAGAGCGCGAGGCCTTCGCCGTCCGGGAACTGCGAATCGAGGTTCGGCGCGAGGTTCGAGGCGTAGAGTGCCCGGATCTGCGAGAGCGAGATCGCGTTCATCGGCAGGTTGTCGAGCTCAAGCGACCCGAGCGTGTACGCGAAGTTTTGCGTCGCGTCGGAGACGTTGCTGCGATTGCCGTGGACGTACTCGGCCGCGATCGAGAACGCGGAGTCGCCGAGGCCGAACGCGACCTTCGCGCCGAATCCCATCTCTTCGACAGTCCAGCCCGTGTCCGTGTAGTTACTGATGTAGCCGAAGCCCTCGACGTCCAGGCCGCCCTTCTTGACCTTCAAGAACAGGCCGTCGACTTTCCAGGCCGGCTTCGTCGAGTCGTCGTTCAGGCGACCACGGAGGCGGATCACGCGAATCCCGAAGCCGCTCGCGTTGTTCGCGGCGGCGCTCGTCGGCTGCGTGGAATTGCCGCCGCCGAAACCGATGTTGATGCCGCCGCTGAACGAGAAGTACGGCGCACCGTTCGTATCCTCGACCCAGCCCATCTCCGTGATCACGATCGCGTACTTCTGCGCGAAGATCAACTGCATGCCGTTCGGCATCTCGAGGCCGTCGAGCGAGAAGTGGCCGAGTTTGTAGCCGAGATCCTTGATCACGAGGCTCAGCGGTTTTCCGGTGAGCGATCGCATCTTGAACGAGGACGTATCGGAGCCTGTCGGTTTGCCGGTAATGAAGACGTCGCCGAGCAGTTCGAAGCAGTCGGAAAACGGCACGTCCTTATCCCGCATCCGCCCGATCGAGATGCCGAAACGGAAGCCGACGAGGCCGATCGTGGTACCCGCGATCGTCATCTTCACGGGCGTGACGCTCGGGTCCATAACCATCCCGGCGGTGATCGTCCAATCGTCGTCGACGCCCACCGTCGGGCCGAGCATGTTCCCGGGCGACGACTGGAAGATCAGCGCGGATTGGAAGAGCAGTTGCGGATGGTCGGCGGGATCCAGCGCGTTCGTATCGCCCGTGCGAAAGAAAAACTCTTCGACTTCGAGTAGCAACTCTTGGCCGTTCAGTGGTATCTGCACGGGCGCGCCCGCGAGCGAATACGCCTGCGCGATGTCGGTGCGGTCCGTGATCTTGCGCCGGAATCCGAACGTGCCGTGCGACGGCAGCGGCAGAATCGGCACGGAAATCGGAATCACCACGTCTTCGAGCACGAGTTCGAGACCGCTCAGGTTGACCGCACCCGTCTGGATACGCTTGAGCATGTCGGCGAACGGCGGCTGCGTAAAGTCGACGTCGATGCTGCGCCAACCGATCGCGCCCTGCGGTAACAACGGATCAGTCGTGATGCTGCCGATATCGTTGTGCGTCCACTCGAGCGTGTCGCGCCGGTTCGGCGACGGGATGACCTGGATGTCGTACACCGCGGTGGCCGGCAGGCCCATCCAGCGTACGGGCCCGAGCGAGAGCGGCACCGTCGGTTCGATGAAGACATCGCCTTCGGGCGTCAACTGCAGGCGAACGAAACAGTCGATCTCCGCGGGCGTCAGCGGGTCGGCGAGCGTGTAAACGAAGCTATCGATCTTGCTCGCATCGAAATCGCCGGACGACACGGTCGCGCCCGTCAGCGACGACGCGATGCCCTCCTTCAGAAAGATCTTGACGGGTAGACTATCGACGATGATATCGTGGCCGCGGCCGTCCTGCGCGAAATATACCTTCGCCGGATGTACGGGGTCCGTCACCATGAGTTGGATGCCCGTATCCGGCATCGAGCGGAAATAGAACGGCGTGAGGTTCGTGGGCCCACTCACCGCCATATCGGCGGAGAATGCGATCTGGCCGGGCGTGCCGACATCGAAAAAAGCCTGCGCGTCGACGCCCGGCCGCACGTTCGTGAACGAAAGCGACGCTTGGAGGGCGTTGACGAGCACTTGCGTCGCATCGTCGTCCGGCAGATGCATGCCTTGCGTCATCGACAGCAGATCCTGCGGCCATAGGCCCTTAGCGACGCTCGCGCGGTCGGCGGCGTTCGGATCGATGCCGAGCATATCGAAGAACGTCGCCGCGATCATGGGTAGTCCGGGCCGATCTTCGGCGGCTGCGTGACGGCGGAGGGGTCGAGCTTCGTCGTCGGATCGACCAAGAGCGGCCACACGTCGTGCATTGCGGCCTCTTGCAGCGTCGGAATCGTGACGCCGAGGATAAAGCTGCCGATGCTGTCGCCCGTTCCGAGCGGAACGCTCGGCGGAGCCGATCCGAAGAACGCGAGCGGCCGCGAGGGCGCGTAACCAAGCGGCACCGCGTGCGAGCCCTGGTACCACGTTCGGGCGGCGAAAAGTTGAAATGCGGAGATCGGGTCTGCGAAGAGCGACTGCCCCATCTCCGGTCCGAGGCCGAGGTGATCGCCGAGCAACTGCGAGCGCAACACGCGCGCGGGGTTGCGCGGATCGCCGCGCAGGTGCTGCGGGATCGTTAGGGAGTGAATCTCTCCGTCGTGAAACATGCTCCGGCGGTTGACGTTCACCGAGCCGACGGCGACGAAGGCGTCGTCGACGATCGTCACCTTCGCGTGGACGTAGATCGACGGGATCTGCACGGCGAGCACGGGGTCGCCGGCCTTGTGATCGTAGAGATCCGCGCCCCAGGTCGTTTGACCGGGCACGCGCACGACGTCGTACGTTTGGTTGATGCCGGATGGCGCTCCGTTCGAATCCAAGAACAGAATGAGCTCGTTGCCGACGAATGCCCAGAACGGCGGGAGCGGGACGTGTGCGAGCGGCGCGAGCGTCGCCTGAACGGCGCCCTGACCCATGTCGGCTGCGAGCCGCGTACGGCCGAGGTTCGTCGTGAGGCCCGTCATCTCGTGACGGAAGCGGCGGACCGCCGCGTACGCGAAGAGACGGTCGCCCCACGCGTTGCCGAGCGCCGTGAGGACGTCGTCGCGACGTTTCCCGCCGTAGGGAACGTCGGCCTGATACGGCATAACGATCGCGAGCGCGCGGACGCCGTTGTTCGCTGCGGCGAGCAAGGCCTCGACGTATTCGTCCGGCGGCGTGAAATACTGATCTTCGATGTAAATGTAGTCGCGTGCTTGCGCGAACGCGGCGAGAATCGACCGGCGCGGCGTCGTTTCGCCGTTCGGCGAGAACGGCAAGGGCGGCGTCGAACTGGTGTCGCCCGGCACAAAATACGTGCGCGCGATCTGCACGAGATGCGAACCCGCGTTCGCGAGCGACCCGTCGTCCGGCGTCGGGATGCGAACGGGTGCGCTATGAAACGTGGCGCGCTCCGCGTACGAACGCGCGACGTCGGCCACCGCGGGACCCGTGATGCGGGCCTGCACGTCGTGCCACGGGTCGCGCGCGCGATGCATCGACGTGTCGAGACGATTCGGATCGATGTCGATGCCGCCGAGGTACGCAAACGGCGCCGGTTGCGGCGCGGGTCCCGAGGGTTGGATTACGACGTATTTCTGATGGTAGACGCCGAGGTGACTGATGTCGGTCAACCGGTTTCCGAGGATCGTCGGCGGGTTCGATGCGATCGGGTTATCCGAAAAGGCGGCGGGATATGGCGTGAACATCGCGATCGTCGGATCGATCGCCGCGAGATCGTCGACGAGCGGCTTCGAGGTTTCGACAATGTTCTTGATGGCGTCGATCGCGATCGGTTGCCGGAGCACGATCGTGAGCGCACCGACCGCGAGGAAGCCGACGATGTAGCCCGCGGGATCCGTTTGCAGGCTGAGAAGCGCTTGGAGCGGCGCGAGCGACGCGTAGAGCGCCATGAGGATCGGCGCGAGTTGCGGAAAGTCGTTCAATTGCGGGGAGTTGAATTGCAGGAACTGGTTCACGAGCAATCCCGGATTGCCGTTGCTCTGATGCAACGTGCTGATGAGGTTGAAGATCGTCGAACTCGGATCGCCCGGCACGAGTTCCCAATCGACCGTCGTGTCGTAGAGGCTGCCGCGCACGAAATCCCACCCGGAAAATTCGACGGCGCCGGCGTTCGCGGGCGTGCTCGTCATCGCCGACTTGATGTCGGGCACGAGCTTGGCGAAATACGGGATGCCCTCGAGGATCATCTCGACCTTGCTGTTCGGTTGCCACCGCTTCACGAGGACGCCGGGCTCGGGCGTCACGAGCCACTGCGCGGGGTCCATCAGCTGCACGAATCGTTTACCGAGTGCGAGCGCCAGGGTGCCTTCGAACGCACCGCGGTCATCGTCGCTCGCGACGATCGCGTGCGGGATTGCGGGCGCGCCGACAGTCGCGCTCGATGCCACCGGGACCGCGATGCCGGTGTCGCCGTCGTTCGCGTTCTGCAGCGTCACGGTCACGGGTGCGCCCGTGTCGATCGCGACGGAGACGGCAACGGACTTCGTCTTGTCGGGCGCGGCCCAGAACATCGGAAAGCCGCGCTCGTCGAGGATCCGCACGTTGCGCATTCCGGGCAGCGCGGCAATCGCGGTTTCGAACGCGAGCCAGTTTGCATCGCAGGCGTTGCTCGCAGCGATCGCTTCGACTTGCGAAAGCACGTCGCGGCATATGCGGTCTTGAAATGCGAACGCGATGAACGCGGTCGATCCGGTTCCCGCAGGCGCCGTGACGAGCGGAGCACCGGCTGCGAGAAACTCGTCGGTCGGGGTCGGCGCGAGCGTTCCCGCGACGATGACGAGTTGGATCGGCAGGCCCGCGGAAATCGCCTTGAATGCGGCCGGGTCGCGCTGCGGGAACGGAGAGAATTGGAAGAGCGTCCACGCACCCGCGGCGTTTCCCGGGAGGCCGCCGCTCGTGCCCGAGACGGGGACGGCGAGCATGCCGCTCGCGAACGCGTTGATCGCGGTGCCGGCAGGGACGCCGAGCCAGATCAGCGGATCGCCGGCGTAGCGGAGCGCGGCAACGTTCGCGGAGTGTGCGATCTTCTCGAGCGTCGTGCTGGTTGCGATCGGCGTGACGAACGTGCTCACGGCAGTACGCGCGTTCCGTACGGGCCGCAGGCGAACGACGGAAAGCCGTCGCGCGAGAGGCCGAAACACCAGAGCGTCGCCCAGGCCTTCGGCGTCGCGGTCGCTGTGAGCGTGGCGGTGCGATTGCCGCTCGCGTCGACGACGACGTCCGCGTCGGCGAGATTCTTTACGACGAGCGGAGCGACGATCGTTCCGTCGGGCAGGCGTAAGCGCAACCCGTCGTGCGGGTAGAGGTCGCGACGATTCGGCATACGCAGAATCGTCGCGTCGCCGCTCGGGATCGCGTCGGTGCCGGGTGGAGCGATCGCGGCGAAGAGCAACGCGGTCGTGGTCGCCGGATCGGAGCCGAACCCGACCGTCAGCGACACGTTTCCGCCAGCGGAAGCGAGTGCGCGGCGCACCGGCGTCGACGCGGGCGACGTCGATGGGACGCGCACGACGACTGGCACGATCGCGCCGCCGTCAGAGAGGCGACCGTTCGCGTCGGCCGCGCGCACGAAGTAGAGAAAGCGGCCGGGCTTCGGCGCGAGCGCGTCGTCGACGGTCGCGAACGTCGCGAAGTCGGCACTGATGCGCGCGAAAAACGCCGACGGGTCGCTCGAGCCGGCGACGATGTGCATCAAATAATTGTCCGCGATCTCTTGCGGCGCGTTCGAGAGGCTCGCGAGCACGGCCGCGTGATCCGTGGGATTCGGAAACGCGATGATCTCGGTCGTGCCGTCCGCATGCGTGACGATCACGTCCGTCCCCGACACGCTCGTGCACGAGAGAACGTCGTCGGAGCTGCAGCGCTCGAGTGCGATCGGAGCGCCGGCGGGAAGCGCGGTGCCGAGCAGCGCGGCGAGATCGAGCGTGACGAGCACGGGCCGGTGCGTCGGTTCGTCGGTGACGAGTTCGGGGATGGCGGCCAGCGGCGGCGGAACGCTGAACGTCGGTTGGCCGATGTACCGCGCGGAGACTGAACACGCGGCGATGCCGCTTTCGTTGCCCGGGCGATTCGCGTTCGCGCCCGTCGTGCGCTCGTCGTCAACGTAGGGCTGCGCATCGGCGGCCGAGACGCCGACCCAAAGCGAATCCGCGGGATGCGCGACGCTGAGATTCAACGCGTCGTAGAACACGTAGCGATACGTGTCGTCCGCGGCGAGCGGAATCACGGCGACGCGATCGTCCCAACCCGCGGCGCGCTGCGCGTGCGGAAGCAGCGCGCGGTCGAACGCGAGCTGACCCATCATGGGTTGGCGCGCCGGTTGCAGCGCGGACGTCTCGACGCGAACGCCGGGCGACGTTCCCGCATCGTTCGCGAGCACGAGAAACGGGTATCCGCCGCTCGTGATCCACAGGCCGGCGAGTTCGTTTGCGATCAGCGGCATGTCGGTTGCCAGTGCCATCTGCCACGCGCCTTGCGCGGAGGTGACGCTCGTGACCGTCGCGTTCGCGGCGTCGAGCGGTCGCGACGAATAGACGCGAAATTCGGTCGTCGTGGGATCGAGGTCGCGTTCGGATGCGCGCCAGCCCCATTCGAGCAGGATCGCGTTCTCGTGCGTGCCGAGTAGCGTGATGTCGTCCGCGCTGAGGCCCCGAGCGCCCTTCACGATCGCGCGCGCGAATGCCCGGCCTTCCCGTGAAGTGGCCCGTCGCATCGACGACGGTTTCGGGTTGCGGCGCGACCGGCGTCGGCGGCGCCGTGTGCTTTTCGAGACGCGCGACGTTCGAGAGCGTCATCGTGGCGCTCACGCGGCCGACGGCATCGAACGCGCCGATCTGATATTGATGGTACGAACCGTACGGTTCCGCGGGGCGCGTGACGCCCGTCGTCGGATCGGTTTGGCCGAAGACGTCGCTCAGTTGAATGGTGAGTGCGGCATCCGGGCCGCGCGGACGGATCGCGGGATAGATCGCATCGAGGTTGCAGCCGAGCGCGATCACCTCGTCGGGCGGTACGGGGTCGCGCGTGCCGAACGAGAGATTGTCGCTGCCCGCGATCGGCTCCCACGCTCCGTCGGTCGAGGGCGGTTGCACGACGCGATGTTCGATTTGATATGCGATCGCATCGATCGGCGGCGCCGCATCGACGTCGTTCGGCCAGATCGCGAGGCCGTTCGTCGCGGCGGGAAGCCACGTCAGCATGAAGCCGGCCGGGAGCCGCTGCGCGACGGGCGTCGATTCGTCGATCTCGCCCGTGAGCGTCGCGGCGGGTTGGTCGAGATTCACGATCTCGAATTCGAGCGGCGGCGCGGGCAGCGGTTGCGCCGCGTACGTCATCGGACCCGCGAACGCGTGGACGTCGACGGTGCCGGTTTGGCCCGACGGAAGGCGCAGCGCGAAGAGCGTGCCGCTGCCGGCGAGCCGCAGTTCCCAAACCGGGGTGGTGAACGTGAGTGGGACGCGCGGGCCCACCGGTAATGCGGTGGGTGCCGGCGTTCCGAACGCCCACGGGTCGCCGGCCGCGTACGAAAACGTATGGCCCGGCGCGACCTCGAGCAGAACCGTGCTCACCGCGCGCGGGAACGTGAAGACGGCGCTCCAGTTTTCGAGGGGCGCGATGAGCCACGAGGCGTCGTAGCGCGACGCGTCGATTTTGATCCCTCGCCGGCTGACCGACTGCAGGCCGGTCGCCGGCGCCGGCGGGTCGAGGACGACGCTCACCGGGGTTTGGAAGCGAACGCTCAAGTCCCGTATGAAAAACGCATTCGGCAGGACGGTCGACGACGCGATGCGGTGCACGTCGTAGATGTCGTCGGTGAGGTCGGCCGCGTCGAAGCGGCCGGTGATGCGGTAGAAGTACTTGGCGTTCGGCGTGAGCCCGGCGCGATCGCGGTAGCCGAAGCCGAGGATGCGCCGCGTCTTCGGGTGGAGCGCGAGCGCGCCGAGCGACGTGTCGAGCGGAAGTTCTTCAAAGGGTTCGGCGGCGTCGTCGCGCACGAGCAGCGTGCGTTCGCCGCTGCGGCCAAGTCCGCTTGCGGCGAACGCGACCGCGGCTCGGAGGCTCGCGGTGAGGTGGTCGAAATCGGCGCGCTGTAAGGTTTCGGTGCCGGCGAGGCGCGCCGTCGCCGTTGCGAATTCTTGGTCGGGCGTCGCGAGGGTCGGATCGGTCTCGTGCAGCGGCAGCGTGAGACCTTTGACGATGTACGGTGCCGTAGCCCACGGATCGGGAGCGCCCGCAGGAACGAAGCGCGTGTACGCGCAGATCGTGAATTGCTGCGCCGCGACGGTGTAAATGCGGATCGTGTCGATCGCGGGTGCACGCAGCTCGACCGGCGTGGTGAGCGCGGTGAAGGCCGTCGTGGCGACAACCTTTTCATCCGACATGGCCATCGCGATTGCGATCTTCGCAGTGACCGCGACGGTGACGCGCTCGACGGGTTGCGTGAGTTCTTGGATGAAGACTTCGAAGGTGCTCGATCTGGCGGCGGCCGTGAGTGGGTCGGCGGGCGGCGGTGTGGTGGCGGCGGACGCCGCGGTTGCGGAGGTGGATGGTGACGGCGTCGCGATCGTGGCGAACGCGGCATTGCTCTGCAGGCGTAGCGGGCCGAGGAGGGCCGGGTACTCCCGGCCGGATGCGAGTTCGTTGATGACGGCGGCCCCGATCGTCTCGCACGTGGAACGCCACAGTTTTTCGTTGTCGTCGTTGAGGCGCTGGATGTCCCAGCCGCCGGCCGAGAGTGGCAACGTGTCGGGCCACGACCACACGAGGTGGATGCCTTCCGCGTTCGCATCGAGTCTCGGAATACCGAAAAACTGCATCGGTTACTGAATCGGCGAGTTCGCCGGGAGGACGATAGCCCCGGTGCCTCGCGCGGCGGGGGACACGTATTTTGAGGCGGGCGCAATAACGACGAGTGGAAGATTTTTCTGATGTGCGGTCGCTAGTGTGCGATTCACAAGACCTCCAAATCGCGTGCTCCAGACCCCCGTTGGAACCGAACAGAGGCCGTGGCCGCGTCAATACGCTGCTTGGCCTGCCACGCGGACAAGGCGCGCGATTATTGAAGCAAGGTAGCAGTAAAACAGTGCCCGCGCAATAGTCGCTTTTGGCACTAGCTTAGTCTCCATTCAACCGAGCGGAGTATCGGTTAACGACAATGCGGACAGTCCGTTCCGAACACTCTGCTCTTGTTGTCCGTAAACGCGGTTTTTTGTGCACCCCTTCTCGCGTTACCGAGCGGACGGCGACGTGCGCCGGTCGACCATCTGCAAGCGCAGAGCGTCGTTCTCCGCGCGCAGCGACGCACGCCATAATGCGAATTATTCTATCAGATGCAATACACATTAAGGCATAACTAAGCACAGAAGAGCGCTAAAAAGAACGGTCGGCCGATATTCGGCTGACCGTTTTCTCTTGCACGCACTCGCAAGGGGCGCACGATTTGGATCATCAAGCATCTACGGGAAGCCTCGCGGACGCCGTCCTCACAGACGGCGCGGGCAGCGGCGTGCAGTTCGACCGGCGAAAGCGGGGCCTTGAGCGGAATGTCCCTGACGGCCGATGCGGGGTCGACGACGCTGCAAAAGAACAGGGTCGTGTCCGTCACCGGCGAGACTCAACGCGTAGCGAACGCTCGCCTCGGACGCCGGCGAGCCGTCGACGGCGACCGTGATGTTTTTGAATGCGCCTCTCTGACGCGAGATCATCGCACTACAAGCCCGTCTGATAGGTCTCGGGAACATCGCCCTTTTCCCAGGCCGTGGTTCGCTCGAGTGGTTCGACCGCACGCGTATGATCGATATGGATCACGATGTCGAACTGCTTTGGGAGCCGGGACTGGAAGTAGTGGCTTTGGCGTTCCGTTTCGGGACGGTAGACAACCCCGATCGCGCGCTCGAGCAATGGCCCCTGGCACGCGGCGCGGACCGCTGGATCGTCGAGCATTAAGCTGAAGCGTGGGACGCCGGTTCGATGGAAGAGTTCTTCGTAACTTCCCGCAAGACCGGGCCGGACGGTCTTACGCTCAACGGTCGCTCCCCAATCGGACGCAGCGCTGACCGTCCCGCTATACGTCGTGAAGCCGATCAGCGCGCCTTCCGAGCCGTAATGATGGCGCGCGAGCTCGCCGATGTTGAATTCCCCGCGCAGCGACCTTTCGGTCGCTGCGGCGTTGCCGACGTGGGAGTTGTGCGCCCAGACGATGATTTTCTTGGTATCGCGATGGCGCGCGAGATGTGCCGAAAGTTCCTCTAACGTCTCGAACATATGACGGTCACGGAGATTCCATGACGAGACACGGCGATCGAGCATCGTCCGGTAGTATTCCTCGGCATCCTTCGCAACGCGGGCATTCTGCTCAGCGTAGAAATACTCGTCTGCGGCGACAACGCCGTCGAGGTGGAGATAGGTCTGAGATTGGCGCCGCAGTTCCAGCAGCGTCTGCACGACGTCCTCGCGGCACGACTGCGTCAAACCCAGGGCCACGCCGTGCCCGTATTCGGTGGGGTCGGCAATCTCGTTGAAGCAGCTGTAGTGTGCGCGAGCTCGTGCGGCAGCAGAAGGATCGACGCGCTCGAGGTAGCGGATCACCTGCTCGATCGACGTCTGCAGACTGTAGAGATCGAGGCCGTAGAAGCCGACGCGTTTGGGTTGCGGGTGCGACTCGTTGAAGTCGCGCAGCCAGCCGACGAAATCAAGAACATCCGCATTCCGCCACATCCAGGTCGGGAATCGCCGAAAGCCGCCCAAGGCATCGGCGGCATCGGTATCGTCACCGGTTCCGCTCACATAGCGGTTTACGCGTAGGGCGTCCGGCCAGTCGGCCTCGACCGCGACGGCGGCGAAGCCGTTCTGCTCGATGAGGCGCCGGGTGATCTCGGCGCGCTCGTGATAGAACTCGTGCGTTCCGTGCGAGGCTTCACCGATGAGAACGACGCGCGCGTTCCCGACCCGGTCGAGGATCGCTTTGTAGGGATCTTCCGCGTGCGCCAGGGCAGCGGCGGCGGCGCGATCGTGCAGTGATACATCGGTGACGGCGGTGCTCATGATGCACTTCGCAGCGAGGCCTGATTCAGCAGGGCGCGCACCTCGCCATCGGTGACTTGCGAGAAGTCCTGGTACCATGCGCCGACACCGCCAAAGTGTTCGGGCGTGCTGTAACAGATCACTTCGTCAGCGTGCTTACGGAGCAACGCGCAGCTCTCGACGGCTGCCACCGGGACGGCAACGATGATCTTCCCCGGGTCCTTCTGCCGCAATGCACTCACCGCCGCAAGCATCGAAGCCCCGGTAGCGATCCCGTCATCAACGAGGATGATGATCTTCCCATCAAGCTGCGGGTAGGGGCGGTGGTCGCGATAGAGATGCTCGCGACGCTCGAGCTCTTGACGTTCCCGTTCCGCGATGCGGACGACCTCGCTGTGCGAGATACGCAAGCCTTCGATCACGCCCTCATCGAGGACAGATGCGCCACCGCTGGCGATGGCGCCCATAGCAAACTCCTCGTGTCCGGGGACACCGAGCTTGCGAACGGTGAACACGTCGAGCGGTGCGCCGATCGCGACGGCGACTTCATATGCGATGGGAACGCCGCCTCGTGGCAGCGCCAGCACGACGACATCGCGGCGCCCGGCATACTGACGTAATAGCGGAGCGAGCACGCGTCCGGCCTGACGCCGGTCACGAAACGCTCGTGGTCCGTGTTGCAGAATGTCGGCATTGCTCTGAGCCATGGTCACTTGCTCCTCGCTAGCACGGATGCGCTTCACGCCCGCAATACTATCGTACGCGGCACTCTATGAAGGCACGATGAACGTGTCGCGACGGGCGCGCGGTCAACCCTTCACAAAGTCGTCACAATTGACGAACGAACCAGTCGCGAGCCAGGCGGGCAACTGCCTCGAGCGCGCCGGGCTCCTCGAAAAGGTGCGTGGCTCCGGGAACGATGACGAGCTCGTGTTCGACTCGGAGCGACTCCATCGCACGGCGGTTGAGCGTGATCACCTGAGTATCTGCCCCGCC
>Ga0182030_10007378_pt1 | contig 22954 bp, 23 predicted proteins | sample 812S3MmetaG_FD_121299 | JGI IMG/M metagenome (GOLD analysis project Ga0182030, IMG submission 121299) | Permafrost microbial communities from Stordalen Mire, Sweden - 812S3M metaG (Illumina Assembly) | ecosystem: Environmental > Terrestrial > Soil > Wetlands > Permafrost | place: Sweden...
ATTATAGAAATCATCCAACTGTTTTTGGGTCAAGAAAATTGGCGTGCAATTGCGCTCGGCCAGCTTGCCGACAATATCTCGTTTATCTTTGGCGGTCAGCTCATCACTAGCAATGCCCGGCCAGCCTATCCAGTGGTTGCGCGGGTCGTCAACGTAGGAAGCCAAGCCGGTGGCAATTCCGCCCAACCCCTGTGAAAATGTCAACTCACCGTTGTTTTTTGTAACACTAACGGGTAACCGATTAGAAACAATAATGACCTGTGCCATAAGTGACTAACACCTAGCATATCAGATAGACACCCCAAGCGACGTATCAATTGTTACAATAAGAGCATGATTATGACCTTGGCGGGAGATAATGCTTTCGCGCTGCAACGGCAGCTGCACAAGCTGGTAGCTGACTTTACGGCTGAATACGGTGACCTGGCTGTGCAGCACATCGATGCCCAAGAAGCCAGTTACGAACAAGTGCTTGAAGCCATTACCAGCCTGCCGTTTCTGGCCAGCCGTAAGCTGGTCGTCCTGCGCCAGCCCAGCACCCATAAACAATTTGCCGAAGGCATTGAGCAGCTACTGGCCGACGTGCCAGAGACCAACGAAGTAATTTTACTGGAGCCTAAGCTTGATAAACGACTTAGCTACTACAAAACACTTACCAAGCAGACGGATTTTCATAACTTTCCAGAGCTGGACATTAACGCCCTGGTGCGCTGGCTGGTCGAGTCCGCCAAAGAGCTAGGCGGAACGCTCAGCCCGACTGATGCTGGCTATCTGGTAGAGCGCGTTGGCTTGAACCAACAGCTACTAAGTAATGAACTCGCAAAAATCCTATTATATGATTCAAAAATAAGTCGTCAAACGATTGACCTGCTGACTGAACAAACACCTCAAAGCACGATTTTTCAGCTGCTAGAGGCGGCTTTTGCCGGCCGTAGCCAGCGAGCCATGGAGCTATACGCCGAGCAGCGGGCGCTTAAAGTCGAGCCACCGCAGCTGATTGCTCTGCTGACCTGGCAGCTACACATCTTGGCAATTATCAAAACTGCCAGCCAGCGTTCGGCTGATGAGATTGCCAAAGAGGCTAAGATCAACGCCTATGTGGTCAGCAAAAGTCAGTCGATTGCCCGTCAACTCAGTCTGGCTCAGCTCAAAAAGTTGATTTCTGAACTGTTGGCAATAGACGTCAAAATCAAAAGCACCGGCATCGACGCCGACGAAGCTTTGCAACACTACTTACTCAGTCTGGCTGAAGCCTAGTTATTTTTTCTTAGCGACCGGTTTTTTGACAGCGGTCTTCTTTGCAGGTGTGGTCTTCTTGGTCAGAGCGGCGTTCTTGTTGCCGGTCTTGGCAACGGTTTTGCCAGGTTTTACGCCAGCATCTTTGGCACGAGCAGCCGCTCGGCGCTTCAAGCGAGCAGCTTTATTCTTATGAATAACGTGCTTTTTCAAGGCCTTATCGATCTGGCTCTGGGCGGCACTGTGGGCAGCGGCTGAGGGTTTACCGCCAAAAACCTTCAGGGCGCTTTTAAGATTGCGCCGGCTGCGAGCATTTCGAACAGCAGCTTTACGGGCGACGCGGACGCGCTTTTTAGCGGATTTAATAATTGGCATAACTTAGACAGTGACTATACCAGATGTGCCCAGGGGTTGTAAAGCGGTGGGATTTATGGTACCTTTAAATCAGACGATAAAGTATAAAAATAAAAAATCGTAAGACACCCCATGGACGACGCCAAACAAAAGCTGGCCGACAAGCTCAAATCCGCCAATAACATCTTGGTGACGGTTAGCCGTGACCCTTCAGTAGATCAGTTATCGGCTCTGCTAGGTCTAACCCTGCTGCTCAATAAGCAGGGCAAGCATGCGGTGGCGGTTTTCAGCGGCCAAGTGCCCTCAACGATTGAGTTTTTGAAGCCTGATGAAACCATTGAAAAAAATACCGATAGCTTACGCGATTTCATTATTGCCCTCGACAAAAATAAAGCCGACAAATTACGCTACAAAGTTGAGGATAGTGTCGTGCGCATCTTCATAACGCCTTATAAGACATCTATTAGTGAGGCCGACTTCAACTTCAGCCAGGGAGATTTTAATGTTGATGTGGTGGTAGCGCTCGGCGTTCGCCGGCAGGAAGAGCTCGACGAAGCCATCACTGCCCATGGCCGGATTTTGCATGACGCCACCGTCGCCAGCGTTGATATTGCATCCGATAGCGATCTCGGTACCATCAGCTGGCACGTACCCCGGGCTAGCAGCTTGAGTGAGCTGGTTACCGACTTAGGCCAGACGCTCGGCAGCAAGTTGATTGATGAGCAAATCGCTACGGCACTTTTGACCGGCATTGTGTCGGCAACCAACCGCTTTAGTAATGACAAAACCAGCTCCCAAACCATGAGCATGAGTGCTATCTTGATGGCCGCTGGCGCCAATCAACAACTGGTTACCAGCAAATTGGCCGAAATGGCCGGCGGTGAGCCGGCCGCCCTGTTACCAACAAACCCGCCAACAGATAGTGGTAGCAGCAATGCAGCCTCCGACAGCCAGCCACCAGATGATGGCGCCATCGAAATTGACCATAATGTTGATCAAGCCGAACCGGATGACCTGCCTGAAGTGCCATCAAGTACTCCACCAGACCAACCGCCATTGGATCAGCCGCCACCAGGGCCGGGTGCGCCGGAGACACCAGCTGAACCGGAGCCGCCCAGTGCCATTCAGCCAGACCCGAAAAGCAATTTATCACCAGGTTCCAGAATGATAACTGAACCGCCGACCTTGGGCGGCACACTGACAGCCAACTCTTCTCAGCCCCTGCTTGATCCAACGACCGATCCGCTCAGTCTGCCGTCCAGTGAACCGCCGCAACTACTTGATCATCAGACATTTCAAACGCCGTCGACCGATGAACCGCCGCTAGACCAAACACCAGCTAGCCAGCCGCCGGCTGGCCAACCCCCAGCCACCAGTGCAGGTGACGACGGCGCTACCTTGGCTCAATTGGAGAAAAAGGTCGAGAGTCCACACCTTGACTATAGCAGTCTGGATAATGCTCGCACCGAAGTTGATCAGGCCATAAATAGTGCCCCCGATACCGCTGCGCCCGAGCCAATTCAGGCACTGCACGCCCAGCCCCTCGGCGATGAGCTCCATCCCAGCACCACCAGTGGCCAGGTCGTTATAACACCGGACGGCTCATTAATACCAGCTCCGTCGTCTTCATCCTCATTGTTACCGATCGCTGATAACGATGTATCACCGCCCGCAGCTGAACCTAGCGCTCCACCACCGGTACCACCGCCAATTCCATTCCAATTCGGCTCGCCGCCCAGCTCTCCGGCCTAGATTTATGCAAGGTATTTTATTGGTTGATAAGCCAGTCGGCTGGACAAGTTTCGATGTCGTAAATTACGTGCGCAAAATTGTTGCAGCTGCCGAAAACCAGCGGCCAAAACAGATTAAAGTTGGCCATAGCGGCACGCTTGACCCCTTTGCCACCGGCTTGTTGATCTTACTGATTGGCAAAGCTTATACGCGCCAGGCGGCGGTATTCAGTAAGCTAGATAAAACTTATGAAGTGACTATGAAACTCGGCTCGACCAGCTCAACCGGCGATCCGGAGGGCGCGTTGACGGCCGTGAACAAACGCGTGCCCAACGAGGCAGAAATTCGAACAGTGCTGGATAAATTCATGGGCGAAATTGAACAAACACCGCCCATTTATTCGGCAATTAAAGTTGGTGGCCAGCGTGCTTACAAGTTAGCCCGAGCCGGCAAGCCTATCAAAATGGAACCCCGCCAAGTCACGATTAACAGATTAGAACTAACCGGCTACAACTACCCGGAGGTTCAATTATCGGCCGACGTTTCGTCCGGTACGTACATCCGCAGCCTGGTCGAAGACCTTGGTGCACAGCTCGGCACCGGTGCCTACACGACTGCCCTCCGCCGCACCAAGATCGACAAATACCCGATTGACCAAGCCCAGCAACTCGACGGACTAGATATTGAAAAAATATCGAAATACTTTTATAATTCATCCACATGATTCCAGTAGACTCAAGAGGTTTAGGTTTCCCGAGTGAAGTTTCGGCCAGACGTCGCCTGTTTAAGTTTTTATTTAGCCTTGGCACTCTTGCAATTTATGCCGGTGCAACTGTCGGTATAGCCGAAGGCCGCAAGGATCAATTATTAGGTCCGGCGATAGCAGCAGGAGGCGTTGCTCTAGATGGTTTAGCGATTCGGGTATGGCATAGAACACGGGCTATGGAACAATCGACTAATATTGACCCGGCAACGGAAGTACCAGTTTCGGCGTTCCAGGTAGATCCGGTGTCGGGCATTAGCCCGGCTGAAACGACAGTCGAATAAGGCCTGAACACATTTTGGAGATTCTGGGGTTGCGCTAGGGGCGGCTATCTGATAAAATGATTGCACGTTATGATAACAACCGAAAAGAAAACTGCCGCCATTAAAAGCGCGCAGGCTCATAAGGACGATACCGGCGGTTCCAGTGCCCAGGTGGCTGTACTGACCGAGCGGATCAAAGAATTGACCGAGCACTTGCAAACTCACAAGCATGATTTTGCTGCCCGGCGCGGACTGCTACAAATGGTTGGACAGCGCCGCCGTTTACTTCGCTATATTGCTAAACAGGACAGCCAGACATATTTAGACTTGATTCAGAAACTCGGCATTCGCCGCTAGAGGTGCCCAAACCAGAGGCCTCGAAAACCTCGAGACCGCCAGCTTGTGCACGTTAAATTAAGCCGGGAGACTAATCCCTCGTTAGAGCAACAGATATATCGCGCCCGTTAAAGCACAAGCGGAACGCCGTATATTTGAACTCTACCGAGCGAACTGCCGGATAGAAAGGCCCTAGATTATGAGACAAATCATTAACCCCTTAGGTAAAGAAATTATTAAAGTCGAAACCGAGCTCTGCGGCAAAACGCTCAGTTTGGAAGTCGGCCGCGTCGGTTTTCGCACCGACGCCAGCGTTGTCGCCCGTTACGGCGATACCGTGGTGCTGGGCACGGCCATGGTCAGCCCTAAGCGGCTGGAAGGTTTTGATTACTTCCCCTTAAGCATTGATTATGAAGAGCGATTTTACGCCGCTGGCAAAATTAGCGGCTCCAGGTATATTAAACGCGAAGGCCGACCTAGCGACGATGCCATCTTAATTGGCCGTCTGATTGATCGCCCTATCCGACCGTTGTGGCCAAAGGGCTACCGCCACGAAGTACAAGGTGTAGCCACCGTGTTGAGCATGGATCCGGCTTTTCGACCAGATATGATAGCCATGGTTGCCATGAGTGCCGCTTTCTGTCTGACCGGTGCGCCGTTTGACGGACCGGTGGCCGGCTTACGCATCGGCTACGGCGAAGACGGCAAACTGGTAGCCTTTTTATCGGCCGAACAGCTGGAAAAAGGTGGCTTGGACTTGGTGGTGGCCGGCACCAAACAAGGCATCATGATGGTCGAGGCCGGTGCCAGTGAAGTCACCGAAGATCAGGTGGTAGAAGCTCTGGAATTTGCTCAAAAAGCCCTGCAACCGGCGATCGACCTTCAGCAAGAACTGATTAAAAGGGTTGGCGTTACCCAACAGGAATATGTACTGGATTTGCCGGATGAAGCTGTTCAGAAAGCTGTTGATACATGGATGGCTGGCAAATTGGGCGAAGACCTACGCAAACCATATCCGGAGCGAAATGTGCTCGTTAAAACACTGCACGGCGAGCTGCACGCCAATTTCAAAGAAAAGCTAGGTGAAGAAGACTATGTGGGCAAACTCCGACAGGATTATGATGACGCCTTCACTCTGGCCGTTCACAAAGATGTCCGCGAAGGCATCGTCAAAGACGGCACACGACCAGACGGACGCAAATTTACCGATATTCGTGAGCTTAGCAGCGAAGTCGGCGTATTGCCTAGGGCTCACGGCTCCAGCATCTTCACTCGCGGCCTGACTCAGGGGTTAAATATTGTTACGTTAGCCCCCTTAAGTTATGTGCAGCTGGTGGATACCATGGAAAAGAACGGTGAACGCCGCTACTTTCACCATTACAATGCACCCGGTTATACGGTTGGCGAGGTACGCCGCTTGAGCAGCCCTGGCCGACGCGAGATTGGCCACGGCTATCTGGCGGAACGAGCTTTGGTATCCGTTTTGCCCAGCGAGGCAGAGTTTCCCTACACTATCCGCTCAGTCACCGAAATTATGAGCCAAAACGGTTCAACTTCAATGGCTGCTACTTGCTCCAGCTGTCTGGCACTGATGGACGCAGGCGTGCCGATCAAGGCGCCGGTCAGCGGTATAGCCATGGGTTTGATGATGGACGGCGATAAGCCATTCATTTTGAGCGATATCGCCGACGCCGAGGATTTTGCCGGCGATATGGACTTCAAGGTAGCCGGCACCGCTAAGGGCATCACTGCCTTGCAAATGGATATGAAAGTCCACGGACTGCCAGTAACGGTCTTGCGCCAAGCCCTGGAGCAGGGTAAAACCGGCCGAGCCCATATTTTGGAGCACATGCTGACTACACTGGCTGCGCCGCGCGACCAGATGAGTCCTTACGCACCGCGCGTCGAATCCATCCAAATTAACCCTGATAAAATTCGCGAAGTCATTGGCAAGGGCGGTGAAGTCATTCAAAAAATCACCGGTGAAACCGGCACTGAAATTGATATTAAAGATGACGGCACAGTCATGATTGCCAGCCCGGACGGCGACAGCATTGCCGCCGCCAAACACTGGATTCAGAGCATCGTTGAAGACCCTGAAGTCGGCAAAATTTATGTCGACAAACCGGTGGTCAGCGTCATGGACTTTGGCGCTTTCGTGCAGATTATGCCTGGCCGCGACGGCCTGGTGCATATCTCTGAACTCAGCGAAAACCGGGTCGAGAAAACTACTGATGTAGTTAAGGAAGGCGATAAAGTCACCGTTAAGTTGGTGGCCATTGATGACCGGGGCCGGCTGCAACTTAGCATGAAAGCCGTCGCCCGCGAACAGGCTGATAAAAAGAAGTAGACTATGATAAGCAAACTCAGCAAATGGCATAAAACCAAACTTGGCCTGTTAGTGTTTGGGCTGGTCGAACTAGGCCTGACCTATGGCTTTGCCAGTCTGGCGATTGACCGCGGAAGCTTGTGGTACTATCTGTTAACTTTAATCTTTTTGGTCGGCATGCTGCAAAATATTTTCAAGTTAATTGGCAAAGTAATTTATGGCATCCACAAAACAAGCAAGGCTTGACGCTATCAAACAACAGATAATTGACGACCAGGTTACGCCCGAGTTGGCTAAGATGGCCACACAGTTAGTGTTTGGCGATGGCAACCCGGAGGCCGAATTAGTGTTCATTGGCGAAGCGCCAGGTAAAAATGAAGACCTGCAAGGGCTGCCATTCGTTGGTGCGGCCGGTAAATTCTTAAATGATATGCTGGAAATGATTGGCCTGAGGCGCAAAGACGTCTACATTACCAACATTGTTAAATATCGTCCGCCGAACAACCGCGACCCACTGCCTGAAGAAAAACAAGCCTTCATGCCGTATTTGGAGTCCCAACTAGAAGTGATTCAGCCAGTACTAACGGTGACGCTCGGTCGCCACAGCCTGAATTGCTTCATGCCGGAGCTGAGTATTAGCGCCTGCCATGGTCAGCCTAAGCGCCTGCACGGCCGGGTCTACTTGCCGCTGTTTCATCCGGCCGCCGCCCTTTATAACGGCGCTATGCGCCAGACCCTGATCGACGATTTCGCGTTGATTCCAATTATTATTAAGAAAATTCAATCATCATAAAGCAAGCATTAGAGAAAGGAAATCTATGCAACCAAATACTAATAAACCTAACCGGCCGCCGAGGAATAATCAGAGGCGCGGATCTGGTCAAAAACCACCGACGCCGGCGATTAGCGGCAGCAGCCTGAGTACTTCGCGCGGCCAGGCCGTGCGCGCTCAGCGTCGCAGCCAACAAGATGCCCAGCGCATCGCCAATCAGTACCAGACCGCCGAGGACAAACCTACAGCACCAGCGCGCGCTAACGTCATTGACGACAGCCCTCGACTAAAGATCATTGGCCTGGGCGGTATGGACGGCGCCGGCTCCAAAAACATGCTACTCGTCGAATATATGAATGACGCGGTTATTTTGGACTGTGGCAATGACCTGGGCGTTGATCTGCCGGGCATTAACTACGGCATCGCTGACACGACATACCTGGAGCAGATTAAGCCCAAACTGCGGGCTTACATCATCACCCATGGCCACCTTGACCACATTGGCGGCCTGCCGCACATCGCGCCGAAGTTTCCGGCACCAATTTACGGCTCCAAATTCACGATTGGTCGGGTTGAAGAAATCTTTGAAAACTTTGGCCTACCAATGCCTGATGGCTTTGAATTAAAAACTGTAACCATGAATGAAGATACCCACGAACGCCTAAAAATCGGCTCCTTCTTCGTTGAATTGGTGCGCATTACGCATTCCATTCCGGGCAGCACATGCATTGTCTTGGATACACCGGTCGGACGGATCATTAACAGCGGTGATTTTCGATTTGACCCGAACCCGCTCGACCATGAGCGCAGCGACATTGATCGCCTCAACGAGCTTGGTCGTGAAGGCGTCTTAGCGCTACTGGGCGAAAGCACCAGCACCGAGAGACCGGGTCGCACACCCTCAGAATCAGATCTGGAAAAAAGTTTCATCGACATCATCGACCAAGCTCCTGGCCGGATATTTGTTGGCCTGTTTAGTACCAATATGAACCGGGTACAGATGATCATCAATGCCGCCATCCACCACAACCGCAAGATTGCCATGGACGGCCGCAGCATGGTTAGCACGCTGGAAATGGCAGTGCGCCACGGCTTTATGCGTGTGCCAAAAGGCACCTTTGTGCCAATTGCCTCAGCCGCCACCATGAAAGACAGTGAATTGGTGGTGGTTTGTACCGGTTCGCAGGGCGAGCCGAGCAGCGCCCTACAGCGCATGGCTAACGGTGAGCATAAGCATGTCAAGCTGAAAGAGCAGGACACCGTCATCCTATCTAGCTCGCCAATTCCAGAGAGTGGCAACGACAAGCTAGTCGGTGACATGGTCGACAGCTTGATGCAGAAAGGCGTCCACGTCTTTGAACACCGTAACCACGAGATTGATGGCGTTGGCCCGCTGCACGTTTCCGGACATGCCAGCCGCGATGAATACGCCGAAATGATTGCCATCGCCAAACCTAAGTTTTTCATTCCGATTTACGGCCCGTACCGTTCGAAAGAGCGCTACATTGACCTGGCTATTGAGCAGGGAATACCCCGAGGCAACACCTTAAATGCCGACAACGGACAGATAATTGCTCTGACTGCTGACAAAATGGAACTGGCTGGCGAGGTGCCGCATGGTACCGTCCTGGTCGATCAGACCGGCGCGATTGTCAACAATGTTGTCGTTAAAGACCGTGTGCTGCTGTCCGAGGAGGGTCTGGTGGCAGTGGTGCTGACCATCGATAAAAAGACTGGCGGCCTGCTGACCAGCCCGGACATCATCAGCCGCGGTTTCATATATATGCGCGACAATGAAGAGATCATGAACGGCCTGCGCCAAGAGCTAAAACGCGCCGTCGCACAGCGCTTCAAACGGATTGATTTGGATCGCTTCAAAGCCGAGCTCAAAGACCATGTTACGCACTATCTGTTCGAGCATACTGGCCGCAGCCCAATAGTCATTCCGGTAGTCAATATTGTCTCGGCTGGCGCCGGCAAACCAGCTGCCACCACTGATAAGTCAGGCAGCCAGCCACTATCCCAACCAGAGGCTAAGTCCCCTGAACAAATTGCCGCCGACCAGCAAAAACGTTTTCAGGAAATGCGTGCCCGTTTACTTACCCAGGATGCCCGCGTCGACTAATTGACAAGGGTTGTAAAAATTGCTATAATATCACTGGTAAGATACAATCACTAGCGCTAAGCTGGTATAATAAGCAAAATCACCATGGCTAAAAAGAAAAAGCGAACCGTCAAAAAGAAATCACTGGCCAAGGCGTCCTTGGAGCGCTCGCCATTTTGGGCGCTAGCTGGTGCGATAGTGTTAATGTTAGCAGCACTTTTCGTGTTGCTGGGCGGTTTTGGAGTCGGCGGCCTGTTGCCCGTCAAGCTGTTTAACGGTGCCTATTGGACACTGGGCTGGGCAGCCTATCTAGCCCCCGTAGCTCTAGCGTATTGGGGAGTATATAAATTTACAGATGAGGAGCGGCGCATTCCGCTCAGTAAAATTGTCGGTATGCTGGCACTGCTAGTATTTGCCAGCACCTGGAGTTACACGGCACTGGCAACCAAAGATGCCGCCGGTAACTGGGGCGGCAACTACGGCGGTGCCGTTGGCAAGGGCGTTGGCAATGTGTCCCTTAGCGTGCTCGATAAGGTGCCGGCAGCGTTGCTATTCTTCGTGTTTACAGTTTTGGCCGGCTTTTTCGCGTTTGGGATTTCGCTGAAAATCCTGATGAAACTGGCTATGTTGTTCAAGCGGCCAGAGTCTGAGGAAGATTCCGAGCTGGCCGCCCTCAAAGCTCGGGCTGTCGACCATCCTGGCTTCAAACTTAATGAAGGTGTTCCGGTGGTGCATCACAATCAGATAGGTGATCCGGTCGGACCTCGGCTGTCTAACCTAAAAAACACCGCCCAAAAACTTACGACTGGCGAAAATCATGATGCCTTGACCACCGCCAGCGATCCAAATTGGCAATTTCCAAGCATTGATCTGCTCAATCAAAAGCAGGACAAGGCCGATGCCGGTGATGTCAGCGCCAATGCTCAGATCATCCATGATACTTTCGAGAATTTCAACATTGATGTTGAAATGGAGGGTGCCAATATCGGCCCGCGCGTAACGCAGTACACACTCAAGCCACCAACAGGGGTAAAATTGACCAAAATGACGGCTTTGGAGAATAATTTGGCACTTGACCTAGCAGCGCATTCGATTCGAATCGAAGCGCCGATACCCGGTAAGCGGGCTGTCGGAATCGAAGTGCCAAATGTTAAATCGGCGACAGTTCGTGTCAGTTCGATTTTCCTATCGCGCGAGTGGCAAGAGGCCGGCGGGCCACTAAACTTCGCCATCGGCAAGGACATTTCTGGCATGCCCATCCTGGCCGACCTGGACAAATTGCCACATATCCTAATTGCCGGCCAGACCGGCTCTGGTAAATCAATCATGATAAATACTATCTTGACCAGCCTGTTATACCGCAACTCGCCGTCCGACCTAAAATTGATTCTGGTCGATCCCAAACAAGTTGAGCTGAAGCCCTATGATGACATTCCGCATCTGCTGGCGCCGGTCATCACTGAACCGGAAAAGTGCATCAGCGCTCTCAAGTGGGCAGTTGCCGAGATGGAACGCCGCTACCGGGCCCTGGCCGAAGTCGGCAAACGCAACATCGGCGAGTACAACAGTCTGAAAAAAGAGGAGGGCATGCCCTACATAGTAATTGTGATTGACGAGCTTGCCGACTTGATGATGATGGCCGCCCGTGACGTTGAATCTCTGGTAGTCCGGATTGCTCAAAAATCGCGGGCTGTTGGCATTCATCTGGTGCTGGCCACTCAACGGCCGAGTGTTGATGTTATTACCGGTCTCATTAAAGCCAACATTCCAGCCCGCATTGCCTTCACGACAGCTTCGCAGGTTGACAGTCGCACCATCCTTGACCAAATTGGCGCCGAAAAACTACTTGGCCAGGGTGACATGCTGCTGACCTTGGCTGATATGCCCAAACCGAAGCGTATCCAGGGTGCCATGATAGGTGAAGAGGAGACCAATAAAGTCACTGACTTCATTCGCATGCAACGACCGCCTAACTATGACGAAGAGGTTGTTTCCCAACCTGTTCAACTCAACGGCAAGGGCGGCATTGTGGCTGATTACGGCGGCCAGGACGCCGACGATGACATGTGGCGCGACGCCGTGCAAGTAGTTATTGATAACCACAAAGCTAGCACCAGCCTTCTACAACGCCGGTTACGAATTGGCTACGGCCGGGCCGCCCGACTGATTGAAGGTATGGAAGAGCAGGGCATCGTCGGCCCGGCCGACGGCTCCCGCCCGCGCGAAGTGCTGGTTCATTCCATAGATGAAGTGTTTGGCGGCTCCGCTGACACCGAAACTGGCGCTGCCACCGACGACGAAGTTCTCGACGAGAACTTCAGCTAAGCTGATTGACTATCAGGGGTGACTCGGGTATAATTCAAGGCACTATCAACTTCAGCTTACATCCCCTAGTGAGTGTAGGCGTTAACCGAAGGAAGAGGAACCATGAACCAGTACGAAATTGCTATACTGTATCACCCTGATTTAGAGGTCGACCTGACTAAGGCCGAAGGCCGGGTCGAGAAAATCATCACCGATAACGGCGGCAAAATGACAGCTACCGATAACTGGGGCAAGCGCAAGCTAGCCTACGGCATTAAGGGTAACGAGCATGCGATCTACGTTTTCTACACCGCTGAACTACCGGGTGCCAATGTTGCCAAGGTGGAGAGTACGCTTAACATCACCGATGAAGTAATTCGTTTCTTAATCACTCGACCAGACTTGAAAGCCATTGCCAAAGCAGAAGTACTCAAGGCCGAAAAAGCTGAGCAGGCTGCCAAGCGCGGCGAACGTGGCGACGATGAAACCAAGGATGATAAAGATGATAAGGAAGAGGAGTAATTAAAAAATTGTTAAATACCGCATTTTTACCGGAGCTTATGCTTGACGGCGGGTTAGCCGCGGGCGTACGGTTAGGAGCAGAACAGGAGGAATTAATATGGCACGAAGCCTAAACCAAGTAACTTTGATGGGTAATCTTACCCGTGACCCAGAGCTAAGACAAACACCTACCGGGCAGAATGTCACCAGTTTTAGCTTGGCGCTAAACCGCGCTTACAAGGATCAAAGCGGTGAATGGCAAGAGGTTACCGATTACATTGATATTGTTTGCTGGGGGCCATTGGCTGAACGCGTGGCGCAATATCTAAGCAAGGGTCGCCGATGCCTGGTGCAGGGTCGCTTACAATCGCGCTCCTGGGAACAGGACGGCGCCAAACGCTCCAAGGTTGAGGTTTTGGCTAATGATGTCACTTTTCTGGATAGCCGTGGCGCCAGCAGTGATGATGGTGGCTCAGCTAGTCCGGACTCAGACAACTCAGACTCTGCAGCACCAGCGGCAGCCAGCAGCGTCAAACCGAAACCTAGCAAAAAAGCTAAAAAAGACGATGTCGTTATTGAAGATGTCGGCGACGAGCCAATTAACCTGGACGACATACCATTTTAAGGAGAATCTATGGCCAAGATATTTAAGCACCGAACCGACGTAGCCTTTTTCGACTACAAAGACTTTAAAACCCTGCAGCGCTACGTGAATGTTTACGGACAGATTGAAACACGTAAAAAAACCGGCCTGACCGAGTCACAGCAACGCCGTTTGGCAATCGCCATCAAGCGAGCTCGTCATATCGCCCTGTTGCCATTTGTAGCCAATAACTAACTAGCATCTTAAGATGGCTTTAAGCATCACCGATCTTAAAAAAGGCACACTTTTCCAATGGGCGGGTGAGCCTTTCCGCGTGGTCGAATACAGCCAGAAGGTGATGGGTCGCGGCGGCTCAATCGTCAATGTCCGTATCAAAAGCCTGATTGATGGCAAAGTACTGGAAAAAACTTTCAAGGGCAACGAGCAGCTGGATCGAGCCGACGTCTCCTCGCAAACAGTGCATTACCTGTATAACGATAGTTCAACTTTCTTTTTTATGAATGAGGTTAGCTTTGACCAGTTCGAAGTGGCGGCCGATCTGGTTGGCGACGCCGCCGGCTACCTGAAAGAGGGCGACCGTGTCCAGCTGCAATTTTTTAACAATCAGCCAATCAGCGTCGAGTTGCCCAAAAATGTACCGCTGGTCGTAACTTATACCGAAAGTGCCGTCAAGGGCGATACCAGCTCGGCAATTACCAAAGAAGCCACGCTGGAAACTGGTCTGACTATCAAAGTGCCGGCCTTTATCAAGCAGGGTGACATTATTTCAGTCGACACCACGACCGGTACCTACCGCGCACGCCTCAAAGACTAGCTTTATATACGTACTGAAAGCACAAAAAAGAAAACCAGCATGATAGACTGGAAACAGATGAGAAACCGCCTAGATCGCAGCCTTGTTCAGTTGGGATTAGTTCGGACACGAAGTCAGGCCGAAAGCTACATAAAATTGGGCGAAGCTAAGGTCAATGGCAAAACCGTTACAAAACCGGGGTTTATAGTTAGCGAGCTAGACCGCATTGAACTAACGGCTAAAGAACAATATGTTAGCCGGGCAGCGCTAAAATTAGCGTCAGTCACCGAAGCCCTAAAGCTAGATTTTAACGGCAAAGCGGTTCTGGATGTAGGCAGCAGCACCGGTGGTTTTACTGATTATGCGTTGAGACACGGTGCCACCAAGGTGATTGCCGTGGAAATTGGCACCAACCAATTACACCACACCTTAAGAGGCAATCAACAGATTGAATTGCATGAGCAAACCGACATTCGGGACGTCCAAAAGCTTAACACCGAGCCGGATATGGTACTAGCTGACCTGTCATTTATCAGCCTGCGAGAGGTATTGCCGAATATTGCCAAACTGGTCAGTCGGCAGGCTCAAATTGTTGTGATGGTTAAGCCGCAGTTCGAGGCCGGACACAGCGGGCTCAAACACAAAGGAATCGTCAAAAACGATAAAATGCGCCGGGCTATCCTCAAGGATTTTGAGATCTGGGTAGGCCGGGATTTCGCGATTCTAAATCAGGCCGATTCAGCAATCACAGGTGCCAAGGGCAACCGCGAACGTTTTTACGTTCTATCTTTACGCAAAACATAAACAGAATGATACACTGCAGGAATGTATTTTGCGTCTAGAGTAGCAGCCGGCAGGATACTGGCTGCCAAGCTAAGGAATAAGTATCGTTCTGAAAACTGCGCCATAATGGCGCTAGATGATGGCGGCGTGGTCGTAGGTGCCCAGATTGCGGCAGAATTACACTGCGTATTAACTTTGCTAATGACTGCCGAAATTAAACTGCCACTCGAACCAACTGCCGTGGCTGGTATTACAGCCGGTGGTTCTCTCGCCTATAACAGCCATTACTCCAGAGGTGAAATTGACGAGATGATTGGCGAAAATTTTGGATACATGGAGCAAGAAAAACTGCACCAAATGCACGAGCTAAACCTTGCTGTTGGGAGCGGCGGCACTATTAACAAGCATCTGTTGCGTGATCATAATATTATTATGGTTTCTGATGGTTTAGAGAGTGGTTTTCCAATTGACTTGGCCTATGAATTCTTGAAGCCAATAAGTATCCAAAAAATAATTATTGCGGTTCCGTTTGCTAGTGTCCAGGCCGTCGATCGTATGCACGTGCTAGCCGACGACCTGTACTGCCTAAACGTTATTGACGATTATCGCAACACAAATCACTACTACGACAGACAAGATGTCCCAGGCCATGCCACTGTACTTAAAACAGTCGAACAGCTTGTCCATAATTGGCGATAACTATGCCAGGTGCTTAAGCAGGGCGTCGATGTCTTTAAGCAAGATGTAGGATTGCTTGTTGGCCAGCAAGCCTTTGCGCTCCAGCGCGGATAACTCGCGACTGGTGGTTTCGCGGGTAGCGTTGATTGAACTGGCAATGTCCTGATGCCGGAGAGGTACCTCAATCAGTAAACCGGCCTCTGTTTGCCGGCCAAAACGTTGGCTGGTGGTTAGCAAGAAAGAAATCAATCGTTCTCGAACAGTTCGATATTCCAGCGTGAAAATGCGTTCGCCATGCAAGCGGTACATCTCCATGACCATATCGAATAACGGCGTCATCGTTTCTGGACTACTTTTAATAAAATCCAAAAAGGCTTCGCGGCTAATTCGATAAGTGATAGTTGGCGCCAGCGCCTGATAGATAATATGGTGTTCGCGGCCGGTTATCGCCCAGATCAGCGGAAAGATTTCATCTTGTTTGCGGATAATCAACAGGTTTTCTTCGTTATATTTGGTAATATCATAGGCCTTGACCATGCCTTCATAAATGAAGAAAACACCATGTGGTGAGTCGCCAGGGCGGATAACAAAGTCACCCTTCTTAAACTCCTGTTTGGTGCCGTGCAATCTGAAAAATTCCACCAATTCGGCCGTTTGTTTCAGTGTCGCTAACATGAGCTTATTATGTTAAACATACGCATTTTTGTCAATTTGTGAGCAAAATCGCACTATATGAGTTAATATTTTCACGCTGCCCTACAACTCAACGCAGTATAATTCATCTACAGGTGGGCAAGACTGGAGGGTCGCAATGATAAGTGCAGCGTCCGTCAAACAACAACTCAAGCAACTGAACTTCAAACATAATGGTTGGGGCAGGGGTGAGGTTATTGAGTTAGAGCATATACTGGTGCCTGATGAAAAAATTTACGAGTGCGTCAATGGGGTTTATGAGGGCGGCTTCGCCTTGCTGGTGGCCACCGACGTCCGAGTACTTCTGATAGATAAAAAACCGCTTAATTATCTGACGGTCGAGGATTTGCGTTTTGATATGATTAACGAAATTGACTACAGTCACCGCTTGATAGGTGCTCGTATCAATATCGCGACCGGCAGCAAAACCCTGAGGTTTTTTAGCTACAACCAACGGCGGCTTCGGCAACTAATTACTCACGTTCAACAATGTATGGCCGAAGCCAAACAACAACAATCCAGCCATCAGGAAGACCAGAACCAACACCTAGAACAGATTAACAAGCAGCTGCAGACCTATCTGATGGCTCAATATCAATACCAGCAGCAGTTGCAGCAGGCGCAACAGCCTAGTCAAGCTGGGGTTGTGCCAATTCCGGTGCCGGAGCCAGTTCGGCCGAGCAATGAACTATCGGATTATCTGTTAGCACAGAGCCTGCTAGCTCAGCATCAGGCCACTACTGACCACCCCGAGGATCTGCCACCGCTACCATCGGCATCGATCGGCTTGCCGACGAATACCCAACTTAATGAAATATATAGCGAGGGCATACAGGAAGTCTTTGGACAACACCATCTGGCCGGACAGGTCTTTGCGGCAGAAACTGGTTTAAGCAGTATTACTGTCAACCCTTTGGCTGTAGCCTGCGCCAAGCTGCCACTACTGTTGCGGCTGCGTAAGTTCGGTATACCAGCACCTGTTCCGGCTATACATTAAACCTGAAATCCACGACATCGTCGGGCTGCATAAGGTAAGTTTTGCCTTCGGTGCGGACTTTGCCGGCAGCGCGAGCTGCGGCCAACGAGCCGGCCGCCAGCAAATCTTGATAATTAACAATTTCGGCGGCAATAAACCCGCGTTCGAAATCACCATGAATAACACCGGCCGCTTGCGGCGCCGTGGAGCCGCGCGGAATTGTCCAGGCACGCACTTCTTTGACGCCGGCCGTCAAAAAACTTTGCAAGCCCAGCGTTTTGTAGGCGGCATGGATTAGTTGCAGCAGGCCAGATTCAGCCTGGCCGTAGCTGGCGAGTAGTTCGGCGGCCTCGTCCTCGTCCAGGTCTTTTAGCTCGCTTTCCAGCTTGGCGCAGACGAACACGGCTTGGGACGATGCTACCAATTTATTCAACTCTTGCCGACGGTTAGCATCATTCAGTTCGGCTTCGCCCTGGTTGAACAAATAGATTATTGGTTTCATCGTTAGCAGCTGCAAGTCTGCTAAATGCTCAGGATTGAGATCCGGCCGGCTCCACAATGGCTGGCCGTCATTCAATATTTTATTCACGGTTTGGTAAGTCTCCAAAACCGGCCCTAGCTTGGAGTCGGCCTTGACCTCTTTTTCGAATTTCGGCAGTCGCCGACCCAGAGTTTGCAGGTCAGCCAGCACCAGTTCGGTATTGATAATGTCAATGTCGCTACGAGGATTATGTTTGTCATCAACATGGGTAACGTTTGGATCATCAAAAGCCCGCACCACCTGCACAATAGCGTTGGTGTTTCGAATATGGCTAAGGAATTGGTTGCCCAGACCCTCGCCCTGGCTGGCACCAGTCACCAAACCGGCGATATCCACGAAGGTTACCGTGGCCGGTACAATTTTTTCGGTGTGATATAGCTCCGCCAGCTTGGTTAGACGTTCGTCCGGCACTGGCACTACACCGGTGTTTGGCTCAATCGTGGCAAAAGGGTAATTAGCCGCCAAAATGTTACTGCCGGTCAGGGCATTAAACAGCGTTGACTTACCAACATTGGGCAAGCCCACAATGGCACACGAAATATTTGACATCGGGTAGCATTATAACAGATGAGCTTGACAGGTCTTAGGGGGATAGTATGCTTAAGGCAGCCTATAAAAACAAACAATAAGTGTATGCCTCCAGAAAATCTCACTAAATATCCGGAACTTGAAGCGCGTTATGTGGCGGCTGTTCGGCGGCAGATTTGGCGATTACGCCTTCGGCACTGGGCGAGATGGGGCTTGTTAGCCTGCGCACCGCTGGGTGCGCTGATGCTTATTTTGGTGGCCTTAATGCTATTTCTACCGCAATCAATCCGCTATAGCTTTGCCGATCAAAAGAGCTGCGTCGACAGTCCAGTCATTTTCCCCAACAGCTTCAAAACTAATCCGGCCGGAACGTTCAAACTTAGCCGGAAAGCCAGCTTGACCATCTATCACACGCCGGTTTTTTCGTATCGGTTATGCGCCAGCCCGGCACAGAGCCCGCAGGCGCTAACGGCATACACCAAGCATCAGTGGCTGTTTTTGGGCAGTTGGCACGTCGGGAAAGTGGTCAAAGTGGTTACTACGAATTACCCGGTGGCCACGGCAGTTAATCTGGGCAACAAGGCCATACCTATTCAAAAACCGCTAAAATTCAATCTGAACTTGGCCGATGCCACCTTTGATTACGCCGTGGCCGCCAATGGCCAAATCAGCCCGTGTATTAGACAAAAAACAACGCTGAGCTGCAGCTTGGTTCCACTAAAACTAAACTATGCCGCCAGCTATCACGCCTCACTAGTGCGAGTTTTTCATGGCCAAGCCGAGGGAACGGTATTAGCTAAAACTTTTCAAACAATTACCGCCACGGCGATTAGTCAGACATCAATTAATGGCGGTGCCACAGTCTATGATAAGCCGCAGCAAATTACTCTGACCACTGATAAAACGATAACCAGCTTGCAAACCGTTAGCATGAGTATCAAAAACAGCGATGGCACCACCACCAATGTGCCAATCACCAGTTCGTTCAAGGGTCAAACTATCACCATCAATATTGCCAGTCCCTTGCCGCGCAAAACGGCTTTTGATGTGCATATTGCCAACCTCACAGCCAGCGATGAAAGCACGTTGGAGCAACCTTATGATTTGGCATTTACCACCTCCGGCGGGCCGAAGGTTAGCGGCAGCAACATGCCATCTTATGGCATGGCATCCGGCCAGCCGATTGTAGTTTCCTTCGACCAGGCGCCTGACCCTAATCAAGACCCTAACCAATTTGCCAGCTTTCTGGTAAATGGTATCAAGCAACCGGCGACGCTAACTTTGAGCGGACAACAGCTGACCATCCAGCCAGCCAGCGGTTATCCGGTTTGTGCCAGCGTGACAGTCCAATTATCAGCTGCCGCCCAAAACGCCTATGGTGTATCCGGCGATTCCAGCTGGAGCTTTAGCTCGAGGTCGCATTGCTACACCGTTTTTAGCATTGGCACCTCTGTTAAAGGCCGACCAATAACGGCCTATCAATTTGGTAGTGGTCCGAGCATGGTGCTGTACATTGCGGCCATGGAAGGCAATGAGCAAAACTCTGCCAATCTGCTGACGCAATGGATTCCTAATATTGATGCTAACCCGGGCAAAATCCCATCGTATCGGACGATTGTAGTAATTCCGCAGATTAACCCAGATGGCTACGCCGCTGACACCAGGCTAAACGCTGACGGTATTGATCTGAACCGCAATTTTCCAGCCAACAACTGGCAAACTCAGGTCACTGAGCCGCTTGCCAATAATGTTTTGACGAATGACGGCGGTCCGTATCCGTTATCTGAACCTGAATCGCAGGCTCTGGCAAATTATTTTCAGGCTAACCATCCACGCCTAACTCTTACCGAGCACTCGCATGGCGGTATAGTCGAGGCCAATGACGCCGGCGATTCCGTCGGCCTGGGCGCGCAGTACGCCTCGCTGGCTGGTTATCGGGCGATACCGACTTTTGCCATCGGCAATTTTTTTGATTACACCACTACCGGCGCTTTTGAAGATTGGGTTAACGACAAACTCGGGCTGCCGGTATTGGAAGTCGAACTGTTGAGCCCGACTTCATCAGAGTATAGCCGCAATTTGCCAGCGCTGTGGGCGATGGCGCAGGTTTCACAGTAGGCCAAGCCGGATGGTTGCAATTGCGGAAATAATATGTTATTATGTAATAATATATGCCAATGACAGAGCAGAGACTTGATGCTAGTGATATCGCCAGGGAGCCCGCCACCGAAACTAACAAGCTAGTAGGTAAGTGGCAATCGATTCCCTGGGGATTTACCAACATGGCAGGTATTTATGGACAGTATTCCGTAGATTTTATATCGAATCATCCTGAACCGGACACCATTCTCTTACCGGGATACGGCGAAAAGCATAGCAATATCGAAGAAGCCGTGAGATTTTTGGGTGGCTGGGGTGCTCGGGTTGTCGGTATAAGAAGCGAGTTTCCGGGTTACGATCAAGAAATTGTCACGGCCACCATTGAACATGCTCCGTTAGAGGTAACCAACCATGTTCGAGGCAACTCAGCCAGAAAAATATCGATTCTGGGAGATTGTTTGGGCGGTCTTAGTGGTTTAATCTTAGCTCGCAACAACCCTAGTGTTTACGGTGCTGTTATCGCGAAAAACCCACTGGCTTTCAACACCTCTGGGCTTATTGCCGAAAAACCGAGTTCGCCCGGCAATGCACTGATGAGACGATTAGCGGTCAACGGCAAGCGAGAAGCGCTACGTGACGAACCAGCACCGATGAGTCTAATTCGTAACATGGTTCAGCTCGTAGAATATGTTGTTGGCCAAAACGGCATTGAGCTGGCTGGAGAATGCTCGAGGCAAGGGGTGAAAGTAGCGATTATATCAGGTGAAGATGACCAAGTAGTTAGAGCTGAAGAGCTCACAAAATCGCTGGGCGATGCTGGTCTGAGAGGACTATTGCATAAAGTGACGGGTGGTCATGCTACTCTGGCATCTCGTGTGGGATGGTTTCAAATGCTGCAGGCACATCGACTTAATCAGGCCATGCGACCTCAGCTGGCGGCATAGACCATGGCTAGGTATGTAGTTTTCCTGCGCGGCATCAACGTCGGCGGGCGAATTATCAAGATGAACGAGCTTAAAAACTGTTTCGATAACTTAGGGTTTGACAATGTTCGAACAGTGCTGCAAAGCGGAAATGTGCTGTTTGAAACTACTGGCCGCAGCTCGGCACAATTAAAAAAAGTCATCGAAATACAGCTGACCACAATCTTTAATTATCCAGCCAAGGCGCAAGTTTATGAGTTAGGCGAACTGCAAGCGATAATCAATGATTTTCCTTTCAATTTAACGTCGCCAGACCAACACGATTATGTAGTTTTTCTGGAGAATGGCTTGGAGCAGCTGCTGGTCAAGGAAGACTATATCTTGGCCGAGAATGAGCAGGTTAAAGCCGCCCGCGGCGTGGTTTACTGGCAGGTTAGTAGGGGATTGACACTCCAGAGCCAATTTGCCAAGCTGCTGACCAAAGCCAAATATCGGGATTTCAATACCAACCGTAACTTAAAGACCCTCAAAAAACTTATTTAATTCAAACCGGATATAACATAGACGAAGCCGTGGCTTTAAGAAGGGCGGGACATCTTGGAAGGCCACCAGTTCCAACGGCCGAGCAGCACCACAATACTGGGCACCAACAGAGTGCGGACAAAGAAAGTATCGAGCAGGATGCCAAAGGCGATGGCGTAACCGATTTGCTCAATTTGTTGATTGCCGCCGACCAAACCCAAGACGCCAAACGTGCCAGCTAGAACCAAACCGGCCGAAGTCACAGTCGTGCCGGTAATGCCCATGGCCTTTTTGACGGCGTCATTGAGCGAAACTGAACCATGCGCCTCCTCGCGAATGCGGCTCATTACCAGAATATTGTAGTCCTCGCCTAGTGCCATGCTGAAGATGAACATCATGAAAGGCAGAATAAAGTTCAGGCCGTCCTGGCCGCCAAAATGTACGAAAGCCAGCATCGCGAAACCAAGCGCCCCGAGATAAGACAGACCAACTGTCAAAATCAAGTACAGCGGTGCCACCAGACTGCGCAACATGATGGCCAGCAGCAGGCCGATAATTATCAGCACCACCGGAATAATCTTTTTGAGGTCGTCGGTGGCGGTGTGGTCAATGTCGTAGCCAATCGAATCACTACCGTAAATGGCGCTTTGTTCGGCACCGACGTTGCGCCCGACAGTATTAATTAGCACACGGTTAGCCGGTGTGGCGCTAATGCTGGCCGAGCTGCCCGGACTGCCGGCGTTACTAATTACGTAAAACTGGACAGTGCGGCCGTCGGCACTGATAAACTGTGAAATTATTTTCATCACAGGGCTAGACGGCGCCAGCGCGTGCATTTGCTGCAGGCTTTGCGGCGACAACATCAAACCATTGGCATTAAGCGGTCCGCTAACTGCCTTGAACCGGCCGCCGTCAGCTAACTCGGTTTGAGCTTTGGCCACGTCCGCCAAATTGTTCCAGACTGGCTGAGCAAACTTAAAAATCACAAACTGCGGATTATTGCTGGCGCCCGGAAAGTGCTGTGTGATAACTTGCTGACCGATAGTTGAATCGGCCTTGGGCGGCGCGCCGGTGTCGGCAAAACCGGTTGTTTTGTAGCCAATAATGCCGAGCGCCAAGC
>Ga0182030_10007379_pt1 | contig 22950 bp, 18 predicted proteins | sample 812S3MmetaG_FD_121299 | JGI IMG/M metagenome (GOLD analysis project Ga0182030, IMG submission 121299) | Permafrost microbial communities from Stordalen Mire, Sweden - 812S3M metaG (Illumina Assembly) | ecosystem: Environmental > Terrestrial > Soil > Wetlands > Permafrost | place: Sweden...
ACTTCAAATTGCTCAGCAGCCGGTCGTAGAGTCCATTCAGTTGCTCTGCTTTGTAGCCCGCGAGCCGGATGTCGATGTCCGCATACAGCAGGTTGGATTGATTGAATCCGAACGACTGGTCTTTAAGATTGCGGAGCGTGCGGACGAACAGTCCTGCGCCTACCAGCAAGACCAGCGAGAGAGCCACTTGTGCGATCACCAGAATCTTGGAGAAGCCGAACCGTCCGATTCGGCCGCCGCCTCCTGCTACGCTGCGCGAATTTGCCCTGAGCCCGGAAGTGAGGTTCATGCGCGCGGCCCGCCACGCCGGTGCCAGGCCGAAGAGCACCCCGGTCAGCAGCGAGGCGCCGAAGGTGAACGCCACCACGCGCAGATCGGGATCGGGATTGAAGGGTGTTCGGGTTGACCCTTGCACCACAAAGTGGATTAGCGCCCGTGTCCCCCAAGCCGCCAACAGGAGTCCCACCGCGCCGCCGAGAAACGAAACCAGCAGCGCTTCCGTAAGCATCTGGCGCACGATTCGGGACGCGCCCGCACCGAGAGCGAGGCGCGTGGTGATCTCTCTTTCGCGCGCTGCCATTTTCGCCAGGAAGAAATTCGCCAGGTTCGCGCAGGCGATCAATAGCACCAGTCCGACCACGCTCATGAGAATGCGCAACGGCTCGGCGTACTGGCCGCGCAGATAGGAAACGCCGCGGCCGCCGGGCAGCAATTCGACGTAGGACTTCTCGATTGCCTGCCGCCGATCGGCTGTGATTCCGGCGCCTTCCTCGTCGAGCATGTATCGCCGCAGTTCGAGCTTGAGCCACTCCTGGGCGCGCGCCAGGCTGACACCGGGCTTCAACCTGCCCATCATGTGGAGCCAATACGGATCGCCTCGCCCGAGCATGCTGGGCCGGCGCATCACCTGCTCCTGCATGGTGACCGGCAGCCACATGTCCGGCGGTTGCGAGTCGAGGGTGACGCCGTAAAACTTCTGAGGCGCCACGCCGATCACCGTAAAGAGCGTCCCATTCAGGATCATCGATCGGCCGACCACTTCAGGGTCGCCGGAGAAATTCTGCTGCCAGTAGTCGTGGCTGATGACAGCGACCGGTTGGCTGCCTGGCGATGCGGTGTCCGCGGGGGCAATCGGCCGGCCGAGTACAGGCTTCACTCCCAGGACGCTGAAGAAATCGCCGGACACCAGAGCGCCGGTGGCTTGACCTGTCGGCCCCGCGGAGTCGCCCTGCCGCACGTTGAGTGCGATGGGGAAGCTCCCATAGCTGCAGATGCCTTGAAACACATCCGCGCGGCTCGCGACGCGCTGATAGAACTCATACGGGAATAGGTCGATGGAACCGCTGATACCGCCCTGCACACCGCCGCCTTCGGCCTTTCCAAAGGAGGCCAGGTTTGCCGGATCCTGAACGGGAATCGATTTCAGCAGGAGATCGTTGACGATGGTGAAGACGGCGGTGTTGGCTCCCATACCAAGCGCCAGAGAGAGCACCGCCATGGCCGTGAATCCGGGCTCTTTGCGAAGTGTGCGCGCGGCGAAGCGCACATCCTGCCACAGGTTTTCGATCGAGACAAAGCTCCACATATCGCGACAAGCCTCCTGGAATGCTGTTACGTTGCCGAATTCGCGCCGCGCTGCCGTGCGCGCATCGCCGAGGGCGACGCCCGACGCACGATAGCTCGCCTCGCGCAGGGAAAGATGAAAACTCAACTCTTCTTCGAGGTCGCGGTCCAACTGGCGGCGCTTGATGAGGGCTTTTACACGCAGGCGCAGATTGATGAGCGGGTCGAACATCAAGCGGTTTCCATGACGCGGGCGACCGCGGCCGCCAGTCGACCGAAGTGTTCCCGCTCTTTCACCATGTGAGCCCGTCCGGATGCGGTCAGGCGATAAAACTTCGCGCGCCGGTTGTTCTCCGAAGCGCCCCATTCGGAGGCAAGCCATCCCTGCAACTCCAGGCGATGGAGCGCGGGGTAGAGCGCGCCTTCTTCGACGCGCAACACTTCATCGGAGCGTTGATGAATCAGTTCCGCGATGGCATACCCATGCTTCGGACCGCTCGTCAGGGCTTTCAGGACGAGCATGTCGAGTGTGCCTTGGAGCAGATCGCCGTTCTTTTCTCTTCCCATAAACGATTTATGGGAAGTGTCTCATGAAAACTCGCGCGATGCAAGCCCGCTACTCTTGCCAGTGTGTCTTCCCACCGATGCTTGCCGGGATAACTTGTTGGCGGCGAAGTGCCGATGGGTGCACAACAGCGTGCTCTCGATCAATCCGGGAGCGTAACCCGCGAGCGCGACCTTTGGGCCGCGTCACTGTGGCAGCCGCAGGAACACCTCGATCAATCCGGGAGCGTAACCGGCGAGATGCGCCTAGCAGCGCCAAGCGCCGCGGCGACGTCCCGCGCTCCGTCCCTGTAGCTGTCGCGCTTCGCTGTCCTGGCGATCGGCGCGAAAGCCCCCATCGATCGCGCGCCGATTGCCGGACGCTACTCGTGGCGCAAGGCTGCCATAGGGTCGATCCGGGAGGCGCGGCGCGCCGGCATGTACCCCGCTAACAGCGCCGTCGCCAGCAGGATTGCGACCGCCGCACCGAGCGCCACCGGATCGCGAGGCTTGATGCCGTATAGGAACGACGCGACGTATTGCGATCCGGCCAGCGCGCCCGCCGTTCCCAGGGCCAGCCCGGCCACGCTCAGCAAAAGGACCTCGCGCAGTACCAGCCAGAGAATGCCCGGACGCTGCGCACCGAGCGCCATGCGGATGCCGATCTCGCTGGTGCGGCGCGTCACATGGAATGCCACCGTGCCGTAGAGTCCCACGCCGGCGATGGTCACCGCCAGCAGGGCGAAGGCGGTGCACAGGCGGGCAAGCGCGATCTCCTGGTTGATGGCGCGGTCGTCATGCGCGGTCTGCGTGTCGACACCCGAGATTGCCAGGCGTGGATCCATCTGGCGCACGATCTGGCGCACGGTTCGCACCTGCTCGAGCGGGTTGCCGGCCGCGCGCATTTCGAAGGTCGCCTCGCCGGGCGAGGTCGACGGAAAGTAAAGCATCGGCGGCCGCGGTTCTTTCAGCGAAAGAAAACTGGCATCGCCCACCAGCCCCACAATCAGGTATCGATGCGCGTTCATGGTAGCGGTGCGGCCCACTGGCATGGTAGCGGTGCGGCCCACTGGATTTGTCAGGCCGTACAGGCCTGCGAACCGGCGATTGACGACGACCGCAGCGGGGCCGCTATCGTCGCGCGCGTCGAACTCGCGGCCGGCCAGCAGCGGAATCTGCATGGTCCGGAAGAAATCCGGTCCTACGTCGAAGATGCCGGCGCGCATCGGCTCAGACGGGGACGCCGCGCCCGACACCGCGACTTCCTTAACCATGGAGCCCCAGCCGGAGAGCAGCGGATCGGGCGAGAAGCTCACGCCGCGTACTCCGGGGATGGTGCTTAGGCGCTCGCGCAGGTCGGTGAAGAGGCGCTTGCGCGCGGCCACGTCGTAACCCAGTGCGCGCGGCTTGACGGTGAACAGCAGAGTGTTCTCCTGGTTGAAGCCCAAGTCGATGGAGTGCAGGTTGGACAGCGTCCGGCCAAAGAGTCCGGCGGCCATCAGCAGCATCAACGACACGGCAATCTGCACGCCCACCAGAAACTGTCCGGGCTTCAGCCGCAGCGCGGAGTGGCGCCCCGTGCGGGCGAGTCCTTTCAGCGCCGGCATCAGATCGGTGCGGGTGGCGGCGAGTGCGGGGGCCAGTCCGAATAGCAGACCGGTCAGCAGCGAGAGGGCGAGGGTGACCGCCAGCACGTGCCAGTTCAGCTCGGCTCGCAACGTGAAGTCGCCCCGGCCCGCGGCCAGCAGCAGCGTCAGAAAACGGATTCCTCCGATGGCCACCGCGATTCCCAGAGCCCCGCCCACCGCCGCCAGCAGGACGCTCTCGGTAAGCAGTTGACGGATGACGCGCAGGCGCCCGGCGCCCATGCTGAGCCGCACGGCAATTTCCCGGCGCCGCGCCATCGACCGCGCAAGCAGCAGGTTCGAAATATTGGCGCAGGCGATCAGCAGGGTCAGCCCGGCCATGGCCATCAGCACATAGAGCGGCCGCGAATAGGTGTGGCGCAGGCTGTCGAGCCCGGTTTCGCCCGAGAAGAGCGCCAACTGCGGCAGGTTTCCTCGTTCCTCCGCAGTCGACGCCGAACTCTCCGCGAATTGGCGGAATTGCGGCGCGAACACCGCCTGCGCCTGCTCTGGACGGACTCCCGGGCGCAGTCGGCCCATCACCTGCAACCAATAGAAATTGCGGTCGAGATACCGCGCGGCGAGGGCCTTCTGCGAAGAAGGAGGCTCCAGCAGCAGGTTGGTGTGTAGGGGCACCCAGAGGCTGGGGACGGCCGCGGGATCGGCGCCGAAAAAGTCGGGTGGCGCCACGCCCACCACTGTGAACGGCTGGTCATTAATGCGGATCGATTGTCCCACGGCATTGGCAGGGCCACCGAATTTCGTTCGGCTGTAGCGGTAACTCAGCACGGTGGCAGGCGCGGCGCCGGGTCGGTCGTCATCCGCTGTGAGCAGACGGCCGGTAGCGGGCGGGATCTCCATGCCGCGAAAATAATCGCCCGACACATACTGGCCGTTGAGCGCCTCAGTCTCCTGGCGGACGGTCACACTCAGGTTGTCGGCGCCGTAGTAGCAGAAGGCGCTGGAGAGGATGGCGGTGTCGCGTTGGAAAAGTTCGAGGGCGGGATAGGGAAATATGGCCGCGAGCGTCCCGCTCTTGCCTTCCGTGTACATGGTGCCGCTGGCCATGGAGAAGCTGTGGACCAGTCTGGGAAAGACCGGCGCGCGCCACTTCATCACCATCAGGCGATCCGCCTCGGGTACCGGGAGCGCACGCAGCAGGATCGCGTCGACGAAGCTGTAGATGGCCGTGTTGGCGCCGATGCCCAGGGCGAGCGACACAATCGCCATGGCGGTGAACAGGCGGTTCGACTGCATGGTGCGGACGGCGTAGCGCAGGTCCTGCGCCAACTGCTCCAGGCGCGTCCATCCCCAGGCGGCGCGCGTCTCCTCCTGCACGCGGGTATAGTTTGCTAAGTCGCGCAGGGCTGCCTGCCGCGCCTCCCTGTCGGTTACCGTGGGCGCACACCGCTCTTCGGCCTCGGCGTCCAGGTGAAACTGCAACTCCTCGCGCAGTTCCGCTTCTTTTCGGCGGCGTTGCGCGAGCCAGATCAGTTTGCGGAGAAATTCCCTCATGACGGCTCCTCATCGAGCGGCTGCAGCACCATCCCCATGGCGCGCGAGAAGGCCTCCCACTTCGAGAGCTCCAGCGCCAGTTGCTTGCGGCCGCGCGCGGTGAGCCGGTAGTAGCGGGCGCGCTTACCCTTGTCGGACTGCTCCCACTCGGCGGCGACCCAGCCCTGGGCCTCCAGCCGGTGCAGCGCCGGATACAGCGACCCGGTTTCTACTTGCAGCTGGTCTTCCGACGTCGCCTGGATGTGTTTGGCGATGGCGTGGCCGTGCGCCGGCCCGAAGCGCAGCGTGCGCAGAATCAGCACGTCGAGCGTACCTTGCAGAAATTCCATGCGGGGTGGTTTGCGCATCGTTCTGTAGAGATTCTACTCTATATTGTGTAGGACGTCTACGGAATTGAACGGTTAGCCCCAACACCGAATACTTTGCACTAACAGAACTGGGCGTTCTTGATTTCCGAACCGTTAGGCGGACTTCAGTCTGAGGGCTTCAGTCCGTCATCCCGCGCACCCCGTGGGACATGCGGCAGGCGGGCTAGAGTTCTGGGGTCCGCTAACTGAACGACTACCGGCTGAAAGCCGGTAGGTTGGGCTTGCGGCTGAAAGCCGCCTGAAGGGCGTGGCCGTAGTGGTTGCGGTGCCCTTACACATGACCCCAATTGCATCGCTCACCACTGCCAAAGCCCCGCGCGCCGATGCCGCCGTCGAAACTACGCAAGTGCGCCGGGAGCAAAGGTGAAACCCGCTGGAAGCTATTCGCCTAAAAAGGCGAAGGGATTAGACCCGGCGATGGAAACTAAACGGTATTGCGGTTAGCCCCGCTTCGCGAGGATTTCACAGACCGGCTTGTTGTCGGCGAACACGCGCCATTCGGCAACCTTGCTGCCGCGAACCAGCGCTTTCCACGCCGCGGGAGTCCGCCACGCAATGCCATCGATGGTCCCGCCTGCCTCTCCAGTCGCGAGCACTGTGCCGCCCTCGGCGATCGCATCCCCGGTCTGAATCCAGTAATCCGGGCACATCGAGAAGTACCCGCGCCAACCGGTAGCCATGGAGGCCGCGCCCTGGACGCGATTGCCCAGCGAGTCGACAAAAACATGGTCGGGCGTCATCAGGGCTGTCAGGGCCTCTGCGTCGTGACTGTTGATGGCGGTGACGAATTGCCGGAAAGTTTCAATTGCGGTTAGTTGGTCAGCCATGGCTCATTCTCTCACCGCTGGTATACTGCATCGACAGGGGGGACTCGATTGACACTTCGACCTTTTTTCCTCGGCCTGCTGCTAGCCGGCCCGCTTGCAGCTTTCCAGCCTGACACCACGCTCCTCGGCAAGCTCGGCCACTCCTCGCACGGCGAGGCGTTCGACGTCGGACCGCGTGAAAAGCCATGGGTGATCGATGGCATCGGCGTGGCCCACTTTCCCATCACCACGAAGAATCCCGAGGTGCAGAAGTGGTTCGACCAGGGCAACGCGCTGCTTCATTCCTTCTGGGATTACGAGGCCGAGCGCGCGTTCCGCTGGTGTCTGAAGCTCGAGCCCGATAACGCCATGGCGTATTGGGGACTCGCGCGCGCCAGCCAGATTCGCGGCCTGGGCGGCAACGGACGGCCCGCCGACATGATTCGCGAGGCGCTCAAGCGCAAGGACAAGGTCACGCCGCGCGAGCGGCTCTATATCGAGTCGATGGCCGCGCAGGTGATGACCGATCCGTTAACGGGCAAGGACGGCGATAGCGACAAGGCCAAGAAGATTCTCGAAACACTGTGCATCAAGTACCCCGATGACATGGAGGCGCGCGCGCTGCTCGCCCTGAGCACCATGGGCAGCGACCGCTATGGCACCGAATTGATGATCCGCGAGGTGCTGGCCAAGCAGCCTGACCATCCCGGCGCGCATCATTACCGAATCCACAACTGGGACTACAACGAGCCTGAGGCGGCCCTGGAAAGCGCGCGCCGCTACGGCGAAATCGTGCCGGCGATCGGCCACGCGCTGCATATGCCCGGACATATCTTCAGCATCGTCGGCATGTGGAATGAAGCGGCCATCAGCATGGACGCCGCCACGCGCCGCGAAAAGGAATACATGCAGCAGCGCATGACATTCCCTTTCAACAACTGGAACTACGGCCACAATCGCAACTACCTCTCCTATATCCAGGAGCAGATGGGGATGGAGAAAGCCGCGATCTTCGGTGCGCGCCAGTTGATCGACGCGCCGCTCGATCCGGTGTCTAATGCCGACTCCGCCAACAGCAGCCATTCCTACGGCATCGCGTCGCTGGCTCGTGCGCTACTGAAGTTCGAGCGCTGGGACGACCTGCTCAAAGAGAAGAACATTCCGTGGCGCGATATCCTGCTCGACAAGATCAATCGCGCCTACTTCGAGGCCCGCGCGCATCTCGGCAAGGGCGATCTCGACAAGGCTGAAAAGAGTCTCGCGGCGCTGGTCGCGCTCAACGGCGACGTGGAGAAGAACAAAGCCTGGCCGGTGGGAAATTTGTACGAGATTCAGGTGCCGGATCTGAAAGGCCGGCTGGCGTTGGCGCGTGGGGAAACGCTCGCCGGGTTGAAATTCTTGTCAGAGGCGGCCGAAAAGGAATACGATTTCCAGCACATGTACGCCGATCCGCCGATCTTTCCGGAGTCGCTGTATTGCAGCCTGGGCGAGGCTTACTTGCAGACGAAGAGTCCGCTGCTGGCCGAGCAGGCTTTCGACAAGGCGCTCGATCTGGTGCACAACGATCTGTGGGCGCTGAGCGGCATGGTACGAGCCTCCAATGCTCTGGGCGAGACGGCCAAAGCGCAGGACGCCATGGCCCGGCTGCTCTACGTGACGGCCGATGCCGATAAGGGACTCGCCATCGTGCAGCGCGCGGTCGCCACCGGAGTCACTGCCTCGCCGCGCGACAGTTCGCCGGGCACGCAGCGCAACTATTTGCGGACATCGCTCGAGAGGTTCGGCCCAGAAAAATGGGAGCCTTATACGGCGCCCGCGCTCGACGTCAAGGACTCCGCTGGGAAGCGCGTGACGCTCGATGAGTACAAGGGTAAGAATGTGATCCTGGTGTTCTACCTGGGCGCGGAGTGCCCGCACTGTGCGCGCCAGTTGCACGCCATCGGTGAGAAGAAAGCGGAGTGGGATCGCCTCAACGCCGTCGTATTGGCGGTGAGCGCTGCGACGCCCGAGAGCAATTCGGCAGGCCTGAAAGAATTCGGCGACCTACCCATCCGCTTGCTTTCCGACGACCGTTTCGCCAACGCCCACCGCTTCCATTCCTACGACGATTTCGAAGAGATCGAGCTGCATTCGACCATCCTGATCGACAAGCAGGGACGAGTGTATTGGGCACGCAACGGCGGCGATCCGTTCAGCGACGTCGGCTTCCTGGTGAAGCAGCTCGAACGAATGAATAATTGAAACACCGCTCCCTGTGGTCGCGGCTCGGAGCCGGAAACCGCCGCGGCCACAGGAGCGGTGCAGATTTACAGCGTTTTCAACTCGCGCTCCACCGCTTCGGCGAAGAAATCCACGTCGTGCACGGGAGTATAGATGTTCGGTGTAATGCGCAGGCCGGTATACTCTTCATGGCCCATCACCGCGGTATAGATGGCGTACTTGTTGACTAGCGCCGACGCCACTTTGCTCGGGTCGATCTTATCGAATCCCAGGAAGCCGATGCCGGCCGATTGCGCCGGATCGGGACTATGCAGAATGCGGCACTTGGGATTCTGCGCCAGCTTATTCGCCCAACGATCGCGCAGATAGCGCAGGCGAGCTGCCTTCCGTTCGATCCCGATATTCTCGTTGAAGATCAGCGCTTCGCTGATGGCGTTGAAATTCGCCGCCGGGTGCGTGCCGATCTCCTCGAATTTGCGGATATCGTTCTTCTGCGAATCGCCCGAAGCCATCATCGACCAGGTGGATGCGATGCGCGACTTGCGCACGTAGAGGAACCCCGTGCCGATCGGCGCGTAGGTCCACTTGTGCAGGCTGACGCCGTAGTAATCGACGCCGAGATCGGAGATTTTGTAGGGAAATTGGTTGAAAGCGTGCGCGCCATCGCAGATTACGATGATGCCGCGCTCGTGCGCCATATCCGCAATGCGCCTGACGGGGAAAATCTGCCCGGTGCGATTGGTGATGTGGCACACCAGGATCACCTTGGTGCGGGGCGTGACGGCTTCGGCAAACCGGCGGTACAAATCGTCCATGCCGACGGTGGGAACGGGAAACGAAATCTGCTTGAGGACGATACCTTCGCGCCGCTCGCGCTGCTTGAAGGTCTCGATCATGCGCGGATAGTCTTGATTGGTGGTGAGGACTTCGTCGCCCGGCTTGAGGTCGATGCCGTACTGCGCATTCTCCAGGGATTCGCTCGAATTGCGTGTTATGGCGATCTCTTCGGGGTCGCACCCGGCCGCATCGGCGAGCCGCCGCCGCACCGGCTCAATCTGGCGATACAGCACGTTCACCATGGTGTGGTACGGCCCCATGTCGGTGTATTCCAACTGCCGCCGCATGGCGTCCTGCACGGTGCGCGGCGCAGGGCTGCTGTAGCCGTTGTTCATGTTGATGACGTTGCGGTCTACCGAGAAGGCGTTGCGGATCTCCGCCCAGTAGTCTTCATCGGCTGCGACGTCTTCGGGAGTACGTCCGTTGACGGTACTGGAGGCGGCGCGAATCCGCTCCAGGACGTTATCCTGGAAAGCGGCCGCGGCAGCGCCGGCCAGCACCGATTGAATCACGTGGCGACGGTTCATATTGTCTCTCCTGGTTTACTCGACGTCGAGTAATGCGTCCACGACTTGGCGGGTATCTTTAGAATGTACCACTGGCAGAATCTCGAATTCCATCAGGTCGCCCCAGGACGCCACCCATTTTTGCAATAGAAGGGCGTCATCCGTCTGCATGAGCTGGAAACAGCGGTCGAAACTGGGCTCGACCCAGCTATCGATGTACTCCAGCCCGACGGGCATGTGGCGGCCGCTTTCGCGCAGGCGCCGGTAGATGGGCTTGGGATCGCGATTGCGGAACCGTTCAATCACCATGAAGAGCATTTTTCGATGCTAGCAGTTGCCGCGCGCGCATGCGATCGGTCCAGCGCAAGTAACGCAGCAGGTCGTGCCGCTCGTGCCAGGCGAAACGCCAGAATTCGCGAAAGCCGATCCGCTCGGCGTGAAGGCCGGCATAAGTCTCGATTCGCCAGCGCAGGTAAGGGCTGCGCCACGGGGTAAGTCGATATCCGCGAGTGAGACTCCAAAGGGTGCGAATCATTCTACTGTCCCGTTGCTGGACGTGGCGCAGGCACTCCTGCCTGCCGGGTCGAGATTCATCTCGACCCTCTCCTGGCGTGGCGCCTCGGGACGTCGAGAAGGGTCCCCGAACTCCTGTAGCCGTAGAAATTAAGTGAGGCTACATCGCACAACAGAAAAGCATCATTGGCCGCCGATGAACGCAGATGAACGCCGATAGGAAGAGTTGCTGTTCTGAATCGGCGTTTATCTGCGTTCATCGGCGGCCAAAATTTCTTCTTTCCGCGAAGCATGTTCTCAGCCTAATTTCCATGACGGCATCGAAGTTGCGGCCGACTTCAGAAGTTTGGAGTCTCGGCGCTCACAGACACGAGTGTCTGCGCCACGTCCAGTCGATTGAAAAAGACTGCTGGCCACAAATTCACCACAGATAAGAATGGACCCTGCTGTACCCGTGTTCATCCGCGGCAAAATCCGTCCTCACTTACTCTTCCGCGTCCCGCCGCCCTGATCGCCCGTCGCGTAATAGCCGGTGCGTGTCCGCGGTACGGGATTTCCAGGCGCCTTCACCGTCACCTTAATCTTGCGGTACGATCCATCCAGTGCCTCATTCGTAGGCTTGTACGCGATGGTGTACTGACTGCGAATATCGCGCGCTACCTGGTGCGCGATGGGATCCACTTCCGAAACCTCCTTGGGGTAATACGTCAATCCGCCCGTCGCCTCGGCAAGCGCATTGAGCTGACGTTTGGCGCTGCTGGCGCTGCGTTTCTCCTCTTCGGTGAGCAGACCCACCGAGTAGATCAGCACCTCACTCTGCCGGGCGTCGCGCACCAGATCTTCCAGGCTGATCGAACTCGCATTATCCACGCCGTCAGTCACCACCACCAGAACCTTCTTTTCTTTGTGCGCCTTCTTCAGTCACTCAATCGACTTGGCGATGGCATCGCGCATCGCCGTGCCGCCGCGCGAATCGATGCGCGTCAGCGCTTCCTGCATCTCTTTGATGTCGGTGAGAAAATCCTTATTGCCGGGGTTGTCGATGTACGCATCGTCGTTGAAATTCACGATGAAAACTTCGTCATCGGGGTTCGAATCCTTCACCAACGCCAGCGCCGCGGCTTCCACGCTGGCCCGTTTGGGCCGCATACTGCCGCTGTTGTCGATAATCAGCCCCATCGACACCGGTATGTCCTCCCGCCTGAAAAGGAGGATGTCCTGCTTGACGTCGTTCTCCGAGACGCTGAACGCGTCCTGCTTGAGATTCGTCATCAACTTCCCCGACTTATCGACCACCGTGGTGTGGCACACCACCAGCCGCGTGTCGGATGTAAAAACAGGGACGGTGCCCTGTGGCGAAGCGGCAGGTTTCGGCTGCTGGCCGTCGAGGGCGGCGATGGCGATTACCAGCAGGCCGGCTGGAAAGACGAGGCGCAACGGTTTCCACAACATCGTTGCTTCTATTATCGTCGCAATTTGGACCCTAGCGCAGGGGCGGCCGCGGCGCCCGGTTCCGGGGTAGCGTAATAGCCCGTACGGGTGCGCGCAGTGGGGCTCCCCGAGGCCTTCACGGCCACCCGAATCTTGCGGAAAGTCCCGTCCATCGCCGGATTGCTGGGCGTATATTCGATGGTGTACTGGCTGCGCAAATCGCGCGCCACCTGGCGGGCGATGGGGTCGACTTCGGCAACTTCCTTGGGGTAGAACGCCTCGCCGCCGGTGGCGTCCGAGAGTTCGTTCAACTGGTGTTTGGCGCTGGCGGCAGCCTTGTGGTCCTCTTCGCTGAGCAGCCCCACCGCGTAGATCAGCACTTCGTTCTGCCGTGCCGACCGCACCACGTTCTCCAGGCTGTTGTCCTCGCTGCTGGAGTTATCCTCGCCGTCAGTCACTACGACCAGGACCTTCTTTTCTTTGTGCGCCTTCTTCAGCCAGCCGATGGCCAGTTGGACGGCGTCGCGCATGGCCGTGCCGCCACTCGGCTCCGTCCGCCCGAGGGCTTCTTCCATCTGCTCGGGACGGGTGAGAAAGTCCTTGCCGCCTGGGTTGTCGAAATAAGTCTCGTCGTTGAAGTGGATGACGAAAACTTCGTCGTCCGGGTTGGACGCCCGGATCATCGCCATGGCGGCGGCTTGCACGCCAGCCCGCTTATTGCTATTGCGCATGCTGCCGCTGCTGTCAATTACCAGACCCATCGACACCGGGACGTCCTCATGCTTGAAAGCTTTGATCTCCTGGCGCACGTTGTTCTCAAAGACGTTGAAAGCGTCCTTCGGCAAGTGGTCTACCAGGTGGCCGGCGCGATCCACCACGGTGGTATGGCAAACCACCAGGCGCGTGTCGCTATGAAATACCGTGCCGGTATCCACCTGTTGGGAGTACAGCAGCGCTACGCCGAGCGCTGCGAATGCCGCCAGCGGGAAAATCCTGCTCTTCTGTATCAACGGAAACTACTTCCCTTCGTGGGTTTGCCTTGATCGGGAGTGGCGTAGTAACCGCTACGCGTGCGCACCGTCAAACGCCCGGGCGCATTCACCGCGACCTTGATCTGCCGAAACGTCCCGTCCATGTTGTTGTTCGACGGGGTGTATTGGATGGTGTATTGATTGCGGATATCGTGGGCCACAATGTGGGCGATGGGCTCCACTTCGGAAACTTCCTTGGGAAAATAGACTTCGCCGCCGGTGGCTTCCGCCAGCGCGCTCAACTCGCGCTTGGCCTTGTTGGCGTCGCCGCGATCTTCGTCCTCCAGCAAGCCCACCGCATATACCAGCACGCCGCTCTGCTGGGCAGCCTTGATCAATTTGTCCTCTTTGATGATGCTGGCGTTGTCGACGCCATCTGTTATCAACACCAGGACCTTCTTGTCACGGGCGCCGCTCTCCAGCAGATGGTCGATGGAAGTGCGGATGGCGTCCCACATGGCTGTGCCGCCCTTCGAATCGATGCGGGTGAGAGCTTCTTCCATCTCCCGGATGTCGTTGGTGAAGTTTTTCTTGTTGGGCAGGTCGAGGAACGGTTCGTCGTTGAAGTTGACCACGAACACTTCGTCGCCGGGGTTGGAATCTCTGACCAGCGCCAGGGATGCTGCCTCTACGCCGGCGCGCTTGGTCCGCATACTGCCGCTGTTGTCGATCACCAGACCGAGAGAGACCGGGACATCCTCGTGCTTGTAATCGGTGATTTTCTGCGCGACTCCGTTCTCGGATACGCTGAAATTCTCGCGGGAAAGATCGGTTACTAAGTGGCCGTTCTTGTCGACCACCGTGGCATTGCAGACTACTACGCGGGTCTCGCTGCGAAAGACCATCGAGGCGTCCTGCTGCGCGATGCAAAGGCCAGCCACAGCCACAGCGATCGGGAGCACCCACGCCACTCCTTGCATTACTCGACCTGAGAGTCCTCGCGAACTGCGGCGATTCTGCCCGAGAGCCCGCCAAGCGAAGCCGCAAAGGCGACGCCCCGCAAGCTGACAGCTGAAAGCTGAGAGCTGACAGCTTGTGGCGAAGCCACGCCTATTTCGTCGGTGCATTGTAACCCATTCTCCAGAATGCCCGCAGCAGCGGCATTCCGTGCGGCTGCACCAGTTTCACTTCCACGCGCCGGTACTTGCCGTCTCTCTCCTGGTTCATGGGCGAATAGCCGATCATGTACTGATTGCGCAGCTCCATTCCAATCTTCGCGGCGATATCCGGCAGTTCGCTGAGGTTCTCCACCTCGTATTGGCGGCCACCGGTCTGCTCGGCCAAGTCCCTCAGAAGCGCCGGGCCGTTGCTTTCTTCCGGCGTGCGGGCGCGAGAGCTTGCGGGCTCGTAAATACCGATGGCATAAATCTGGACGTCGCCTTCCTTCACCAGGTTGCGGATTTCGCTTTCGGTGTAGCGGCTGTTGTTGTCGCCGCCATCGGAAATGATCAGCAGCGCCTTGCGTGGATTCCGGGCCTTCTTCATTTCATGGATGCTCAGATAGATGGCGTCCAGCAGGGCCGTCATCCCCTTGGATTGCGTGAACTGCAAACGGTTCTGGATTTCCCCCAGGTCGCCGGTGAAAGGAACCGCGAGTTCGGCGGTGTCGTGGAACTGCACCAGGAAAGCTTCGTCCTCGGGATTGGCGGTCTTAAAGAACTGCGCCACCGCTTCCCGCGAGCTCCGTAACTTGGGACCCATGCTGCCGCTGCAATCGAACAGGAGGCCTACCGAAAGGGGCGCGTCTTCGCTCGAAAAGGCGGCGATTTGCTGCTGCTTCTTGTCCTCGTAAACCTTGAAGTATTCCTTTTCGAGGCCGGTGACGAAACGGTTCAGTGGATCGGTGACGGTCACTGGAATCAGGACAAGATTGATGTCGGCCCGGATGTTGGCTTTGGGAAGGATTTCTTCCTTGGGCGCTGGTTTGGGGCGGGGCGCAATGTTGACCTGCGAGGGCGCCTGCGCGCGCACCAAAGACAGCCAACCGCATCCCAATACGGCGACAGTCAATCCGAGAGCGCTGATGGGCAAGTAGCGAAAGGACCGCGCCAGCATCACGGTCTGCCACCCTTTCTGTTCTCCAAGTTTAGCATAGCGTTTTTATGGTATGATCGCGTGTGCCGCGCAAAATCTTGGGCGTGATACCCGCCCGGTTTTCCTCTGCCCGTTTCCCCGGTAAGGTGCTGTCCCTTATTTCCTCAAAAACGATGTTGCAGCACGTGTATGAGCGTGCCATCCAGGCCCGCTACCTCACAAGCACGATTATTGCCACAGATGATTCGACAGTCTATTCGGTCGCACGAAAATTCGGCGCACGCGTGGTGATGACCCGTCCGGATCACCTGTCGGGCACCGATCGCGTGGCGGAAGTCGCCTCCTCGGAAACTGCTGAAATTATCGTCAATATACAAGGCGACGAGCCGCTGATCGATCCCGCTGCCATCGACACCGCGATCCTGCCTCTGGTGCACGAACCGGACGTGCTGATGGCGACGCTGAAGAAGCGCATCGAAAATCCCCGCGAAATTGGCGATCCCAACGTTGTGAAAGTGGTCACAGATGCCGCGAACGATGCTATTTATTTTTCGCGCTGCCCGATACCGTACTTGAGGCAGGACCCCGGAGGGTCCACTGTAGCTCCGTATTTTAAGCATATCGGCCTCTACGTATATAGACGCAATTTCTTGCTGGGTTATTCCTCGTTGCCGGTGGGTCCACTCGAACAGGCCGAACGGTTGGAACAATTGCGGGCCATCGAAAACGGGTTCCGGATTCGCGTAACGGAGACGGATTATGAGTCGATTGGGGTGGACACGCCGGAGGATCTGGAGAGAGTCTCGCGGCTGGTCCAATCGTTATCGCTGGAAGGGGTGAAGGAATAATGGCTAAATATATATTCATAACGGGCGGCGTCGTTTCGTCGCTCGGTAAGGGAATTGCCGCGGCGTCGATCGGTTGCCTGCTGGAAAGCCGCGGTGTAAAGGTTACTTGTCAGAAGTTCGATCCGTATTTGAACGTGGACCCGGGCACCATGAGCCCGTTCCAGCACGGTGAGGTTTTCGTCACCGATGACGGAGCCGAGACCGACCTCGATCTGGGGCACTACGAGCGCTTCACGCACGCCAAGTTGACGCAGAGCAATAATGTCACCTCCGGCCGCATTTACGAATCCATCCTGGCGCGGGAGCGTCGCGGCGATTATCTCGGCAAGACCGTCCAGGTGATCCCCCACGTCACCAATGAGATCAAAGCTGCCATGAAACGCGTGGCCGCCGACGTGGATGTGGTGATCGTGGAGATCGGCGGCACGGTCGGCGATATCGAATCGCTGCCGTTCCTCGAAGCGATCCGCCAGATGCGCCACGAACAGGGACGCGGCAATTGTATTTTTGTTCACGTCACCCTGGTGCCGTGGATCGCCGCAGCGCAGGAATTGAAAACCAAGCCCACGCAGCACAGCGTCAAGGAACTGCGCGCTCTCGGCATCCAGCCCGATATTCTGATCTGCCGCTGTGAGCGTTTCATCGGCCAGGAGATGAAGGAGAAGATCGCCCTCTTCTGCGACGTGGATGTCGAAGCAGTAGTGACCGCGCGCGACGTCGACTCGGTCTACAAAGTGCCGGTGACCTTCGCCGCCGAGGGCGTGGATGAGATCGTTCTCCGGCTGTTACGCCTCGATGCTCCCGCGCGCGATATGGTCAGGTGGAACGCCATGCTGGAGCGGCTGGACAATCCACAGGACGAAGTCAGCATCGGCATCGTCGGCAAGTACGTGGAGTACGAAGATTCCTACAAGAGTTTGAAAGAGGCGCTGCTGCACGGCGGCCTGGCGCATCAGTTGAAGGTCCACATCAATTGGATTGAAGCTGAGGGCGTGGTCGGCGAGGGCTGGGAGAAACAACTGGAAGGCTACGATGGCATCCTGGTTCCCGGTGGTTTCGGCAAACGCGGCATCGACGGCATGCTCAACGGGATTCGTTTCGCCCGCGAGCGCAAGGTGCCTTACTTCGGAATTTGCCTGGGCATGCAAACCCTGGTGATCGAGTTCGCCCGCCATGTCGTCGGACTGGATGCGGCTGACTCCACCGAGTTCAATCCTGGTACGCCCCATCGGGTGATCTTCAAGCTGCGCGAACTGAAAGGCATCGACGATCTGGGCGGCACCATGCGGCTGGGCAGCTGGCCGTGCAAACTGGTGGAGAACAGCTTCGCCTATCGCGCTTATGGATCGCGCGAGATCCATGAGCGCCATCGCCATCGCTACGAATTCAACCGCGAGTATGAAGACCGCCTGAAGGCCGCGGGCCTGCGCATCACCGGTGAGACGCCAGACGGTACTTACGTCGAGATCTGCGAACTGGCCGATCATCCCTGGTTCCTGGGCTGCCAGTTCCATCCGGAATTCAAATCCAAACCCATGGAGCCGCACCCGCTTTTTAAAGCCTTCATCGGAGCCGCGTATAAGAACCGGCGCCGCCGCCTGACGCCGGTGCTGTCCGATGCGCAGCCGGAGGAAATGTACTCGCGTGGCGATTGAGTTCGCGGATTTCTCCACTGGCCGTCCGCTGGTGCTGATCGCCGGGCCGTGTGTCATCGAGAGCGAAGAGCACGTCCACTTCATGGCACACGGCATCCGCGCCATCGTGGGCGATTTCGTCTTCAAGGCTTCCTTCGACAAGGCCAACCGCACCAGTGGCGATGCCTATCGCGGGCCGGGACTCCGCGAGGGTTTGCGCATTCTCGCCGGCCTGAAGGCCGAAGGTTTTTCCATCCTCACCGACATCCACGAAGCGTCGCATGCCGAGCCGGCGAGCGAGGTGGTCGACATCCTGCAGATTCCCGCGTTCCTCTGCCGGCAGACCGATCTGCTGCTGGCCGCCGGGCGTACCGGCCGGATCGTCAACATCAAGAAGGGACAGTTCGTCGCGCCGCACGATATCCATCGCGCTGCCGAGAAGGTCGCTTCCACCGGCAACGGTCAGGTGGTGTTGACCGAACGCGGCTCGTCGTTCGGCTATAACAACCTGGTGGTCGACATGCGCGGACTCAAGATCATGCGCGATGCCGGATGGCCAGTGGTCTTCGACGCCACTCATTCGGTGCAATTGCCGGGAGGCGCTGGCGCAGCGTCGGGCGGACAGCCGCAGTTCATCGAGCCGCTAGCACGCGCCGCCGTCGCGGTGGGCGTGAATGGCATCTTCGTCGAAGTGCACGACGCGCCTGAGAAGGCGTTGTCGGACGGGGCGAACGCACTGCGGCTCGATCTCTTACGGGCGTTCTGGGAAAAGCTGAAGGCAATCCACGCAGTGAGGTAGGACATGCTTTAGCTTGTCCAGTCGAGCAGCGCTCGACCTTGTCTTTGGACACACTGAAGCATGTCCTACATCTTCCCGTATCGCCGTGTAGTAGTCGGATCGCTCTCCCCCGCCTTCACGCGCAGCGGTTCGAATCGCGCGCGCAATGAACGTATGAAGGCGTCCGTAGTCGTCGCGCCGGCGGGAGGCTTGCCCTGCATCCCCGATTCCACCCACGCGGCGGCAGCTTGCTCGACCGCCGGGTCGGCGGCCACCGGATGCCACAGCGCACCGAGCCATGCGAACATCGCGCGCAGCCGGGGACGCATCGTCGGACCGCCATGGTCGGCATCGCGTACCAAGTGGTATTCGTGCGCGACACCTAAATCCCACGGCGTACGATGCAGGAATTCCGCACCATCGTGCGCATTGAGGAAGTCGCTGCCGGCCGCCTCCACATAGATCGCCATGCCGGAATCGCGAATGGCCTGCGCATTGGCGCGCGCCCGATTGGCCGGATTGTTCGCCTCCCACAACGCCGCGTCGCGCGTGGGACCGATCAGCTTAGGCGTGCCTCCCGCGGCATGATGGAGCCGATTGCGAGCGCCGACGTCGGACTCGCGCAGTCCCGGTTCGAGCATCGGCTGCATGACAGCGACCGCGGCGAACCGGTCCGGATGCGCGAACGCCGGCTTGAGCGCGCCGTACCCGCCGCCGGATATTCCGGCAACGTCGGTAACCCCGCTGGTATGGAACTCCACGCGGACGGAGGGAATCAGGTCGGACACGAAGAACGAATCCCACCGCATCGTTCCGCCCTCGTCTTCCAGATAGTAATCGAGGCCGGCAGTCGGCGTGACCACCACCATCGGCGGTAAGATGCCCTCCTTCCACCAGCCCTCAAACACAGGCTGTAGATTCGACCAGGTTCTCGCGCGTGCCGCCAGCGCCCATCAGCAGGAGGCAAATCGGAACAGGGCTCGACTGATCGGGCGCCAGGACGGCGTAGGGAACTGGTGCAGGCAAGTGCGAGGACGAAATCTCGTGAAGGGTGACGGTGGAAGCCACTACTGTTTCCTTGATGGCCTCGGAGGTTGCGGCGCGATGGTGATATCGCGTAGCGCCAGCTTCTTCGGCTGATCCTTCATCTCTTCCAGGCCAGCCATCAACTCTAGCAAATGCGCCCGTCCCAATTCCAGCGGATGCTCGTGCGGCTGGTAGACCGTTCCTACGGGATAGTCGACAAATGGCGTAGTCGATTGCTCGATGTGGCAGCCCAGAATGTGCGCGACCGGCCGGGTTGCGGTGAACTCCACCAGGCGTCGCGTGCTCGCGAGGTACGCCGGGAAATCGGAGACGTAGAGGCGCCCGGGGTAGAGATGGTCGCCCGTCAGCAAGATCGCCGTTTTGCGATCGTAATAAGCCAGGTGCGCGGGTTGATGGCCGGGGATGGCGAGCACGTCGACGATGCGGTCGCCCAGGTCGATCGAGCCCCGATCTTCCGGCCATTTGGCGATGCCGAAGGCCTTCTGCTCGGCCTCCGGTGTGGCGGCGACCAGCGTGACGTTGGCCATTCCCTCGAAGCCTTTGTCGCCGGACACATGGTCGCCGTGCCCGTGTGAGTGTGCTACCACGAGTTGGATCGGGTCCGCATGCTGATTGCGCTTCTGCCATTTGGCGATCAGCTTCTGCACGGTTACGGCGGTGTCGACCGTCTGCCCCGCGCCGGTATCGACCAGCAGTGCCTTGTCCCGGCCGAAGATCAGGTAGAGGAACGGCTTCTCATAGTTGGTGCATCCCGATTCGCGCAGGATGTAAAAGTTCGCGTTGTACTCGTGAACCTGCCAATCGGGTACTTCGAGGCAATTCGGCCCGGCGACCAGCCACGTGGCCGGAAAGCCACCGGTCTCTATGGCGGGATCTGGAGTCGGCGCTTGTGCCAGTGCGGCGGCGCAGGTTACCCCGCATGTCCAGAGAATCATTTTCTTAATCATAGATGGAATAAAAAAAGGGGCAGGAGCACTTGGCCCCTGCCCATTGTAGTTCGGACGGGTTAGAACTCGAAACGGGCCGCGAACTGCATCACGCGCGCGGGATTGGTCGCAGGATTGTTGCCACCAGTCAAGCTGACTTCGCCGAAGGTTGTGGGGGAGGCGATACTCAGATTGGTCGAGCTCGGGTTGTTGAAGTTGACGCGGTTGAAAGCGTTGAAGGCCTCCGCGCGGAGTTGGATGCGGGCGCGCTCCGTGATGGGGAAATATTTGGAAATCGCCAGGTCGGTGTTGAAATAGTTGAACCCTCGCACGATTCCCCGCGTGCCTACGGTGCCGGGGAAGCTCGCCACAAAATCATTGAGCGCGCTCGTGTTGGAGAAGAGGCTCGGAATGCCGTTCTGGTCGGTGGTCAGGCCCGAGGGCGGCATTTTCGTCCCGGGATTTACAATCGCGTATGACGAGTAATCGTAGTTCGTGTTGTACACGCCGCCTACCGTGAGGTTGAGCGGCGTACCGCTGTGGAACGAAGTCAAACCGGAGACTTGCCAGCCCGCCAAAGCATAACCTATCGATTTAGGCATGGAGTTCCACAAAGCTTTGCCCTTGCCGATGGGCAGTTCCACTACGTAATCGAAGGTGACCGTGTGTTTGGAGTCGAAGTCCGACGGTCCGTAGAACGCGCGAGGATTGAACGCATCCTGCAGCGCCGCGCCACCGCTCGATTCCGACGAAGAACCGTTGTCGAGGGCATGACCGAAGGTGTAGTTGAAATCGAAACCCCAACCATGTTGTACGGTCCGCCGCAATACCACGGTCGCGGCATTGTAGTTCGAATAGCCGTTGTTGGTGTACGACGGCAGCCCGGAATTCTGCAGCGGGAAGAAGGTGTTGCAACCGTAGATGGAGAAGCAACCGCCGCCGGCGGTGGACTGGCGGGTGCGATCCATGTCGTTCACGGTATCGGTGAAGCTGCCGCTGAAGCCGTTGTACCAATCGTAGAAGAAATTCGCGCTGGGGCTACCGTTGATCAGGTAGTTCTTGATCCCTGGGAACATGTCCTCGATGAACGGCTGCGTGGGAACCAGGCTTGGGTTAGCCTTCACCGCGGAGGCCGCCTGTGCGGGCGTCATCCCTGAATTGATCATCCCGTTGTAAACGTTGGCGAGCGCGGCGCCTGCCTGAGAGAGGGTCTGGCCCGATTTCGGATCCTTGAAGTTCTCGAGCGGCTGGCCGAAATCCTGTTGCACGATCTGGCGATGGCCAATCCGCCCGATGTAACCCAACTCCAGGCTGAGGCCCTTCGTCAGCGGACGCGCATATGTCGCGTTCAATACGTACTCGTAGGGTGCCTTCAGATCGGTCTGTATCCCGGTAAACGTCGTAAATCCGCCGATGATGGTCGGGGGCGTGTAGGGGAAAGTGAAGGGCGCGGGGGCGGACAGATTGGGTAGAGAGCTGCCGGCATAGCGGAACGTGGTGCTGAAGTTGGTGTTCACGGGCTGCGCAACTGTGGTGGCGAGGCCAGGCGATCCATTCTTCGCGAAATCTGAGGACATGGCCGCGCCGTAATGGTCGTAGATCATTCCGGCGCCGGCGCGCCAGACGCTTCCCTTGCCGAAGATTCTCCCCAACAAAGAGTCTGATTCCGGCGAATAGGCCAGCGCCAGGCGCGGCGCGAACAGTTTCGGATCGAGGGGATAATAGCCCGGTCCGTGATTGACGGGTCCGCCGATGTTGTAGGTGACCAGCGAATCCGACAGCGACGAATTGGGAATTCCATTCGCCTGGGCGTACACGCGTTGCGCGAAGTAATTGCTCAGCGGCGTCTGCGGCACCACCTGCTGGCCGTTCTTTTCATACGGCACACCGTAAAGGGAGTACCGCAGACCATAGGTAACCGTGAAGTTCCGCTTCACTTTGAAGGTGTCCTGCGCATAGGCTTCGTATTCGTGGTCCACGAATGCGTTGCCGTAGGGTTGCCCGAAAGGAATGGTCTGGCCGTTAATCAGATAGTGGAACGTCGCGCCCCAGTTGTTGAGCATGCCGAACATGGCGCCGAATGCGTTGGTCACATTGGTGGTGCTTGCCAGCGCGGCGCCGGGTACCAGGTTCTGTTGAATGTACGCGAGTGCGGCGTTGTCGATATCGTTGCCCAGACCCGCGAGGGTGTTGCGGCTGAAACTGAAGGTCTCCACGTTGCTGGAGGAGAGGTTGTCGTACTCTCCGAAGCGGAACGAGATGCCAACCTGTATGGTGTGGCGGCCCTTGGTCCAGGTGAGGTCGTCGTTGATATTGGTAAGGGGTTGCAGGGTCCGCGATGCGCGCGGAGTGGCTTCGAGCGCCGTGAATCCGAACGTCGGGTAGGACGTAGTGTTACCGGTAGCCGCGATGCTCGGTCGATTGTAGCCGTAATTGAGCGCGTTCACCAGGTGGGGCGAGATCACCCACGTGTATCGCGCGGCCAGGCGCCGGGAGTTATCCAGGGTCTCTTGTGCGGCTGCCTGTCCGGGAAATTGCGCCAGACCCGTGGGGTTTGTCGCTGCGCCGTTGCCTGCCAATGACTGGCCGTTGAGCGTGCCGGCGACCATGAGGACGTGCTTCCCTGCTGGGTCGATATTGAAATCCATGCGACCCACTTGCGTGTGATAGTTTTGCGCGTTCGCCGCGTTGAAGGTCAGTGCGTAGAAATTCAGCCCCTTATCGC
>Ga0182030_10007380_pt1 | contig 22945 bp, 17 predicted proteins | sample 812S3MmetaG_FD_121299 | JGI IMG/M metagenome (GOLD analysis project Ga0182030, IMG submission 121299) | Permafrost microbial communities from Stordalen Mire, Sweden - 812S3M metaG (Illumina Assembly) | ecosystem: Environmental > Terrestrial > Soil > Wetlands > Permafrost | place: Sweden...
GAGCCTGGCCGCGGCGATCGCCTCGGTCACGGTGTTTGGCATCAGCATCGGGCAGGGCGCGCCGCTGCTGTCGCTGCTCCTGGAAGCGCGCGGCATCGACGCCACGCTCAACGGTCTCAACGCGGCCGCGGTGTTCGTCGGCGTCATCGTCGGGCCGCTGCTGGCGCCGCGCGGCGTCCGCATGCTCGGCATGCGCAACTTCTTGCTGCTGTGCTTCGCGCTGCAGATCGTCCTCTGCCCGATGCTCAAACTGTTCGACAGCCTGGGAGCGTGGTTCGTTCTGCGCGCCGCCTCCGGCATGCTCGGCTCCAGCATTTTCACGTCCAGCGAGGCCTGGATCAATCGCCTGGCCGGCGACAGCGGGCGCGGCCGCATCGTCGGGTTCTACGCGGCGGCATTGTCCGGCGGCATCGGCATCGGCCCGTTGCTGCTATCGATCACCGGCATCGCCGGCTGGGCGCCCTTCATCGTCAACGGCGCCATCATTGCCGCCGCCACGGTGCCGCTGTTCCGGGTGACCGACATCACCGGGGATTTCGGTCGCGAGCGCGGCGCCCACCCGTTCTCGATGTTCGCCCGAGCGCCGCTGATCCTGCTGTCGGTGGCGCTGTTCGGCCTGTACGAGGCCACCTTGCTGACTTTGTTGCCGATCTGGGGCGTGCGCCTGGGCTTTTCCCCGGACCTCGCCGCGGCGACGGTGTCGGCGGTGTATATCGGCTCGGTCGCACTGCAAATGCCGATCGGCTGGCTGTCGGACAAGACGGTGCGGCTCAACATGCTGCGGGTCTGCGGTGCCGCCGGATTGCTCGGCGCCGTGGGCCTGGCCGCGCTGGCCGCCCCCTCGCCTTGGCTTCTGGTCGCCATCGCCGTCTGGGGCGGCGTCGTCACCGCCATCTATCCGGTTTCGCTGAGCATGGCCGGCGACCGCTTCCGCGGCGGCGAACTGGTGACGGTGAACGCCGCGATCATCATCGCCTACGGTCTGGGAGCGCTGGTCGGGCCGGGCCTGGGTGGCGCGGCGATGGATCTCTGGGACCCCCAGGGCTTGTTCGCGTTCTTCGTCCTGCTGTTCGCCGCCTTCCTGCTGGCCACCGGCCTCGCCCGCGTGACACGTTAACGCAAACCTAACCGCCCCGCCGCTTGACCGGCCGCCCGCGCCGCCCAATGCTTTCTTCGTAACCAAGGGAGCAAGCGGAATGGCGGGCGAGACGCTGCACGAAGAACGGGCCGTGCTGACCAAGGAGATCCTCGACCGGCACCGCGCGCTGTCCACCATCATGGAGGAGCTGGAGGCGATCGACTGGTACGACCAGCGCATTGCCGCCAGCGATAACGCCGAGCTGCGCGCCGTCCTGACGCATAACCGCGACGAGGAGAAGGAGCACGCGTCGATGCTGCTGGAGTGGGTGCGTCGGCACGACTCCGCCTTCGACCGCCAAATGAGCGCCCAGCTCTTCAACAAGGGGGCCATCCGCGAAACCAAGGTAATCGAGGAGGCGGCTTCCGCTGGCAAGGCAGGCTCCGCCGGTAAGAGTGACGCCAGCCCGGGCAAGGTCAGCCCAGGCAACGGAAGTCTGGGCGTCGGCAGCCTGCGCGCGGCGAGGTAAGCCATGGATCATCTGTTTCGCGACCTGGCGCCGATTTCCACTGCCGCCTGGGCGGTGATCGAGGATGAGGCCCGCCGCACCCTGAAGACCACATTGGCCGGCCGCAAGCTGGTCGATTTCCGCGGCCCGCTGGGCTGGGAAGCGTCCTGCATCGGCACCGGACGCAGCGAGACCGCGGCACCGCCACCGGGTTCCGACGCCGAGGCGCGGCTTCGCAAGGTGCTGCCGCTGGTCGAGTTGCGCGTGCCATTCGCGCTGCGCCGGGGCGAGATCGATGTGGTGGATCGCGGCGCCGAGGACCCCGACTTCGAGCCGGTGGTGACCGCCGCCCGGAAGATCGCCATCGCCGAAGACCGCGCGATCTTTCACGGCCATCCCGACGCCGGGATACGCGGGCTGTGCGAGGCGCGCTCCGGGGTGCCGCTGCGGCTGGGTGACGATGTGGCGGGCTACCCAACGCTGATCGCCACCGCGCTGAACCGGCTGCGCGACCGCGGGGTGGACGGGCCATACGCGGTGGCGCTGAGCGAGCGCGCCTATACCGACCTGATCGAGGCGACGCAGAACGGCTACCCGGTGCTGGAGCATGTGCGGCGGGTCGTCGGCGGACCGCTGATCTGGGCGCCCGGCCTGGACGGCGCCTTGGTCCTGTCGCAGCGCGGCGGCGATTTCGCGCTGACCGTCGGGCAGGATTTCTCGATCGGCTACCTGGCGCACGATGCGGAGGAAGTGCGGCTGTATATCGAGGAGAGCTTCACCTTCCTGGCGATTTCCCCCGACGCCGCCGTAGCGATCGGCCCCAAACCCTCTCCCGCATAGCGGGAGAGGTCGCCGCGAAGCGGCGGGTGAGGGTGATCGGGAGGCACGCTGCCTTGCGTAATAGCATGCCTCCCGATCACCCTCACCCTCGATGCTGCGCATCTCGACCTCTCCCGCTCTCGCGGGAGAGGTATCCTGGCCCGGCGGTAGAGGTTTTCGTGGCGCCGCGGCCGCGCGGCTGGCATGATCCGCCCCTCCCTTAAACCAACGTGGCGGAAGGCCCATCGTGGCGAAGCACCCAGCGCGGCGCGCGGCGATGCGACGACAGCCGCGGTCGGCACCACCGGGCGGCAAGCCGGTGCGCCTGCCGGAGACCATGGTCGTCCTGGTCACCGGCACTGATCCGGACGGCGATGCACGCGCACGCCCGGTAAGCTGGGACGCAACCGACGGCCCGCCGCCGCTGATCTTCATGCAGCCCGAAGCCCCGGGCCGCCCCGCCCTCGCCCCGGGCGAACGGGTTCTCGCCCGCCTCAAGCCGGCCGGCGCCGGACGCTACGAAGGCCGCACCATGCGACGCCTCACCGAGGCTCCCAGCCGCATCCTCGGCGTCTTCCGCGCCGGTCGCGGCGAACACCGCCTGGTTCCCACCGACCGCCGCGCCAAGGCCGAATGGATCATCCCGCCGGGTCAGGACGGCGGCGCGGCGCCCGGCGAGATCGTCCTCGCGGAACCGCTGCCACACCACCAGCGGTACGGGCTGAAGCCCGCACGGGTGATCGAGCGGCTGGGCACCATGGGCGACGCACGCTCGGTCAGCCTGATCGCGATTCACACCCACGACATCCCGGTCGATTTTCCGCCGCCGGCCATCGACGAAGCAGAGCGTGCCGCTCCCACAGCGCTCGGCCACCGCACCGACCTGCGCGGCATCCCATTGGTGACGATCGACGGCGAGGACGCGCGCGACTTCGACGACGCGGTGTTCGCCGAGCCTGACGATTCGCTCAGCCCCGGCGGCTTCCGCCTGATCGTCGCGATTGCCGACGTGGCGCATTACGTATTGCCCGGCTCGGCGCTCGACCAGGCCGCACGCACCCGCGGCAACAGCGTGTATTTCCCCGACCGCGTCGTGCCGATGCTGCCCGAAGCACTGTCCAACGGCTGGTGCAGCCTGCGTCCCGACGAAGACCGCGGCTGCCTGTTCGTCGAACTGCGCATCGATGCCGCCGGCAACAAGCTGGTGCATCGCTTCGGCCGCGGATTGATGCGCAGCGCCGCGCGGCTGACCTACACCCAAGTACAGCAGATGCATGAGGGAGCGGCTGGCGCTGCGATAGGCCCGGGGACTCCCTCCCCCTCAAGGGGGGAGGGAGTCCAGCGCACGTATTTGCCCCCCTCTATTCAGCCTACCGCGCTTTGCTCCAGGCACGCACCGCGCGCGGCACGCTCGACCTGGACTTGCCGGAGCGCCAGGTGACCCTGGACAACCAGGGCAAGGTAACCAGCGTCGCGCCACGCCCTCGGCTCGACAGCCACCGGTTGATCGAGGAGTTCATGATCCTCGCCAACGTCGCCGCCGCAGAAGAACTCGAACGCCTGCACCAGCCCTGCATGTACCGCGTGCACGCGCCGCCGACGGCGGAAAAACTCGAATCGTTGCGCGACTTCCTGCACACGCTGGGCATCGCGCTGCCGCCCGGCGACAAGCTGCATCCGCGCGACCTCGACCGCGTGCTGCGCCGCGTTGCCGACACGCCGGAAGCGCGGCTGGTCAACGACGTGATGCTACGCTCGCAATCGCAGGCGGCGTACAGCCCCGACAATATCGGGCATTTCGGCCTCGCTTTGCCGCGCTATGCGCATTTCACCAGCCCGATCCGCCGCTATGCCGACCTGCTGGTGCACCGCGCCCTGATTGCGGGACTGACGCTCGGCACCGGCCGGCTGGAAACCGAGGAGGCCGCGCGCTTCCCGGCGACGGCGGACCATATCACCGCCACCGAACGCCGCGCCCAGTTGGCCGAGCGCGAGGCGATGGACCGTTACCTGGCTGCATACATGGCGGATAAAACGGGCGCGCATTTCGCTGGTCGAATTTCGGGCGTGACGCGATTCGCACTGTTCGTCACAGTAACCGAAAGCGGCGCGAGCGGAATCGTGCCGGTTTCCACATTGCCGGACGATTATTGGCAGCATGACGAACGGGAGCAAACGTTGACCGGCCGCCGCACGCGACAGGTCTTCCGGCTGGCACAGGAGGTCGAGGTCCGCTTGGCGGAAGCCAGCCCGGTCACCGGCGGCCTGGTCTTCCACGTCGTACCGGACACGCAACAGCCAGGGAAACGGTCGCGCCACAGGTGAACCGCCTCGCCGTCCTGCTGCTCCTGCTGATGATCGTGCCGGCGCACGCGCAGTCTGCTGCCAATGGCGGCTTCGATCCGGGCCTGGTCGCCAACGTTTATTCCGTTGCACTGACGTTCATGCAGCCGCGCATCCTGGATCCCGTGCCGGTGCCGACGCTGACCGTCTGGGGCCTGCGCGGCCTGACGGCGCTGGATCCGAACCTGACCGCGGGGCAACAGGACGGCAAACTGGTGCTGTCCGGGCGTGATGGCGTGCTGACCGAGCAACCGCTGCCACCCGTCGATACGCCCGAAGCGTGGGCGGCGGCAGCCGTGCGTCTGTCGGAAGCGGCGGTCGCCGCATCGCCGGCGGTGCGGCGCGCCGGCACCCAAGGCATCATCCAGAGCTTCTTCGACGAGCTGTTCAACCACCTCGACCCCTACTCGCGTTACGTCCCGCCGCGCGAGGCGGCAGAGGACCGGGCCGGGCGCAACGGCACCGCCGGCATTGGCCTCGCTTTGGGGCAGCACGAGGGCGTCATCCTGGTGCGCTCCGCGGTATCCGACGGTCCGGCCGCAATGGCAGGCGTGCGGCCGGGCGACAGCGTGCTGGCGGTGGACGGCGTGCCGGTGCGCGGCAAGGATGCCGCTACGGTCGCCGGGCTGATTGCCGGTCCCGAGGGCACCACCCTGCGGCTGAGTTGGCGCGGCCATGACGGCAGGCCGCGCTCCGCCGAGCTGGAACGGGCGATGGTGCCGCCGGAAACTGTGTTCTCGGATCTGGTCGGCGATCTGCTGGTGCTGCGGATCACCGGCTTCAACCACAGTACCGCGGCACACCTCGCCGAAGCCTTGCAGGAGGGGATGGCAGCGGACCATCCGCCGACGGGCATCATCCTCGACCTGCGCGGCAATCGCGGCGGATTGCTGCGCGAGGCAGTCGAATCGGCCGACTCGCTGCTGCCGGCGGGTGTCGTTGCCTACACGGCGGGGCGGGATCCGGACGCCAACCACATCTGGCGCTCCGATACCGGCGAACTCGTGCCGGGGGTGCCGGTGGTGGTGGTGGTCGATGGCCGCACCGCCAGCGCGGCCGAGATCCTCGCCGCCGCGCTGGCCGATCGCGGGCGCGCCGTGGCGGTGGGCAGCACGACCTTGGGCAAGGGCCTGGTGCAAACCATCGCCCCGCTGCCCGACGGCGGCGAGTTGTTCGTCACCTGGAGCAGGGTGCTGGCGCCGCGCGGTTGGCCGTTGCAGGGGCTGGGCGTGCTGCCGCAGGTATGCACCAGCCTGGGCGAGGTCGCGCTGCAACGGCAGCTCGCCGCCCTTGCCGAGGGAATCCAGCCGTTGCAGCACGTCATCGACATGGACCGCGCCGCGCGGCCGCCGCTGTCGCCGGCGCGGATGCTGGAAATCCGCAACGCCTGCCCCGCGGCGGAGGGGCGCGAGGCCGACCTGGCGACGGCGCGGGCGCTGATCGACAATCCGGCGGCGTATGCCGCGGCGCTGCTGCCGCCATTGCGGCAGGCCGCGGGGGAGTGAGCGCCTCGCCGCTCCCGTCCAGTGCAGCGACGGCGTTGCCGAAGTGGCCGGAGCCTGGGGCCGAAGCCGCCAAAAAGAGCCCCGGCGCTTGGCGGGCCGGGGCGAGTTGACAGGAGACCTCTGGCGACCACGGGTCCGCGTGCGCTGACGCACCGGCAAGCGACCGCCGTACAAACGCAAGGGGCCGGCCCAAGGCCGACCCCTTCTGCGTCATGTCAGACCGTTATGTCACGCCGCCATGTCAGACCGTCATGTCGGGCCTTGGGCGTTGCGGGCTACGGGCGATTACGCGCCGCCGACTGCATCGCTGGTGTAGGCGGGGCCGAACATGGTCTGGCCGGACTGGTTGGTCACGGTCTGAGCGGCGAAAGCAGACCCGACGCCCAGGCTCAGGACGGCGGCGGCTGCGAGGATGAACTTCTTCATGGTTGGACTCCTGTTGGACGGTGGCAAGTTGGTATTCGAAAGGGAAAGTCGGCCGCGGCGAGGGTGCCGCCTGGCTTTAGTTGCCCGAGACGTCGCTGCTGTAGGCCGGGCCCCAATGCTGCACCGGGGGCGGCGTCAAGGTCTGGGCGAAAGCCGAACCGATACCGAGGCTCAGCACGGCGATCGCGGCGAGGACGAATTGCTTCATGGGTAGCTCCTGTCTCTGCGGTGGCGAAGGTTGGTTGGCTCTTGTGCCAACTCGGTTGAGGGCCTCGCCTTCCGACGCCGCGAGAGATAGTCTTCACCGGACCCAGGGATAATCCGAAGACCTCGCACATCATTTGTGCTGCACGCGCGCAGATCGCCCGGACGGTCGGCCGCTGTGCCGGTGCGGATCGCGCCGAACGAGTCCCGAGGCGGGCGCATGCCCCCTCAACGCCCGCACGACTGCGTTAACCGACGATCACGGAGACGGAGGGACCAAGCGGCACGTAGATCGTGCTGATGAGGCTTGGGTTTTCGGCAGCGGTCCGGGCGCCCCATGCCCGCCGTTCGCGCGGCTGCAACGCACCGCCCGCACCGCTCGCGATATGGCGGGCGGCAATTCCCCACGTCATGGCCCCATGTGCGACAGGATAAGGCGGCGCGGGAGAAAAATACTCCCCCTCCCCTTGTGGGAGGGGGGTTGGGGCGAGGGGTTCGTGCCGTACGAACCCCTCCCACAAGGGGAGGGGGGAGCCCATTTACGTCGCGCCGCTTATCCTGACCCCTATGGGGTCAAGCCCGGCTATGACGAGGTGGACTCAGCCGCTGATCACCGCATCGCTGCGCAACTTGCCCAACGTCTCGCGATCCAGCCCGAGCCACTCGGCCAGCACCTCCTCGCTGTGCTCTCCGAGCAAGGGGGCGGCGCTGATCGGCAAGGTGCGGCCGGAATAACGCACCGGCCAGCCGCTCATCGTGTAATCGCCGACCTTGGGATGCGGCATCGTCTGGCGGATGCCACGCGCCTCGAAGGTCTTGTCGTTCGCCAGTTCCATGGTGTCCATCACCGCGCCGGCGGGAATGGTGGCGCTGCCGACCAGGCGCATCGCCTCGTGCTTGTCGTGCTGGCGGGTCCAGTTGGCGACGATCGCGTCCACTTCCTCGCGATGCTCGGTGCGCGCTTCAGGCGTGCTGTAGTTGGCGTCGCCGATCAGGTCCTCGCGCCCCATCACTTTCAACAACCGCGTCCAATGCTCCGGGTTGGCGCGGCTGGTGTAGATATAGACGTAGTCGTTCGGGCCGCCGCCCTTGCACGGATACACGCCGATCGGCGGATTGCCGCCGCCGACGGTCTTCGATCCAGCACGTGGCGCCGGCTTGCCGGTGCGCTCCATGAAGGTGAAGGCGTTGCGGATGTAGTGCAGGATCGAATCCTGCATCGCCAGTTGCAAGTGATCGCCCTGGCCGGTGCGCAGCTTGCGCACGTAGGCACCCAGGACGGAAATCGCCATCAGCATGCCGGTGCCGGTGTCGCCGATGGTCGCACCCGGCTTGCAGGGAGGGCCGTCTTCCTCGCCGGTGATGCTCATCAGGCCGCCGGCGGCTTGCGCGATCATGTCGAAGGCCAGGTTCTTCTCGAACGGGCTGCCTTCGCCGAAGCCTTTGGTCTGGCAGTAGATGATGCCGGGATTGATCGCGCGGATCACGTCCGGCCCGAGGCCGAGCCGCTCGATCGCACCGGGGGCGAAGTTTTCGCAAAACACGTCGGCGTGTTTCGCGAGGTCCTTCACCAGTTCGACGCCACGCGGATCCTTCAGGTTGATCGCGATGGATCGCTTGTTGGCGTTGTATTGCAGGAAGTAGTTGGCGTCCTGGCCAGGCTTGCCGCCGGCGGTGCGGCCGGGATCGCCGACCTTGGGGTTTTCCACCTTCACCACGTCGGCACCCATCCAGGCGAGCGCCTCGGTGCAGGACGGGCCTGCCTCGAACTGCGTCAGATCGACGACCTTCATCCCGGTCAGACAGGTCTCGGCACCATTGCTCATTCTCGGACACTCCCCCTGAAGAAGGTATGGCGGGGAGCTTACGCCCGACTTTCGGGCAGCGTAAATGCGGGGGGTTCCCGGCGTGGCGTGGACCGTTGCCACGCCAAACGCATCGGGATCGAGAGCCGGAGGGCTGCCGTCACGGAACCGGACGCGGCAGACACCGATCCGACCCGGCCAGCCGGGCGACGGGTGGGGCGGCACGAGCAACCCGAGGCCAGGCTTGATCGGTCGAACCGAGGACCGCTTCCCACAGCGATAAAGTCCGGACTGCTGTCAGTGCGGCGGTTGATAGTGGTTCTGAAACTCTTTTGCCTGAACCAGGGCCTGTCGCGACTCCTCGCCGGTCAACAAGCGAATCCCGCGTACCGACCTGAACGCCCCTGAGGCGATTGCGATGTTCAGCGTGGCCTTGAAGTCGATCTCCTCCTGGACGTCGTAGAGGACCAAAACACCCTCGTTGTCTCCACCACTCGTGGCGTAGAAATCAACCACTTTGACGCGGGTGGCCTCCAGCATCCTGGCAAGCACCTGACCGCGATCGACCGGGTCGCGGATCAGTGCCTTCATTGCTTCCGGCGTATAGTCGGCCATGAGTGCAAACAACATCAGTCCCTCCTTTTGCGGCAGACGCAGCTTCCGGCAGAGTGGACAGCGATATCGTTGCGACAGCGCAGGGCCAGCGTCCTGTGCTTGCCGGTGAAGCCTGGGGAATTGCTTTGATGCCGTCTTTGATTTGGATCAAGCTGCCGTTGGTTTTTTGAAACGAGCAATCAACGTCCAGGCGAAAACCGGAGCCTATTTTGGTCCAGGCGAAAACCGCAGCCGATTGTGCAAGTCGCGCCGGCGCCGATCGCTCACCGACCCTGCGCGATCTGCGGCATGCCTGCGGCGCTGACGAACAGCCGCAATGTCGCGAAGGACAGCCAGACACGACGGTTGCGCAGGAAATCGCCGCCGAGCAATCCGTCGCCAACGGAGCGGTCGTCCGGGACGACGGCCAGGGTGGGCGCCTCGATGCGTGCGTCGCCGACCAGCAGTTCGTGGAACCGGTGCACGTGCACGGCCTCCGGCTGCGGCGCGGCGCCGTGCGCCATGATGATGCGATCGGTGGCCAGCGTCTCGGTGGACAGGCCCAGGCGTTGCGCCAGGTTCATGCCGATCACCGTTGCCTGTGCGCCGGTGTCCAGGATCGCCATGCCGTTGACGCCGTCCAGCGTGATCGGCACCAGCAGGCGGTCGCGCCGCGCCTCCAGCCCGCCGATCCGGATGGCAGCCTGGTGCCATGGCGGCACGGCTTCCGGGCAGCGCCGCACCCGGTAGAGCGTCAGGCGATGCGCCGGCTCGTCGATATCCATGTCGAAGGCCAGCAGGATGTCGGCGCCGAGCAATCCGTCGGCCTGCGGTCCGTTGACATGGTCGATCGCAAAATGACCGACCGCGACATGCTCTACCGGGAACCGCGTGCCCCCCAGCACGATGCCGGGGATGTCCGCGTCCCAGTTGGCGCTGGACCCGCCGATACCGAAGCTGCGGGTCATGTGGTGCGGATCGTGTGCCAGGCCCAGCCGGGCGACGGTCGCCTCGGTCAGCACGGTGCGCTCGGCACCGGTATCCACCAGCAGGCGGACCGGTTTGCCGGCGATGCCGGCGGTGACGAACATGAGGTTTTGCCGCAGGTCGAGCGGCATGTCCGCCAGCGGCACCAGCGCACAGTTGTCCGGCGCGGCGCAGCCGGCGAGGCCAAGGAGGAGCAGGAGGAGTGGGAGGATCAGGCGCATCAGGCGGCAGTTTGGCAGGATGGGGGGCAACCGCGCCAGCCCGCGCAGCGGTGAAGTCCGCGCCGGTACCCTCGCCCGCGCCGCGGTGAGGTGTCGTCCTAGGCGACCTGTACGGCGCTGACGGCGGCTTCGAGTTCCTCGAAACTTGGCATGTGCTGGTTGGGGACCATCTTGCGGCCGGACTCGACACTCACCTGTGGTGCGTTGCCGTGCAGGTGCGTCACCAGGACGGCGCGGATCACTTCGTAGAATTTCGCTTCCTCCTCTACCACGCCTTTCAGACGGCCGGCGAACGGGCCGACCATGCCATAGGCCAGCAGCACGCCCAGGAACGTTCCGGTCAGCGCGCTGGCGATCATCCCACCCAGCACCGCCGGCGGCCGGTCGATATGCGACATCGTCTTGATCACGCCGAGCACCGCGGCGACGATCCCCAGCGCCGGCAGGCCGTCCGACATGGTCTGCAAGGCGTGCGCGCCATGCAGTTCCTCGTTTAGCGTCTTCTTCAGCTCGCGCGCCATGACGTCCTCGATCTGGTTGGGATCGTCGGCATTCATCCCCACCATGCGCAGGTAGTCGCAGATCGTCGCCGTGGCGAACCTGTTGGCCAGAATGCGGGGGAACTTCTGGAACGCCGCGCTTTCCTGCGGCTTCTCGATATGCGGCTCGACCGCCATGTTGCCCTTGGTGCTGGCCAGCCGCACCAGGAAATACAGCAGCGACAGCAGGTCCACGTAGTCGCTCTTATTAAACGCGGCGCCCTTGATGATCTTGCCGAAGCTGCCGACGGCGTGTTTCACGTCGTGCATGCTATTGCTCATGATGAATGAGCCGAGCGCGGCGCCGCCGATGGTCCACAACTCGAACGGCAGCGCCTCCTCCAGCGGCGCGATCGCCCCGCCCGAGACGAGATAGCTGCCGAACACGCAGCCCAGCAGGAAGACCAAGGCGCCGATCGCCATCATGGCCGGTCGCTATCGCGCCGGGGCGGCCACGGTGGGGGGCACCGGATTGCCCACGGCATTGACTGCCGTATTGTCAACCAGATTACCCGCCGCATTGCCGCGCGGAGTGGCGAGCGGATTGCCGGGCGGATTGGTGGGCGGATTGGTGGGCGGATTGCCGGGCGGATTGGCGGCCAAACCGGCCCCCGCGGCGGCCGGGTTACTGGCCGGTTCGACGGCGCCAGGCGCCGTCTCGGCCGGCCGCGCGGTGCGCAGTACCACGATGGCGATGCGGCGGTTCGCCGCCGCCAGCGGGTCGGCGGGCAGCAGCGGATCGCGATCGGCGTTGCCGGTCACGCTGCGGATGCGGCTGTCCGGCAGTCCGCCCTCGACCAGCAGGCGCCGGGTTGCATTGGCGCGGTCGGTGGAGAGTTCCCAATTGGTGCGATCCGGCCCGGGAAAGGGGGTCGCGTCGGTGTTGCCGGCGATGGAGATATCCTGCGACAGCCTGGCCAGGACCGGGGTGACTTTCTGCAGCAACAGCATGGCCCGCTCATTGGGGGCGGCGGAGCCGAGGGCGAACATCGGCCGGTGCTCCTCGTCGAGGATCTGGATGCGCAGGCCCTGCGGCGTGATGTCGATCGCAAGCTGACGCGCCAGGTCGGCGAGCGCCGGATCGTTACGCACGGCGTCGCGGATCTGCTGCGCCGCCTGAGCGAATTCCGCCTTCTCGCGACGCTCCTGCGCGGCACGCAATTCTGCCTCGGTGGGGGCACGTGGCAGGGCGGACGCTGCTGCGCTGACCGATATCGAGCGCGCTGCGGCCGCCGCGCCAGGCGGCGTGGAACCCGCCTCGGTCGATGCGCCGCCCGAGGCGGTCATGGCCATGGGCGGCGTGGCGGCGGAGGGGGTGGCGGGCGCGGTGACGGCGGCGGGCACGGTGGTGGCGGTGGGCGTGGCGATGGCGCCGGTCGCGCCGATCGCGCCGGTCGCGCTGATGGCGGCCGGCACCGGCGGGACGGATGGCGGTGCCTGGGCGCCTGCCCCCGGGTCCTGGTCGTCGTCGGATGCGGTGCGCGCCGGGGCGTAGGGCTGGGCGTCGGGGTCCGACGGATCGATGGGCGTTGGGCGGTTGCCGTCCACGGCCTGCACCGCGCCGCGATCCGACACCAAGGCGCCCTGGTCGAAGGCGGTGTGTCCGCCGAACGGATCCCCGGTGCCCGACGATGCGTGGCTGAGCTGGTTGCTGGGGCTGAAATAGTCGGCGAGACCCTTGCGCTGGTCTTCGGTCGTTGCGTTCAGCAGCCACATCAGCAGGAAGAACGCCATCATGGCGGTGACGAAATCGGCGTAGGCGACCTTCCAGGCGCCGCCGTGGGCCTCGCCCTCGACCACCTCTTCCTTCTTGATGATGACGTTCTGGCGGTTGCCAGAGCCTTTTCTGTCGGCCTTCATCTGTCCCTCGATTGCCGATGCGGCGCAGCAGAGTGGGCACAGTTGTCTTAATGTTCGGTGCACGATTTGCCGCCGCCGCCGGATGAGAGGGAGTTTTTTCGGTTTGCCCTCCTGCGGCCTGCGGCGGGTGGTTGGCGACCGGCCATGTGGCCAAGCTGGGAGGGGCGGGTGGGATGCGGCGGGTGGGATGCGGCGTGACCGGCGGAAGGTTGTGGAGGACATGACGTCTCCCGCCGATCACTCTCGCCCTCGGTGCGTCGCATCATCGGCCACCCTGGGTGCTTCGCATCATCGGCCACCTTGGGTGCTTCGCATCATCGGCCACCTTGGGTGCTTCGCATCATCGGCCACCTTGGGTGCTTCGCACTGGCGCCCCCCCTGGGTGCTTCGCACCGGCGACCCCCTGGGTGCTTCGCACCGGCGACCTCTCTCGCGAAGCGGGCGAGATTGGGTGAGCGGGGCTAATTCATTGCTTCCCGTGCCGTCCGAACGGTAGATTGCGGGTGCCGCAACGATGGCGGCGGCGCACAGGAAACGTCACGCTATGCCCGGCACCTTCGCGATCCCATCCCAAACGGCCACCGCGCGCCCGGGCCGCAGCCACCGATGAGCCTGTTCGGCAGCCAAACGCGCAGCCGCCGGCCCGGCCTGGCGATGCGCCGCCCCGTGGCGCAGGAGAAGGCCCGCCGCGTCATCAGTACCAGCCAAATCATGGGCTGCCTCGGGGTCGGCGTGATCTGCGCTGCGCTGATCGCGCTGATCTGGATCAACGCCGAACGCGCCATCCGGGAGACATCCGACGATACGCGTGGGCGGGTCGAGGCTGCGCTGACGGCCCAGGCCACCACCCTGGCGGCCCTGGCGCAGCATGAACTGGAGATGATCGACCAGTCGCTGACCGTGCTGCAGGCCGCATGGGACGACAACCCCGACGGGTTCGACCTGGGCGCGTGGCGCAAGAAGATGCCGGCGTTAACCGAGGTGTCCGACGACCTGTTCATCGCCAACGACCTCCACGTGATCGTGCAGGACATCAATCCGGCGGCAGTGGGACAGGGGATCGGTTCGGCTTATGCGACGTTCGCGTCCGGCTCGCTGGAGCCGATTCGCGACGCCGGCCCGCAGGGACGCGACAATTCCATGCTGGTTGGCGAACTGGGGTCGGGCGGGGTGGTGCGGCAATACCTGATGTACATGGTCCGGCCGTTGCCGCCGCGGCCCGGCTGGATCATCGGCGCGTCATACCGGTCCAGCGCGCTCACCGAGGTGTTCGCCTCGGCGGGGCTGGGCGAGCATGGGCTCGCGGTGATGATCGACACGCATCGCGGCGGTGTGCAGGCGGTGGCCGGGACCGCCGCGTTGCGACCGCAACTGGACCTCGGCAAGACGGCCATGTACAGGGCGATGCTGGACCGGCCGAGCGGCGGGATCTGGGCCGGCACGACCCCAATCGACGGGGTGGACCGGATCGTTGCCTTTCACCCCGTGCCCGGCCGTGACCTGATCGTGGCAGTGGGCGTGGTGCGCGACCAGGCGATGGCGCCGGCCGACACCTGGGCGGCGGCGGCCCGGACGCTGGCGGTGATTGCTTCGCTGCTGGTGCTGGTGATCGGCGCCACGCTGCTGTGGGAGGTATGGCACTGGCGCAGCACGCGCCGCCGCAACCGCGCCCTGAAGCAAGCCGAGGCGATGGTGACTGCCATGCAAGGCGACCTCGCCGCCGCGCGGGTGCGCGCCGCTGCCGACGCGGCGCTGGCGCAGGCGCTGCTGGGCGGCGTGTCCGACGGTGCGGCGGTATTCGACAGTGCCCTCCAATTGATCGCGTGCAATCCGCGCTTCGCCGGGTTCGGCGGGACCGTGGGCGAGCGCCCGCACGAGGGCATGAAGCTGGAGGCATGGGTGCACCAGCAGGCGATGGCCGGCCGCTTCGGCCCGGCCGAGGATATCGACGCGGCGGTGGTGCGTCTTGTGGCGGCGCTGCGGCCGGAATCCGGCTCCGGCCAGGTCGCCGCGACAGGGCCGGATGGCACCAGCGTCGTGGTGCGCGCCCGGACGATGCCGGATGGCGGACTGGTGGTTATCCTCGGGCCCGCCGACGGGGCGCCGGAAGCGGTCGCCGAGAGCACGGCCGATCCGGTGGCGTGATCGGGCAAGCGCGCCGACGCCGGTCACCTCAGTGTTGGCTTGCGCCCGCGCCATGACGGCATGCGAGGGCGTTGCGCGGGTCGGTTCCGACAGGAATAGTGGCTGGGCGCTGCTGCCATGCGGGGCGCTGACATGCCGGCAAACGGTGCGCCGGCGACCCGGAGGACATTCGGGAGTCTGCAGGAAACGCCCAGCCAAACCTGTCATTGCGAGGCGCTGGCGCCGAAGCAATCTCCTACCTGACGAGCGCATCTCGGTTCGTCAGGCAGGAGATTGCTTCGTCGCTGCGCGCCTCGCAATGACAGGGACGGCTGGGCGTTTCCACTCACGGTGAAAAAGCTCTAACCGCGTGTCATGCAACCCGATCTGCTCGCCCCCCTGTTCGCGCCGCTGACCGCACTGAAGGGCGTGATCCCTCCGGTGGCGGCGCTGATCGCCAAGGCGGCCGGCGGGGATCGGGTGATCGACCTGCTGTTCCATATGCCGGAATCGTATGTGGATCGCCGCCCCCGCCCGACGGTCGCGCAGGCTCAGCCCGGGACGGTCGCGACGCTGGCGATCGAGGTGGTGCGGCACGAGCCTCCCGCCACGCCGCGGCAGCCCTGGCGCGTGGTGGTGAAGGACGACACCGCCTTCGCTGAGCTGGTGTTTTTTGCCGCCAATCCGAAAGCCTTGGAAGACCGCGCGCAACGGATGCCGCCCGGCGCGAAGCTGCTGGTGTCCGGCAAGCTGGAGGAGTTCAACGGCCGGATCACCATGCCGCATCCGGACCATGTGCTGCCGCTGCACCAGGCGGATCGGTTGCCGGCGATCGAGCCGGTGTGGCGGCTGACCGCCGGCTTGTGGCCGCGCCAGGTGGGCAACGCCATGCGGGACGCTCTGCTGCGGCTGCCCGAGTTTCCCGAATGGCATGACCCCGCTTTGCTGCGGCGAGAGCAGTGGCCGCGGTTCTCCGACGCGTTGCGTGCCGTGCAGGCGCCTGGCGAACCACCCGACGTCCGGCTGCGCGCGCGCTTGGCGTACGACGAATTGCTCGCCGGCCAGGTGGCGCTGGGGGTGGTGCGCGGGCGGGTGCGGGCACGGCCGGGACGGGCATTGCTCGGCGACGGGGCGATGCGCGCCAAGGCGCTGGACCGGTTCGGGTTCACGCCGACGCGGTCCCAGGTGAAGGCGCTGGCGGAGATCGATGCCGACCTGGGCGCCGAGCGGCGGATGCTGCGACTGCTGCAGGGGGATGTCGGGTCGGGCAAGACCCTGGTGGCGCTGCTGACGATGCTGCGGGCGGTGGAGGCCGGCGCGCAGGCAGCGCTGATGGCGCCGACCGAGGTGCTGGCGCGGCAGCATTGGCGCACCCTGTCGCGGCTGGCACCGGTGCCGGTGGCGTTGCTGACCGGGGCGGTGAAGGGGCGGGCGCGAACCAAGCTGCTGCGTGAGTTGGCGGACGGAACGGTGCAGATGGTGGTGGGGACGCATGCGCTGTTCCAGGACAGCGTGGCGTATCGCGACCTGGCGGTGGCGGTGATCGATGAGCAGCATCGGTTCGGGGTGGATCAGCGGTTGTTGCTGGGCGGCAAGGGGGAAAAAACCGACGTGCTGGTGATGACGGCGACGCCGATCCCTCGGACATTGCTGCTGACCCAGTGGGGCGAAATGGACGTGTCACGGCTGACCGAGAAACCGCGCGGGCGGCTGCCGATCCGGACGACGCTGCACTCGCTGGGCACCATGCCGGACGTGCTGGAGGCGATCACGCGCAAGCTGGACGAGGGCGCGCAGGTCTATTGGGTGTGCCCGCTGGTGGCGGAGAGCGAGGAACTGGACGTCGCGGCGGCCGAGGAACGGTTCGCGGCGCTGAGCATGCGGTTCGGGGCTCGGGTCGGGTTGGCGCACGGGCAGCAGAGCAGCGAGGTGCGCGAGGCGGCGCTGGCGGATTTCGCGGCGGGGCGGGTACGGCTGCTGGTGGCGACGACGGTGGTCGAGGTCGGCGTCGATGTGCCCGAGGCGTCCGTCATGGTGATCGAACATGCGGAGCGCTTCGGGCTGGCGCAGTTGCACCAGTTGCGCGGGCGGGTTGGCCGCGGCGCCGAAGCCAGCTTTTGTCTGCTTTTGCACGAAGACTGGGTGAACGAGACGGCGCGCCGGCGGCTGACTCTGCTGCGCGATACCGAGGACGGGTTCCGGATCGCCGACGAGGATTTCCGGCTACGCGGCGGCGGCGATCTGCTGGGCACGCGGCAGGCGGGGGCGCCGGGGTTCCGGCTGGCCGATCCGGTGGAGCACGAGGGGCTGCTGCACATGGCGGATCGCGACGCGGCGGTGCTGCTGCACCGGGACCCGAAATTGGACAGCGAGCGGGGGCGCGCGGTGCGCGTGCTGCTGCGGCTGTTCGAGCGGACGGTGGCGATGCGGACGTTGCTGGCGGGGTAAGAAGGATGCGTCTGTCGTTTACTCTCCTGGTTCGATTGTCCAGTGGGATCCCGAATTGGTTACGTGCTGCCTCTGCAGCGATGTGCCCGGCAAGGCTGGTGACGAAGGTCTTCAAACTGGTAAGTTCCGAAAGTTCGGTAAATTCGCCAGAATTGGCGGCCGTGCGTGGTGAGGCCATCACAGTCGCGGTAGTATAGAGCCTCTCCTGGGTTAACCTACGGCAGAGAATGTTGTAGCGTTGTAAGTATGACGCGCCGCGAAACTCAGGGAACACCGCAAAATGCCGCGATTTGTCCTTTACTGGCCTTCGCGATTTCGGTGAGCCCTCAACCAGTATGAGCCAGCCGACGAATGGCCGCGGAGCTTCACCGAAAGCACCCTCGCGGAACGCAGTCCAAAGATCAACAGCGGTTCCAAGCGCTTCTTCGGTCCTATTGTTGAAGTTGTTGCCGAACGATGGGCCTATATGCGATTTCAGTTCGAGGGCGGCCACGAGGCGACCGTGATTGATGACCAGTAGGTCCCAAATTTTCGTCGGGCGGAAGAAGCCAGGGAGTGTAAGAACCTTCTTACCAATCATCATGTGCGCATCGGTAAGCCCGTTGGCCCGTGTCACATCCTGGATGAGCGCAATAAACCCGTCCATGTTCTTTCCGGCCGTGACGCTTGCGCGCTCGCCCTGATCCTCTCGGCCAAGCTCCTTTTGCTTTGCCACGGCCGCAGCCCGGTTGCCCCGGAAGACCCGAACTGCCTCTCGGGCCTTGCGCTCGTAATTCGTTAGATCAAGCGGCATCGGCGAAGCTGGTCGAGGCGGCAAGCACAGCGCGCTCTGTCGGCGTAAGTTGATACAGCTCGGCCGCAGCAGCATTGCACGCCGCCTCGTCACGTGATTCAGCCGCGCAGACGAGTTTCGCGCGGAGCTTAGCGGTCACAGACGGCCAGCGGGGCACTCGGATGCGGCGCAAGTACTGTGCCTGGAAACGAAAATATCCGCCGCGCATCTTGGTCGAATAAAGAGAGATGAAGAGCCGAGCGACATCCGACAGCAGCACCGCCTGAAGTGCCCTAAGATCCCAGGAGCCCGATGTAAGAAAATACAGATTATGGTGCGGATAGAACTTGCCGGGTTCATAGACAATATGCGCGTGACCCTTGATGTCTGGAATGAGAAGCTTCGGCAACGACGCCAGCTCCGGGTAAATCCGATCGATCGTGCGATACCAACTCCCCGGATTCCTCTTCGAGACATGACGTGCCTTAATCGCTGCCCCATGCCGCTCAAGATACGCGGCCAGCATTGGATAGGCACCCAAAGAGACCAGCCCGCCGTTCACTGAAAACGGATTGATCACGCCCAAGCCGCGCCACTTCACTGCCCCGGTGGCGATGTCCCGGGTCATCACCAGGGGGAGCTTTCGGTCAGGCTCGACGTCAAGATTCTCATATGGGCCTATGAAGACCTGATCCGCGCCGGTTGCCACGCCGATGCCAACTCTGCAATGAGCTTCTTCGAGCGTCGGATACTCGGCCTCCAGGCGACGAACGAGCGCTAACTGCTCAGGGGCTTCGAGCATCCATGGCTCGCTGCCATAGGCGACCCTCGCGACCTCACCCACGGCTCTGGTCTCACCAAGTTCCGGAGCGACCATCGCGCCAGCGAGTGTCTGCAATTCACGGGCGTCGATCGCCGGCCGGAAGGCAATACGAGTCGCGCCTGGCTTATCGCGGCTAATGACGACAATGGCGGGATAAGCAATGACATCTGAGTGGAACGCGTCCGTGTCCACCATGTCAACGAAGTACTTCAGGTGGAACTCCCGTGCGACGAACTGTCGCAGCGGTCCGCCTTAGCGGTTCTTCATCCATCTGTCGGCACAGATGAAGCCTAGCCGGCCGCCATGCACGAGAAGCGACAGAGATCGCTCAATGAAGGGAATGTATAAGTCGGCACGGTCATAGATTGTGTGGAAGCGGCGGCGATACTCCGCCATCAGCACGTCCGGGATCAGTTCTTGCCGAACGTACGGTGGATTACCGATGGCGTGAGTAAAATTCTGCTCGAGCGGCAGCAACAGGAAGTCACCCTGTTGCAGCCACCGTCCGCAGAGTTCCGTCGCCTCACGTGCGTTCAGCCCCTGGCCGTGCAGCGCTTGTCGCACCAGTTCGCATGCCTGGATGTAACTGGCGCAGTGAAGCTCCACGGCCTTGATGCAATTGCCAAGATCCTCGACAACCCCGCGCCGGCCCTCGGTCGGCACGCGGCTGTATGCTGCGAAGAGGCGCTCAATGGCTGGCACAAGGAAATCGCCCTGCCCCATGGCCGGCTCAAGCAGCCTAGCCTCCTGTAGGGACGTGTCCGACGTGTACCCAGTGAGGTCGAGAATGAAGTCCACCACCTCACGCCTCGTGAATACGGCACCACGAGCCTCGATCCCAGCATCCGCCATGGCCTCTATCGCTTCAGTGAGGGGGCACAGGTCCAGGAATGATGCTTGGAGACGACTCGAATCTGACGGCATACCAACGCTATAGCATATGTTCATGACTTGTTCCAGGCCTTTCGGCCCACAGTTCGATCATCTCTCACCGACTCGAGGCCACACCAGTCCTCCCAGTCAGAAATATACCATTCCAGACGGCCCACACAGCTGTGTGACAGCTTCGCCCCCAAGTGCCAATTATCGCTGCGCGCCAGAGGGGTTATTCGCTTAGCATAGCGCACGGCCCCCTGTATCTGGGGTGGGTTCGACCGTTCCATTGACTCACGATGCGCTATCGTCTGGCGAGCAGCGGGCCCGCCGTGACCTAGGGAGGGAGGAAATAATGGATCGTCTCGCGGGCAAAGTGATTCTGATCAGTGGCGGCGCGCGCGGACAGGGCGCGGCCGAAGCGCGGCTGTGCGTGGCAGAAGGTGCGCGCGTCGTCATCGGCGACGTGCTGGAAGCGGAGGGGCGCCGCCTGGCCGCCGAACTCGGCGCCGCCGCGTCGTTCGTGCGCCAGGACGTGACCCTGGAAAGCGACTGGGCGGCGGCGATCGGCGCAGCGGCGGCGTTCGGCGGGCTGCACGGGCTGATCAACAACGCCGGCATCTATCAGCCTCGCACGCTGATGGAGACAGACACGGAACTGTTCGAACGCCACATGCGGGTCAATCAGCTTGGCTGCTTCCTCGGCATGAAATGCGTCGTGCCGTTGATGGAGCGCTCGGGCGGTGGCTCGATCGTCAACATCTCGTCGGTGGCTGGGCTGCGCGGGTCGCCGGGCGCGATCGCTTATAGCGCGACGAAGTGGGCGTTGCGCGGCATGACGAAGGCGGCGGCGATCGACCTGGCGCCGCGCAAGATCCGGGTGAACTCGGTGCATCCCGGCCCGATCGATACCGAGATGCTGAACGTGCGCACGCCGGAACAGAACCAGCGGCGCCTCCAGGCAGTGCCGATGAAGCGCATGGGCACGGCAGAGGAGGTCGCGCGCCTGGTGCTGTTCCTGCTGTCCGACGAGAGCGGCTACATCACCGGCGCCGAGGTCGCGATCGACGGGGGAGCGACGTTATAGTCGCGATCGACAGGGAAGCGCCGTTAGAGTCGCGATCGCTGGGGAGCGACGTTGTAGTCGCGATCGACAGGGGAGCGACGTCGTAAATGCGCCGCGCCGTCCTCCGCTTTCGGTTGCACTGCGGCTTGCCGCGGCATTGACTCTTCGCCACCCAGCTTGAATCGCAGCCTGTGTGAACCAACTCCGCAGCGTGACACAAGCTGCGCGGGCCACCGATCACCCGCACCGCAAGACGCCCGCGCGCGTGCGCCGCATCGCGTCAACCCGTTTTGCACGCAGGAGATCGAGCATGATGAAATACGCGCTCGCAACGACGATGTTCATGGCCCTCGCGCTGTCCGCCGGTGGTGCCGCGGCGCAGACCCCAGGTTATGTGGCGCCATCCAGCACGCCAACCTGGCAATACAACGGGGCCTCCGGACAACGTTCCAAGGCGATCGCCGACACTTATACCAGCGCGCTGAACGACCTGTACGCGCACGGCTTCCACCGCGTGCATCACCTGTTGATGCAAGGCGGCCTGGTATATGCGACGGCGATCTCGCCGCACGATGTTCAGCGCACGGTCACGGTGGATCCCGGCTCCGGGCAGATCTCGATGGGCTGAACCGCGCGTGGCCGGCAGAGAATGCCGGCCACGGTCCGAGGTTTCAGCGATACGCTCAGATCAGGTGTAATCGCCCAGCTTGCAGCCGAACGCATCGGGCGCCTGCATCAGCGGGCCGCCCGGCACGATCTCGACGATCTCGTAGTAATCGTCCGGGTTCTTCATGTCGGATTTCTTCTTGCCGCGCTGGATGATCACCGGGCGGATCAACTGGTGATCCTCGGGACGGAACCGCACCTCACCCACCGTGGACTGCGTCGGCTTGCCGGCTTCGTAGGCCTTGATGACATCAGGCGGATAGAAGCTGCCGGCCCGGGTCACCGCATCCGCCCACAGCGCCAGCGACATGTAGCCCGAGTTGGCACTCCACTCCGGCTTGTAATTGTACTTCTTCTCGAACGCCGCCACGAATTCTTTGGCCAGCGGATACTTGTCCTCCAGCGTCCACCAGAAGTCGGTCGCCGCATAGACGCCCTGCATCAGGTCCGGTCCGACATCGCGCGCCAGGAACGGCGTGTTGTACGGCACCACCAGTGTCATCTTGTCCAGTACGCCAAACTGCTTCGCCTGCTTGATCGACTGCACCGCGTCGTTGCCGAAATTGATATTGATGAACACGTCGGCACCGCTGTTAGCGATGTTCAGCAGATACGAGCTGTAGTCCGACGCCCCCAGCGGGCACACCTGGTTGGTCGCCACGCTCCACCCGCCCTGCTCCTTGGTGGCCGTTTCGAACGACTGCCGCACCGTGTGGCCATAGGTGTAGTCCGGCGTCAGGAACGCAATCTTCTTGTTCTTGCCAAGCTTATTGACGATCACCGGAGTTAGCGCCGCGGCGGCGGTCTGGGCATAGAAGCACTGGCGGAACGAGTAGCGCACGCAATCCTTGCCAGTGGTGTCGTTAGAGCCACTGAGCAGAGGCAGGTAGATCACGTGCTCGCGCTGCGCCAGCTTGTTCATCGCCACGGCTTCGGCCGACGACACGCAGCCGCACAGCAGGATCGCCTTGTTGTCGCTGATGAACTTGGTGCCGTTCTGCACAGCGGTGTTCGGCTTGGCCTCGGAATCCGCCACGCCATGCTCGATCTGCTTGCCAAGCAAGCCCTTGGTCAGACCGGTGGCGATCTTGCGGATCAGCGGGTCGCCGCTGTTGATGTGTTCCAGCGCCAGTTCGACGCCCTTCAATTCATCCTCGCCGGGCACCGCGTAGGTGCCGGTGCGCGGCAGCGACACGCCGACGAACACCGACGAACCCGACACGCCCGCCGGCCAGGTGCCGACCGGCGGGTGGTCCTCAGCCGCCAGCGCGGCGCGCGGCAGGC
>Ga0182030_10007381_pt1 | contig 22945 bp, 15 predicted proteins | sample 812S3MmetaG_FD_121299 | JGI IMG/M metagenome (GOLD analysis project Ga0182030, IMG submission 121299) | Permafrost microbial communities from Stordalen Mire, Sweden - 812S3M metaG (Illumina Assembly) | ecosystem: Environmental > Terrestrial > Soil > Wetlands > Permafrost | place: Sweden...
AGATGCGGATGACGAAGAAAGCTATCGCGGCGATATGGAAGGTTCTAACGGGACCAGGGAAGACTCACGGATCGAGTGTGAATGACGTCTGCCCGTCCTGCGGTGCAAAAGTCACTTTGCCTCAGCCATCGATTCGAGAGGTTATCGTGACCACCATTGGCGGGTGCCTCTTGGCGATCATGCTGGTGTCCGCCTGCTGGATCACCGAACAATGGATCGAGCGGGAAGGCCAGCGGATCCTCGACAACATGGTCTGGCACGAACCGCTCGATAGCTGGAGCTTATAAGAATTGGGGCGGGATTCGGTTCGCGAGGGGACAGCGTGCGGAACTGTGCCATGAACACATCGACTTCGGCACGGCGGTAACCGGAACACTCTGCGGAGCGTGCAACATGGGCTGCGCATTTTTTTGCTCCCTGCTCGCCCTCGTGCGATGCTCCTGCCATATTGCAGGAGCGTCATTTCTGGCCCAACTGACGGGCAAGAAAAACGGAAGGCGGTCCCGTCTCAGACGGGACCGCCTTGTAGTAGAAATGCCGAATCGGGCTCACTTCTTCGGTATCCTGAGGTATTCCGACAGGGAAGAGGCCCCTGACCGGTCCAGCAGCGTTCCCAGTGTCGCATCGGAGCGTATTCCCGGAGCAAAATCAGGGCCATATGTCTCCCGCAACGTTCCTACAAGGGTGTCACTCCGCTTGCGGCGGATCTCGCCGTCCCGGTCCTGGCACCGATCATCCAGCACGGGACGGCACTCTTTCGCTTTATCTGACATCAACTTCCTCCTTTCGCCCACATCGGCCTCACCGCCGACTGGACTAATAATACATCGTTGCAAAATATTTAGTCCACTTGCAATGTTAATAAAATCAGTATATATTTCAATGAATGGAAGACAACGGAACAATTGAGAAGGATTTCTTCCAGTTGGCTCGGCTTGCTTCAGCGGGAAAAACCCAGGATGTTCAATTGCTCCTGCGCCGGCTGGCAAATCGATACCAAGGGAAAATGCCAGAGCTTGCAAAACAGTTCACCAACTTGGTACGGGAGGTCCCCGCCGCGAAGTCTGTCCTTCGCGGCGCGCTTGTTGAAGGCATCCCAGTCGACCTGGACTCCAGACTTCAACTCGCACGAACGGAGTACCCGGTGCTTTTGGAAGTTGAGCCGATTTGGACCAGCCATGTCAAAGAACAGGTGGAGCAGATCGTACTGGAGCAGGTGGAAGAAGCAGCACTGCACAAAGCCGATCTTCAGCCGACGAAGTCGGCGCTCTTTACTGGTCCACCCGGGGTTGGAAAAACTCTGGCCGCGCGTTGGCTTGCTTCAAGGCTGGACCGTCCTCTAATCGTGTTGGACCTTGCGGCCGTGATGAGCAGCTTTCTGGGAAGAACCGGCAACAATGTGCGCAACGTAATCGACTACGCCAAAGGGGTCCGTTGCGTTTTCCTCTTGGACGAGTTCGACGCCATCGCCAAGCGGCGGGATGACGCGATTGAAATAGGCGAGCTGAAACGATTGGTCACCGTTCTCCTGCAGGAGATTGATGATTGGCCGAGTTCGGGCTTGCTCATAGCCGCGACCAACCACAAGGAGCTTCTTGACCCGGCTGTCTGGCGGCGGTTTGAGATGATCATCGACTTTCCGATGCCCACTCTCGATGAAGTCAAGCAGACGATCGAACTGCATCTGAAGAACGATCCCGACGCAATGCATTGGTCTGGCATGCTGGCGCGGGCGCTTGATGGGTTGTCGTATGCCGAAGTTGAGCGGGAACTGATGCAGATCAGACGACAGGCCGTGCTGCAACGTCAGCCAGCCTCCATACCCATCCGCCGGATGGTGCTGGATAAAATACGGAATCTCGATCGCCAGGGACGCACTCAGTTCGCGTTGAAGCTGCTCGAAGCAGGTTTATCGCAGCGTGAAACACATGAGTGGACAGGCGTGAGCAGGGACACGATTCGCAAGGCGGTGCGAGAGGAAGGACTGGTGAGTTAGAACATGGCAGACCCGAAAAACTATCTGTTGGGATATGGCGAACGGCTCACCGCGGCAATCGACCCTCCGCGACGGCGTCCTGAAAAGGCGCATGCGTACACCTTTGCAGAGTCTAAAATCCGGCTCGCTCCGCGCATTCGAGAGGTAGCCACTGAGATCATGGCGTTGCCTGCCGCCGCCTGTCCTCATAACGAGTCGATTGCGGCCGTCACCATTCATCCCTCCTATCTGGCAAAGAGCTATTTCCCCAGAGGCCTGTTCGACACCATCGGCGTCGAGGCGGTGGGAAGCCGTCCACGGCAGATTCTTCCCGAGAAGGGAGCCAAGAAGGGTTCGAAGCAGCAGGATCCGGTTTCGTCGCCTACCGCGGAAATCTTCGTGATGGGCCGCCGTCAGAATTTTCAACGGTGGGCGCAGAGTGTTGCGGGATGGTCGGAAGGTTTTGAAGGGGCCGGCGAACTGGTTCGGGTCGAGGATGTTCACTTCATCGAGCCCGCAGAGCGCATCAGGCCGATGCGCACCCGGAGCGGGAATCCCTTGCTGGAGGTCGTTCTGCATCGCAGTGATGATTACGTGCTGGAGGGATTCCGAGGATATCTGCGCGAGCTCGGAGTAAACCTCGATCTCGATCAGCGAATCACGGTGCGCGATCTCTGCTTCCTGCCGGTGCGAGTGCCCGTGGAACAGCATGAAGCGATGGGTCGGTTTTCATTCCTGCGCGTTGCAAGAGAGATGCCGGAGCTGCGCCAACTTCGGCCAGTAGCGTGGTCAGGCGGACTGCGGTCCGCCGCGCCCTTTCGAATCCACATGGAGGACGTGCCGCCCCTGAATCCGGAGCTGCGGGTCGCCGTGTTTGATGGGGGCGTCCCAAGAGACTACATGCCACAACGCCTGGTGCGGAGAAAGAAGGCTCCCGGTGCGATTGGCCCGGCAGTGCCAGAAAGCCAGGCGCATGGTGTGGGCGTGACCTCGGCCGTCTTGTACGGTTCATTGGTTCACGGGCAATCGCTGCCTCAGCCCTTTGCTGCGGTAGATCACTACCGTGTGATCGACGCCGATACCGTCCACGATCCTCAAGGGCATTACTTCGATGTGCTCAACCGCATCATGAATGTTCTCAGGCAGGACAACTACCAGTTCGTCAACCTGAGCCTCGGCCCTGATCTTCCGATAGAAGATGAAGAGGTCCATGTGTGGACGGCCAGTCTCGACGAACATTTCTCTGATGGTCGAACGCTCGTCACCGTTGCAGCCGGCAACACAGGGGAGAATGATTGGGATGCAGGCAACGCCCGCATCCAGGCGCCTGCGGATGGAGTCAACGTGCTGTCGGTTGGCGCAGCCGATGGCGCGGGTGAAAAATGGAGACGCGCCGCATACAGCTCGATCGGGCCGGGTCGAAGTCCGGGACTGGTGAAACCCGACGTATTGGCCTTTGGCGGCTCCGAGGCGCATCCATTCTGGATCCCCGATAGCCTGCAACAAGGCAAGACCGTGCCAAAACAGGGAACCAGCTTTGCTGCCCCTCTTGCTTTGCGCGCAGCGATTGCCATTCGAACCCATCTTGGTCCGGTGATCAAGCCTTTGGCCTTGAAGGCGCTATTGATCCATCACAGCGAACCACTTGCGTTTGAGCAGCGTGAAGTTGGTTGGGGGCGTGTCCCGACTGACTTCGAACAGATGATCACATGCCCAGATGGGACGGTCCACGTCCTCTATCAGGGAACTCTCGAGCCGGGCAAATACCTGCGGGCCCGCGTCCCACTGCCTGCGGCAGGTGTTGCGGGCGACATCAAGCTGCGAGCGACGTTCTGCTATGCCACGGAAACCGACCCGCAAGATCCGATCAATTACACCCGCGCCGGATTGGAAATTACATTCCGTCCGGACAAGGCCAAGTTCAACAAGAAGGACAACCTAATATCGCAGCAACCCGCGAGCAAGACATTCTTCTCAGTGGGCGGCTATCAAACGGAAGACGAGCTTCGCCGGGACGCCCACAAATGGGAACCGTGCCTCAAAGCGACCAAAACGTTTCGCGGCACGAGTCTCAATGATCCTGCCTTTGACATTCATTACAACGCGCGCAGGGCTGGCGCAAACGACCTGCGTGCGCAATCGATCCCATATGCCCTCGTTATCACGATTTACGCCAAGCACGCGAAGGACATCTATAACAAGGTTACCCAGCGGTATCGCACCATACTGCAACCGCTACAACCCGTACTTCAGATTCCGATCCGCAGTTCGTAATATGACGGCGTGGGGCGAAACGCGCCCAACTAGAACAGAGACCCGCCCTACATTGAGCAACCGCTCCCGCATTGAATGGGGCTCAATGCCGGAGGCGCAATGATCGATTGAGGCGTCCGTTCTGTCCACGACCAGGTTTCCAGAAGCGGTTGTGCCCGATGAGTATTCGGCCTACGGCCAGATGCTCAACTCAAGCGCAAACTTCGCCGAATTCTTCGCCGAATTGCGCGCCATAGGGACTCCGAATCCTCCTCTCTGCTCCTGTCTACTCCGTTGATAACATGCGTGCTCCACGGTTGATGATTCCCCTGTTAACCGAAGGGTTGTAGGTTCGAGTCCTACCTCAGGAGCCAATGAATCAATAACTTAGCTCCAGTCTTTCGAAATAAATTTCGCCGAACTTCGCCGAATTAATCTAGGACCAGTTCCAAATCTCGTCGTCCATGTGCAATTCCGGTATCTATGGCTCCGCATTCTATATGGAGCGGTCACGGGGCATTAGAGCATAGCAAACGGCGAGAAGTAAACTCTGGGCATTTGAAATCAACAGACTATCCGTCTGCGGTGGACATTTCGCGCCCGTGTCGAGTATTGGCCGTTCGAAGCAAACTGAACTACAACCCTTCGGGTAAAATCCGAATGCTCACCACCGCTTCTCAAAGAGTCGAGAATGTATGTCGGAATGCGCAAAGGGCGCGCACCAGTTCGTGGTTGAGGGTCCGGAGATGATGCGCGGCACCCCAGTCAGCTTGGGGCGTCGCAACCTGGTGCATGACGTTGCGAGTCTTCTCGATGCCGATACACCATTCAGGAGATTCTGGAGATCCATACAAGTCTCACGACGTCGCAGATAAGTTCGGCTTCGATCTACGCGATGGCGAATCCTCAGAAAGGCTGTCCTTTGCACCGCAGCTTCCCTGAATTCTTTCGATTTCCGTTTCAAGGTATGACTTCGTGGCTCGTCTGTTGGTGGCTATGAGTTCTCATCGCCCTTGAGCGGATGGTCAAGGTGGACTTCGGCATCCACAAGCGCGGCGATTGCACGCTCAAGTCCAGGGTCGTGCTCCCGATATTTTTGAAGCTTAGGCAGGCTGTTTCCAGGCTAGGTTGTCGCCCAAACTCACCTTTACTGCTGCTGATAGGCACCACGATCGAACCCCTTCGACCCAGGGCGCGGATTGCCGGCAAAATCGGTAGCTGGCGCCAAATACGATGTTCCCGACCCGACTGCGGGACTACTGGAAGAAACGCTGAGCAGCACGTCGAGTGGGTTCGAGTCTACTGGATCGACGTACAGGGGCTCCGCGACCAAATCGTTGGCGCCGTTGGGTACGTCGCCCGTGTTGGTTCCTCCGAAATAGAGGTTGTAATTCAGAACGATTGAGGATGTTGTGCCGGGGTTCACGGAGACTGGATTCTGCCCCCCCGCGCTATAAAAGATGTTATTGATCACGTTCACGTCTGAAGCATTACCGAGGTTCATCTCCCCGCGACCGCTCAGTACGGGAGTTATGATGTTTTGATAGCTTGAGTTATTCACGACATCCACATGATCGCTTTCAAATACTTCGATTGCTGAGCTGCCATTCGCATAAATTACATTGTTCGCGATGTAGGTTCGACCAGTATACGGTGCGATGGGAATGGTGGACTGATATGCGGAGTTGCGGGTGGAATCGATAATGATTCCTTCGCCGTCAGTGATTTTGCCGGCGCTGACCCAGGGAATGAATTCCTGGCTGCCAAAGATGCGATTCCCTGTGATGAACATCTTATAGGCCGTGGAACTGTCTGAGTTCCAGTCTTCCAGCGTGGAGATGGGGCTGCATCCATAGATGGAATACCACGAAGCGTTGTAGACGGTATTCCCTGAAATCGTGACGTAGTCCGACATGATGGTCGAGATTCCGCCTCCGCCGCACTCACTAACGATGTTGTTCAGAATGCGGAGATGGTTGGGCCGAACCGTGGCGGTGCCCTGTCGGCCGTCCGCGGCGACACAGTTGCCGTTGTATGCGGGGTCAGGATTGGTCGTCGACTGTGCCTGCGCTTCGGCCAGTGTGACATTGGCATTATTCCCGATAATCGTGAATCCATTCACTTCAACATAAGCGGCGGTTGGCTCGAAAAATACACCCTCCCAGCCGTTGAATGAGACCACTGGAGTTTGCCCTGGATAGGCTTTGAATGTAATCCAGGCATTGGCTGTGCCGGGGGTAGAAATATCGAGCACATCGCAGCTCGAGCAAGAATTTGTATAGGTGCCGTTCATTGCATACACAGTGTCCCCGGGCTGGGTCACGCTTTCCGCATGTTGCAGTGTGAGAAAGGCGGTCGAGGTCGTTAGACCGTCATTTGAGTCATTGCCGGAACCGCTGACGTAATAGGTCACTGCGGCGACTGGCGCAGTGTAATTTGCAGTGACAATCGTATTGGCATTGAGAGTCACGTTGCAGGTGACCGTGCTCGCAGCGGTGCAGCCCGTCCACGAGGAAAAGTTGTTCCCGGCAGCGTTGGAGGGTGCGGTGAGCGTGACGGCAGTTCCCTGGTTGTAGGAAAGGTTAAAGCTGGTCGAGCCTGACGAGGTATTGTTGTTGTCGGCGGGAGCGGCGTTGATGGCGACGCCGGTCGAAGGGTTCACGGAGTCCACCGTCAGCATGTAAACCGTCGGCGCCGTGAAGTTGGCGGTGACTGTTGTATTCGCGTTCAACGTGACGTTGCATGTTACGGTACTGGCAGTGGTGCAGCCGGTCCATGAAGAAAAGGCGTTGCCGCCGAAGGTGGCTGGCGCGGTGAGGGTAACCGCGGTACTTGCGTTGTAGTTCCGCGAGAAACTGGTCGATCCGTTGGCCGCGCTGTTGTTGTCAGCAGGGGAGACCGTGATGGCAACGCCACTTGCAGGGGTGGCCGAGTTGACCGTGAGAACATACGTAACGGGCGGTTGCGGCGTTGTAGAGGTTGAGCCACCGCCGCACCCGCTGAGTGTTAATCCTGAAACACCAACGATCACAAGAGCAAATGTATGTCGCATAGTCATCGGACCCCAAGTTTCTCAGTAAGAGCGCCTCTCGGCCTGGCAAGTCGAACTTCCATTCAGCACGATAAACAAGCTCGAATTTGAATCGCCAGTGATCATCATGGCTACAGACGGTCGGTGAGAAGTGGGCGCGTGTGTTTACACATTATTCTTACGTAAAGTGATTTTATAATCAGCGATTTACGCGACGTATTGCCGATCCTTCGGAGCCGTCATTCTTGGCTTTATGGCCAAGCCCATCCAAGGTTTACGCCCTTGAATGGGCGAGCCGGCTGGACCTTCGCCACCGCTAGATGAACCTGGCAGAACGAGGAATACTGCCCGCCATTGTCCTTGAAAAGCGGGCTCCCGACGAAGCCTACTTCAAACAGCGCGGCATCAAGGAAGTCATTCCCTTTAACCAGTGATCCGGTCGCCATCACTAGGGCAAGCCTCACTCGCTTCGAAGCACTTCAATGACTTGAGCCTTGGCTTCCGGTGTAAAAGGAATCAGAACACCATGCGCCCAATCAGCTTTTGTGCGGGTTCCGAGGTCTTTATCCCCAAATACCGCGCGAAGGCGATACGTTCCTTCCGGAAGCAATGGAAGCTGGACGCTGGCCGAGGCCGCATTGGACTCGTTCCGGAAAATTGCAATAACGCCGTCTCCGCTTCTGGCAAAACGCGCAAAGCCATCCCACTGCGTGGCATTCGTCTGCTGCCAGCTCCCGAGAGGGAAAAAGCTGTCCTCTAATGGCGTCTTTTGACGAAATGCCTTGAACCATCGAGTCTGCTCTCCATACCAGCGTACTTCTGCGGGCGAAAGCTTTCTAAGATCGCCGAGAAGCAACGGCGCCGAGCCGATTGCCGTCGCGAAGCTTTCCTCGATAGTGGGAACGTTCGCTTGCAGATTGCCAATCAGCATGCTCTCGGCAGGCATCGAAGCGGCACGCTGATAGAGCAGCTGCCGAGCTTGGCGTGGACCGGCCGAGTCGGGATGGTTGTCATCCACATTGCTGAGCCAATCCAGATCGCCAGCAGCCAGCAGCCCGGCATCGATCACATGTTTCTGTCCCCAGACCTCAAACGTGATATCCAAGAGCACTTCGGGGTGTTTTGCATCGACCCTGTGTGTAATGTAGGCGATGCCCTCGTAAATCAAGCTCAGTGACTCGGCCCAGTTTCCGTGGTGATGCCCCTTTGCCCAACACCCCGGAGCCTCCCCGTATGCATTGAAAATGGTGGTCAGGTCAAGCTTGACATAAGCCAGATGAAACCGGGCAACGGCATCGATGATCCGATCCGCGGCCGCGTCACGGTAATCGCTTGCGAGGCACATCACAATCTTTTGCCCACCCATGGTTGAAGTCGATTTCGGCTTCCCCTGCATGTCTTCGCAGGCCCACTCGGGATGCTGTTGGTGATCACGGGCCGTCACGCCAATAGCCGCGAGAGGGATCCACAAGCCCAGCCGCATTCCCTTTGCTTCCACAGCCTGCACAATCGGGCCAAGCCCGCCTGGGAAGGAGCGCAGATCGACATCGTTCTCTCCATATTCCGCTTGCCATCCATCGTCGATCGTAAAAATATCCAGCCCTATCGATGCTGCTACTTCAATCAGCTGCAACGCGATCTCGTGGTTGATCCCGCGCTCGAAGGGCTCCCATGTGTTGTAGATCCACGGGACGGGCGAGCCGCCGCGGCGCGACAGCACGCGTGAAGAGTAGGACGGAAGCGCCCAATGCGGGTCACAAAATCCATCGCTCTTGCGGAAGCTCACAAGAGACACCGCCGCTGTCAGAAACTCCGCCCCCGGTGCAACTACACGTTCGAACGGCATCAAATCCGTGTCATACATCACGCCCACGCGAGTTTGGTCGTCGAAGTCCCATCCGCCAATTTCCGTCCGCTTCATGTATCCAGGCACTTCACTCAGAATGCTTACACCCAATCTGGATCGGGTATTGGTGAGCAGCAGGCAGGCATCTTCTGACCGGCCCGTATACAAGATTTCGCGCGGGATAGTCCCGTATTGCGCGTTCAGCAACAAGTCACTCTCGGGCCCCAGCGCAATTCCAAGAGACTCGATATTGAGGTGCGTAAACCGCAAGAGACTGGTACCGACATTTCTCAGGACAAGATGCTTTCGAATCGCCGGATGTCCCTGATAGCTCACGTAGCAAACAACTACTTCAAGACCCAGTGCTGGATGGCCCAGTCGCACCGAAAGCGTTTTCCCATCGTTCAATTGCGATTCGTCCGCGTCGAGCAACTCAAACTGATTCCCCGCTCCACTGAAGCTCGTTCCATTGCATACGAACGAGAACTCAGTCGCTGCGCGGCGACGAGCCGCCCCAACGGGAATCAGGTGCGAGCCGGTCCTCAGGTCTGCGATGTCCTCCGTGAAGATGCCGGTCCCCGGTAAATAGCCGATCGTGCGGGTCATGCGATCCGACCCAACAACCCAGCGCCTAGTCAGGTCAACGCCCTTCGGGTCCTCGGACCCCAGAGCCGCGGCCCAGCACTCGTTGCTCAGGATCAATCCCCCAATGCCGGAGAGGATTCCACCCTGAATTAATCGTCTACGCGAGACTTGAGAACTACTGGAGGTATGTGACAAGTCGGATGATCCTTCCACAGAACGCCCTGAATCGAAAGAGACGACGCTGGTTTCGCCCACGAGGAAGCCGGGTTGCCACCTTAAACCGGCGGGACCAACCTGGGTTTTCCTAATGATTCAAGCTACCTCCATCATTCGCCTTCTTTACCGTGAACAACAAGTGGACATAGGTGTATCCACCTTGAAACTACGTAGTCGAGCCATTCATTTTCTAAATACAATCGTCCATGAGAATCGCTGCTTTACGTAATCGCCCTTTATGTGCAATTGTTTGTGGCTGGGGGCTAGGCTCCCGTCCCTGACGCATTCTAATCGCATCAAGCCCCATTGAGTGTGTGTACTGCACCTGAAATCGGACTGGCTATCATGCTCACAACACATCCGCCGCCGCAATCAACAGAACCTGAAAATCCCCTCCTTGAGACTGACGAACGCTGGGCCCTCCTCCAGCGCATACTTGCGAGCGAGGAGTTTCAACGGGCGGCACAACTGCGCATCCTTCTTCAGCATGTCACCAAGGCGGCCATTCTAACTCCCCAACTTGTGCGGGGGGAGTACGATCTTGCCGTCGAAGTGCTTGGACGGCGACGCGACTTCGATCCAGCCGACGATAACATTGTCCGTTCCCAGTTCAGCCAACTGCGGCGCAAGCTAGCTCACTACTTCGACAACGAGGGAAAGCACGAATCGCTCGTCCTCGAAATTCCGAAACGGAGCTACCGACCGATATTTCGGCCAATCGAGAGTCCAGAGCCGGCGCCGCTGCCATTAGAGCCCGTCACTCCGCCCATCGAACACATTGACCCAGGTTGGCCGCCCCCGCCTTCCGTATGGGTGAAGGTGGGTCCTATACTGCTTCTTCTCTCTATTGTCCTCGGTCTTGGAGTGATTTGGCTGTCATTGAATCGTATGCCGTCCCCAGCCGTTAAAGAGGATGAGTCGGCTGACGGCAATGCTTTTCTTCACTTTCTCTCTCGTTCCGAGGGTGAGGTGACCGTTGTCATACCAGATACGTCCCTGGTATTGATTCAACAAATGATCGACAAGCCCATCACGCTCTCGGAATACGTTGACAAAGAATTTCCGCAGAATCTTACAGACGGAATCGCTGACCCCAAAATCCGCCTCGCGGTCAAAAGGATTGGCGGCTTTCGAACCACTTCCGTTACCGAAGGAATGGCCGCTGCCGATGTGACTCAGACACTGACCAGCCTTGGCATCCATGCAACAATGCGCTATGCGCGCGACATTCGAGAGCCTGATTTTCATCAGGGAAACTTCGTGCTGATTGGGGGCCCCGGCAGTAATCCCTGGACGTCTCTCATCTCCGAGCAGATGAATTTCCGTCAGTTGCCGAAGGAAGACAATGTCGGATACGACTTCCGAAATATGCATCCGCAGGCGGGCGAACAACCTCTTTACAGCAATGTCTACGAGAGCAAGTCCGGTCCCGCAACCGGATATGTTGACATAGCTCTCACTTACAATCCCACGCGCAGCGGCTACATCCTGATCGTCAACGGTGCAGACATGCAGTCCGCTGAAGCGGCCATTCAGTTCATACTGCATGGCAAATTGACTCCCACCATCAACGCCATCATGACGCGCAAGGATCTCCACTCCTTCGAGCTTTTTCTTCGAGGCGTTCACAAGCCGGGAGAGCCGGAACAAGTCTTTGAACTCGTCGCAACGCGATCGAATTGACTGCTGAGACATGGGACGAGCCCTTGCCCGTGGGTTGAGGTCAGACCGTCGGATTCCAACTCAGAGTGAAGAGCGAGTCGACCGGCAGGTGGATCTCCAGTTGTTGAGAGCCGAGGACGATCTGTACCCGGCGCTCCGCGCCACGGTTCGCCAGAACAAGAACCATGTTTCCGTTGGGATTGAGAAACCCGCAGTGCGTGAGTGCAGTGCTGCCTTTAAGGTCGCCGAGCAGGGAACTGTCCCGCGGCGGAGGCTCGATGCTATTGGTGGCCACTACTCTGGCACCACGCTGGATGTGCTTGGAGTAGTGAGCGAGCGCCCAGTATTGGCCGCTGCGAACTACGCTGTGAGTCCCGTTTTCTACGGTGACAACGCCACCACAGTGGAAGGGGCCGATATTCGGTTTGCCGTTTTCGTCAAGTGCAAGGTTCCAGGACGTGATGCTTCTGGCCCAGTTGTTGAGCACCCCATTGAAGATTTCGCCCCACTTGCTCCACTCATTCAAGTAGTCAGGCTTGGTCAGGTCCGGTCCGCCTTCCGTGTAGTATGCATGTTTGTTTGGGAAGAGATTGTGGACCAACGACATGGAAGACACCTCCCCCATATAGGGGTGCCAAGCCACGCCGTCAATGAATTCGTTGGCCTGGGTATCGCTTAGCTCGTCGAGGGCTCGGCCCCAGAGATCGTAGTTATGATCCAGTATCCATATCCTGGTGTTGAGGCCAGCTTTGCGGAGCGTTGGTCCAAGATGGGACTTTACGAATTCGACCTCATATTGCTGGCCCCACTGGCATTGAGGCATTTGTCCTTCCTGCTCGCTGTCGGTCTCATTTTGCACGGTGACCGCATTGATTTCGATGCCTTCCGCCTTATAGCCGACGAGAAATCGACGACAGTATTCGGCGTAAGGGCCCAGGTAGCGGAAGCGCATGGCGCCGCCGTAGATGGTGTTGCTGGACTTCATCCATCCGGGCGGTGACCAGGGCGAGGAGAAGAGAAACAGCTCGGGATTGATGGCGCGCGCTTCTCGAAGGGTGGGCAGGATGTACGCCTTGTCGTGATCGATGGAGAATTTGTTCAGGTCAGGGTCAGGCGAAGGGCTTTCGTCGTAGGTATACGGCGAAAGGGAGTAGTCGCTGGCCCCAATGGTGGTGCGGCAGACGTTGAGCGCCATCTCGTCGGAGGAGAACAATTCTTTAAGGAGCGCCGCCCGCGGTTCTTGCGGCATCTGGCTGAGAACGTAGCAGGTCGCATCGGTGAGTGCGCCGCCAAAGCCGAGGATATCCTGCTTGATGTTCGAGGGCTCAATCACGATCGCATCGGCAGCCTGGTGTCGCAAAGGCGTCCAGGCAAGGGGATCTAGCGGTGTGTGGCGTCGTGGACCGTGAGTCGCCCAGACCTGCGCTGGTATGGCACGACTGGTAAGGCTCTCCGTCACTGACGCGGTCGATTTGAAGGCCAGGAGAGCAGTTGCAGCCGAGGCAGTGCGAAGAAATTCACGGCGTGAATTGTGTGGTGTCTGGCGTATCGCAGTCATCGCTCAAATCAATATACTCCAGGGCAAGCGGTCTCTGGGAAACGAATGTAAGCATGGCTTTCGGTTGCGCGTGGCCGGAAGGTGGGCATGCGAAGACTGCTTGTGAGCCACTACTGCGGCATGCACGATACGACCTCAGAGTGAATGGCCATTTCCGCTGCCAGTGCGTGCCGGCTGCCGTAAGTGATTGTCCGGAAGGGCTAATTACGTAACACAATGTTCAGTCACATGTGCCCACTTGCCAGTCGCTTTTTCGTGGAAGAGGATCAAGACTATTTAAGTGGTATTGGCCTGATATCCCGCCAAGAGCCAAAGCACACAAGTGGAAGAAATGGAGCTGGTAATGGATCATTCAATGACTCGACGGCAGTTTGTGCGGGCGGCCGGAGCAGGTACGGCGATGGTGGTAGTTCCGGAGGGTATGGCGATTGGGCAACAGGACAAACCGATGGCAACGCCCGCGCCTGCACCATCGAATGCCGGCGAGCTGCGCTTTCGCCAGATCCATCTTGATTTCCACACCTCGCCCCTCATTCACGATGTGGCCGTGGAGTTTAAACCGGAGGAGTTCGTCGCGGTCCTGAAGCGCGCAAACGTTGATTCGATCAACGTTTTTGCGAAAGATCATCATGGGATGTCGTACCACCCTACAAAGGTAGGGCAGATGCATCCGCACCTGAAGTTCGATCTGCTTGGAGCCATGTTGGACGCGTGCCGCTCGGCGAACATTCGGACACCGGTGTACATGAGTCTGATGTGGGACATGAAATGCGCAGAAGAACATGCGGACTGGCGTGCGCTGGATGCGCAGGGCAAGCCCATCGGCGCCGGGCCGCTTGAGGCGGGATGGCTTTTGATCTGCCCGAACACACCCTATGGTGAGTACCTCGAAGCGCAGGCCGAGGAGATCGCGCGAAACTACGATGCGGAGGGATTCTGGTTCGACATCCTCTTCTATTCGGAGAACGGATGCTTCTGCCCTTATTGCATGGCGGAACGCGAGAAGCTGGGGCTGGACTCGACCAAAGTCGAGGACAGGTTGACGCAGTATCAAGGCGTGGTGCAACGGACGATGGCGAGACTCAGTGCCGCGGTACACCGGCACCGGAAGTCCGCCTTGATTTACTTCAATGGGCGCCTGCGGATCGGTGCGGGCTTTCGCAATGACCTGCAGTACTTCACCCACCTGGAGATCGAGTCGCTGCCCGGCGGACAGTGGGGATACGGCTACTTTGCCACCATGGCGCGCTACACGCGAAACCTCGGCCTGGACTACCTCGGCATGACCGGGCGTTTCCATCGGACATGGGGAGATTTCGGCACACTCCGCAACGCCGCCGCGCTGGACTACGAGTGCTTCCGGATGTTGGCGCACGCCGGGAAGTGTTGTATTGGCGACCAGCTTCATCCGCGCGGCCGCATGGTGAGCGCGGTGTACGAACGTATTGGCAAAACCTACGCCAGCGTGCGAGACAAGGAGCCGTGGTGCGTTGGAGCGCGGGCGGTCACGGAGATTGGCGTGATCTCCGACGCGTCTTTCCTGAGCAGCGGCGGCCTGCTCGATACAGACCTGGGTGCGACGCGAATGCTCGCCGAGTTGCAGTACCAGTTCGATATTCTGGACCGCGATTCGGAGCTGTCGAAGTATCGCTTGATCGTGCTGCCTGACTCGCATACGGTCGATGAGTCTCTTCACCTGAAGCTCCAGGCGTATCTCAAACAGGGTGGCAGCCTTCTTCTAAGTCACCGGGCCGGCCTTGGGCCTGATGGAAAGACGTTTGTGTTGGAGGAAGCTGGGATCACGTACATCGGACCCTCGCCCAACCAGGGGAACAAGGGCGACTACTTTGTAGCCAGCGGCGACCTTGGCCGTGACATTCCGCAGATGGTGCACTTTACCTATGGTGCAGGATCGGTTGTCACCTGCCACGACGGGGCCAAGGCACTGGAACAAGAGTGGAAACCGTACTTCGATCGAAACTATCTCCACTTCAGTTCGCACGGGCAGACAGCGTATGAGGCGCCACTCGATCAGCCAGCGGTGGCTGGGCGTGGCAACGTCCTGTACATCGCATTTCCGGTGTTCGAAAACTATGCGCGCAACGGCTATGCGCCGCACAAGATGCTGGTGCGCAATTGCATCGAGCAACTCATGCCGAACCCGATGCTGCGGGTTCAAGCGCCTTCGACGGCGGAGGTGACGGTGACCGAGCAGCCCGGGCGGAAGATGATTCATCTGCTGCATTACCCCGCAGAGCGGCGAGGTACCGATATCGACGTGGTGGAAGACGTCATCCCTTTGTTCAACATTCCGCTCTCCGTGAAAGCGAGTCGCCGGCCGCGTCAGGTTTATCTCGCGCCCGGACTACAGATGCTCCCATGGAGCTTCGAAGGCGGGTACGTGAAATTGACCGTGCCCGAGGTGCACGGCCACGCCATGGTTGTCGTGGAAGACTGATGAATCGAGGAAGACAGGGTCGGGACTTTCGCAACGCAACAAAGTGTCACTGTTCGACTGGCTGTTACCAACTAGTTGAAGGACGGCACGACTTGTTGGGATGCTGCCCGCAGCCGAACACTGAAAGGATCGGAATCACAACCCATGCAGATTGAGGAACGATGAGGATGCATATTTGCGGAAGGCGCAAGGCGGTATTGTTTTCTGGGACGGTGCTGGCGCTGGCGGTCATCGCGGTTCGAGCCACGGCCGCGGAGTCGCCCGTTCCTATCCCGTCTGCCGTTTATCGAGACACCGTCATCAATGTACCCGTATCGGGCCCCGTGCGCGCGGCAGCGGAAGGCAAGGTACAGGAGAAACCAATGATCGTCGAAGCTCCGAAGCACGGGGTGGCGACGGTAGGGAGTTCGGCTGCGGGGGAGTGGAACTACGCACCCGAACATGGATTCATCGGCCATGACGAGTTTCGTATAAGTACTTCGGGCGGGCAACTCACACGGGTCGTTGTTATGGTTGTCCCCGCGCCTACGCGAAGGATTTACTACGTTGATGGGGTGCGTGGCAGCGACAAGAACGATGGCTCAAAAGACCGGGCTTTTCGAACCATACAGGCAGCGGAAAGCGTTACCGCGCCTGGCAACACTGTCCTCATTCGGAATGGCACTTACGGTGAGACGTCCAATGAGGCGGTACTGCTGGTCTCCCGCTCTGGCCTGCCGGGTGCAACGATCACCTATAAGGCATATCCCGGAGAACACCCCGTATTGAATACGACTGTTGCCTGGAATACCGTTCTCATCACCGCTTCTTATATTCGGATCGAAGGTTTGGAAATTGCAGGCAATGCAAACAACATCTCGATCGAAGATGCCGCGAAGGTAGCGGAGCGGTTCATGAAAGGGGCGGAATTTCGGAGCTATGGCCCCGAGACCAGTGCTTATCAGACCAATGGTATCTCCATTCGGCCGGCGAACAAAGAGAGCCCGGTGGTCCAAATGATTTCACCGCGGCATATTCAAATTGTAGGGAACTATATTCATGACTGCCAGGGAGGCGGCATCAGCGCGCAATGGTCTGACTACGTGAGTGTGGAGGGAAATCGTGTTGAACGGAATGCGGTCAGGGCAATGTACGCGACAAGCGGGATCAGTCTGCTGGGTCTGCAGAACACGGACTTCGAGCAGCCTCTCTATAAGGACGTCATCGCGGACAACACGCTGGATGGGAATGAGACTAAGGTGGTCTGGATCGCGACCCGGAAGATGTCGGACGGCAACGGAATTATTCTGGACAGCAACCGAAACGAAGGACCTGCTGGGCAACCGTACGCAGGCAGGATTCTGGTTGCGAACAACATCGTATCCGAGAGTGGCGGGGCGGGTATACAGGTTTACGCGACCGACAACGCCGATATTCTCTTCAACACGGTCTATCACAACAGCGTGACGCCCGGGCTGAACTATGGGCAGATATGGTGCCACAAGGTCAGCAATGTCAGGGTCATCAACAACATTGCCGTTGCCGGAGACGGTGCGAAGATCAATGAGAAGTTCAACAATACCCAGAACGTCGTCTACGACTACAACATTTACTTCGGTGGTCTGACTCCGGAGATCGTTGGTCCTCACGACGTGGTAGCGGATCCCCGGTTTGTCGACATGGCGGCCAAGAACTTTCGGCTGCTGCCGAACTCGCCTGCCGTCGACACAGCTCTTGCGGGGTTCGACTTGAAAAAGGACAACCTTGGCCATATAAGGCCATCCGGAAAAGGCTTTGATCGCGGTGCATTGGAACTACAGCAGTAGCTATCAAGCACTTCACTTTTGCTGCAGGATCGGTTTTAACCTGCGACGATGGGGCCAAGGCACTCGGACAAGAGTGGAAGCCGTACTTCGATCGAAGCTATCTCGGCTGTTGTTTGGTGCCGGCTGCCTTAAGTGATTGTTCGGAAGGGCTGATTACGTAGCACAATGTCCAGTCATATGTGGTCACTTGCCAGTCTCTTTTTCGTGAGGGGTTTCCCCAGTCCGAGCCATCGGAGACTCTGCGTGCGTTTTCAGACCCAAGGCCCCAGTCAATAAAAGACTCTTCAACGATGCAGCGACGATTTGCTGCTTGGCAGCTACCAATAGTTTGTTGCGACGACCGTTGGCCGCTCCGGGGTGTTTCCGATGATTTTGGTGTGCAGCACAAATTGAAAGTTTTCGTGCTGCCAATCTTGGGGCGCATCTCTGAGCGCCGAAGCGAGCAGGTCCCGATTCGTCAGGAATTCTCCGGCTGCTTCGATTCCGGCATTGGTCAAGCCGGCGATGACAATCACGGGCTGGCCGCTGCCTGGGTTGATGAACCTGGAAACCAGGGCGTAGTCCTCATTGGTTTTCCAATCGGAACTGAGATGGTCAAGCGACCATTTTAGATTGGGGTGTGACCGGTCATAGATCGCGTTCTCGATTCCGAAGTAAAACCGCAGGCTCTCTGTCATCGCCGGGGTCCACCGATTGGCATGAACGCCAATGAGAACGATTGGGCCGGCAAGCAAGGTTTGGGAAGGGGTGGAATTACCTGGAATCAACTGCCAATCCTTGCCGCGAGTGCTGAGGAGTTTGGCGATATCGGCAAGCGCAAACGCGTCGCAGGTACCCACAAATGCATCCGGCATCTCCACCATCTTGTCGTCAGGGCCAAGGGGGGAATCCATGTTGGAGTTGGGCCGGTAGGCGACGGGTTGCGAAATGCAGATGACAGCTGGCCTCGGACTGTCAAGAATCGGCGACCAGACGCCCGCGACAACGTCGGTCGAGCAACAGGTTCAAGCTGACGTCAGGCTCACGGTTGGTGCCGCGTCGGAGACGGTAACGGTGACCGGGGATGCCGCCGTTCTGGATACCACTACGGGCACCGAATCGACGAGTGTGGCTGGCACTGCGATTGAAGAACTGCCGCTGTCGATTGCCGGCGGTCGCAATGCATCCGCCTTTGCCGTCATGGTTGTGCCCAGCGTCAATAACGGAGTCGGTGTGGCTGGATACGCTACTTCGGGTGTAACCGTGGCGAACTCACTGACCCAATCGAACAACGTGATGGTAGATGGCATTGACGCGGATGCAGGCTACCAGGGTGGCGCAGCAGCGAGCGCCGGCTGGGGCAATGCATCTCCCGGCGTCGAGGCGGTGAGGGAAGTGCAGGTGGAAACCTCCGGGATCGACGCCGAGGCTTCGCAGACCGGCGGGGGCACGTTCCAGTACGAACTCAAGTCCGGCACGGACCAGATTCACGGCAGTGCGTTCGGTTTCTTGACCAACGAAGCGCTCGACGCCAACAGCTGGTCAAACAACTACTGGATGGCTTATTGCAATACGCAGGGGGGCAGTTCAAGCGGGCAATGCCCCGCAGCCCTTGCGGCTACCTCGACGACGCCCGCCTCGGAAGGGTACCAGAGGCTTTATCGGAGGCCGCTGGATCGCCTGCATGATTGGGGTTTCAGCGCGGGCGGCCCCATTTGGAAACGCCATACCTTCATCTTCGGCGCTTATGAACGCTATAACCAGAACACCATGGCCTGGGGCGCCAACCAGGACACCGTTCCAACCACCAACATGTTGAACGGAGACTTCAGTCAACTGCTCACTTATGGGGGCGTCGCCGGGCTTACCGCCAACGCCGCAACCGGGGGCACCGGCACTTGCGCTTCCTACACATCCGCCGGCCAGCCATGTCCCACCGGGTATCTTGATGCCGTGGGCAATCCCATTTACTACGGAGCTATATTCAACCCCGCGAGTCCCGGCACTGTGTTTCCCGGCAACATGATTCCCGCTCGCAGCTTGAGCACCCAGTCGCAGGGCATCATCAACATCTACAAGAAGGATTACGTTCCCACTAATTCAAACCTGATCAATAACTACTGGGGATTCTCCGGCAGCACCAACGAGGTGCAAAACCTCGACGCCAAGCTGGACCATAATTTCTCAGAGAAGCACCACGTAAGCGGCTCCATCGACTGGGCGAAGAGCGAAAGCGTCGGCCTAGGAAACCACAACGGCGGCGATCTCTGGCAGCGCGGCTCTGCGACAGGCGGCCCATTCGCCGACGCGCAGGGAGCACCGCAGAAGTTCGCGACCATCCACTTCACCGACAATTACACGTTGTCCCCAACAGTGCTCAACACGGCCATTTTGGCCTTCAACTGGAACAACAAGGCTGATGTGACGCCCGCACCTGCTGGGAGCACATTCGGCACTGTTGCGGGAAGTCTCTTCCCCAACCTCAGCTATGCGTCAACTCTTGGTGTCGGGCAGTCTGCGGTCGGTCAAGACTTCAGTGACGACATCAGCTGGCAACAGATTCGCTTGAAAGACAGCGTCTCCTGGGTGCGCGCGCGCCACACGGTCAAGTTCGGCGGCGAGTATATCGATTACGGCACGCTGAACAAGGATCCAGGTGGCATACTCAGCTACACCTTCGGGAATCTCACCGGGATGCCCCAGGCTGTCGCCAATAACTCCACCGTTTCCGGAAGCCTTGGCTACGGATTCGCGAACATGCTGCTGGGCCAGGCGCAGTTGGCCAGCCAGGGAGTGACCACTGGGTCTCACAGCGATCGCAAGGCATTCAATCTGTTTGCTTCCGACCAGATGAAGGCTACCAACCGGCTCACCCTGAGCTTCAGCCTGCGCTGGGACGTAAACGGCCGGCTGCATGAGAAGAACGGCGATTGGTCGAATTGGGATTATTCCGCGCAGAATCCAAACTGGGTAGCTTCCGCTGGCAATCCAGGCCTGTTGGGTAATATTGCTTACCTATCCGGCAGCGGCGCCAGCTTTGAAACCAATGAGTACTACGCGCTTTTCAGTCCACATGTTGGCGCAGCATATCAATTCTCGCCGAAGCTCGTGATTCGCGGAGCGTGGGGCCTGTTCTACGTTCCGCTTGGTCAAAACATGTGGGGCGGCATTCCTTATGAGGATTGCTTCAACTGCTTCGGTTCTAACACTTCAAAGCCAGGCCCTTCGAACGTGGTACCTTCTTTCCAGTGGGACCAGGATGCCTATCCCGGCGTTGCAATTCAGGCAGCCAAAAATGCCAATGCCAACGATTTTGGCTGGGGACAAGCCTATGCCACTCCCAACTCGCTTAACCTTGGACGCACCCAAAACTGGAATTTGGGTTTTGAGTACGGATTGAATACGAACACCGTGCTGGATGTCCGTTACGTAGGAAACGTGGGCTACGATCTGCACGACGGCGGCCTATACCCGGAGAATTTCCCAACTTGGTCGCAATACTATCCACTGCTCATGAGCGGCCATGCCGGGGATTCCATCAGCACCCAATCAGAAGCCGTTGCGGCGGGCGTACCCTGGTATCCGTTTCTGCCGGCAATGGCGGGCGGCTGCGGAAGTTATTCCGCTGAGTCTGCCATTTCTCCGCAGCCGCAGACGGACGCTTGCTGGGGAAGTTCGTTGCGCGTTGCGGGTAACCCTCGTGGCAACTCTGGCTACAACGGAGTCGTTGCCGAAATCAAGAAGAGGGCAGGCAACGGCTTGTCCATGGATTTGAGTTACACAATGTCGAAGGCAGTTGGCAACGTGACGGTACCCGCTTGTCCGCAATTCCGGCCCTTCATATGCGCTGGAGGAGCGGTCCCGATGACTCTTCCATCGCTCGTACCGGAAGACGACTCCATCATGTTCTTGCCACGATAGTACCCCACCAAGCAGAGACGGGCGACCGGAACTCGAATTGGGCGGTCCGGAGTGGGTTGTTTCCGCCCCCAGATTCAGCGGATCGTACTCGCCAAAGCCGCCTTCGGACTGGGTCGCCGCGATCCATCCGTCTAACTGGAACCCAGGTTCGTCAATTGCGAATCTATCGGAGTCATCTTCATGGGCATTCGGCAGCTTGTAATCCATCGGCTCCTCAGCCGTCTGCAGAGCTCGAACCAGCGCCAGGGCATGTTCCGGTTCGACAAGAGCGCTGGTCACGTCCACGTCCAAAGAGAACTCGGATGAAGAAACTAGGGCCGAGCCTTCCGCAACGAGTTCTGTGCCTTCCCGCCCTCGTACGATCTCCTGCACGAAATCCGCATCCGCTATGTTGGCAATCCGGGTGGCCTGCCCAAAGAGGTCTTCGACGGCTTTCAGACACAGCTCGCCGCCAATCGATCGCAGTTCTATCTCGACGTGGCGTCTGGACCCTTCTATGGCTTCAACCGGCCCGGCGTTAAATCTTCCGAGGCCGCCATCCGTAACTGGTGGCGCCAAGGCATGATGGGGGGCGCAAAGGCGCATTACGACGGCATCGTCGCTTTTTCACAGACTGATTTCACCGAGGATCTCAAAAAAATCACTGTCCCGGTGCTCGTGATGCATAGTGAGGACGATCAGATCGTTCCCTATGCCGACGCAGGTCCCTTGTCGGCGAAGCTGCTGAAGAACGGGACGCTGAAGACATATAAGGACTTCCCGCATGGGATGCCAACCACTCAGGCGGAAACAATCAACGCTGATTTGCTGGCCTTTTTGGGGTCGTAGCTTGTTCGAGGGCGTCGATGGCTTAAGCCGTCTGTCGTCCAAAGGACGGCTCAAACGAAACACAAGTCCTGATCTGGAAACCCAATGAATGACTGCCAATTGGGGAATGTGACTAACATGCAATCACGCGACAGCTTCGTCGGATCGGCGGTAGGAACCATAGACACAGCTGAGTTGGACGATTCCGCAGTCGGCATCGCCGTCCACGTGGCATCTGTGACGACTCAGCAGATGCGTCATGGGGGCAAAATGGCGAAGCTCACTGTTCAGTATCTGAGGCGTAATGTGTCAGTCGTCAGTGGTTCAGGGGGTAATGTCTTGGTGCTTGCAGGGCCGGACGGAAAACTGATTGTAGACGGTGGTTTCGCCGCTTCAAAAGATCAAATGTCAGAGGCATTCGATTCGATTTCAACGGAACCCTTGAGATTCCTGATCAACACTCATTGGCATTGTGACCACACAGACGGTAATGAATGGATACACGGAGCCGGCGCGACAATCTTTGCCCATGAAAAGAGTCTCCTCAGGATGCACCACAAGCAGTCCATTCCCGGGTTTGCAGGGGTATATCCGCCGAGTCCGCCTGCTGCTTTGCCGACTGTCACATTTGATCGAACGAAAGAACTCGAAGTCAACGGGCAGAAGTTGTTCCTTGCGCGATATACACCCTACTCTACTGCGGTGATCTTCGAGGCAAATGTGAAAGCGCCTGCTTCCCGGCCTTCGCGCGCTGCCAACGCGAGTGAAATCATCTGGACGGGGAGAATCTCGAGTATGGGCTGCAGAACTTCGCAGACCGCTGGTACCTGAAATATCTTGTGGCGGTTC
>Ga0182030_10007383_pt1 | contig 22939 bp, 22 predicted proteins | sample 812S3MmetaG_FD_121299 | JGI IMG/M metagenome (GOLD analysis project Ga0182030, IMG submission 121299) | Permafrost microbial communities from Stordalen Mire, Sweden - 812S3M metaG (Illumina Assembly) | ecosystem: Environmental > Terrestrial > Soil > Wetlands > Permafrost | place: Sweden...
AAATACTCGAGGCCCAGCCGGCCTGCGCGTTCGTACGCCGTGGTGAGTTCAGCGGGCGTTTGGCATCGCGACAAACCAATTCCGCCTCCGCCCGCTGTGCTTTTCAACATCACGGGATAGCCAGTCCTTTCAGCGCGCTCAAAGGCTTCCTCGATGCTGCACAACAGGCCGGTGCCGGGAACGGTCGGCACATCCACCAAGGCGGCCAGCTCTCGAGCGCGATGCTTGAGACTGAACTCGCGCATCTGTTGGGGGGTAGGGCCGAGGAAGACAACTCCGGCTGTCTCACAAGCGGCCGCGAACTCTGAGTTTTCCGATAGGAATCCGTAGCCGGGGAAAACGGCTTCCGCGCCGGATTGGCGGCAGACTGCGATCAACTTATCGATGCGGAGGTAACTATCGGCCGGCTTGCTCCCACCAAGAGCGATCGCCGTGTCAGCCGTTCGCACATGCGGCGAATTGCGATCGGGCTCGGCATAAACAGCGATGCTGCGAATCCCGAGCCGCTTGAGCGTGCGGATTGCGCGGACAGCGATTTCACCGCGATTGGCAACCAGTACGGCAGAAAACATATCGAGGTTTCTTCCAGTCTGAGCCTTTCGAGAGTGCCGGAGCAACTTTTTCGGTCCGCGAGCAAGCTCGCCGACAAAATATTTGGCTGCACGGGCAGGCTCAATTTGCTTTCCTCGAGCCGAGGACTACACGCCGGAACTTGCGAACAGGATTGAGGATTGCGGACGGTTTGATTCGATGCCTCCGCGCTCCGTTGACTGGCCACCGCGCTTCCGTAACGGAATCGTAAAAAAAAGCTTTACAACGATCGGGCATTGGGATACTATCTTGTATACCAGTTGGCCCCGTTGGCCAGTCGGTTCTCAGACCCAGTCCGGTCTACCCCCGTTAAACCAAAAAACTGAATTGGAGCTTCCCGTCTAGGGGGAATCAAGATCTTCGCGTCTTTTCGCGCGCTCTCGCGAAGGACTCGGCTTTCACAAATCACAACAGGCGCCCTCGCGCGCCCAAGGAGAGAACGACTCATGCACAGACTACGTGTCAGCAATGATGGCATGCTCATTGCGCGACGATATTCCCCTGTTTTTCTTTTAGGGTTCCTGCTAGGGGCTCCGCTGCTCGACGCGCAGGCCAACCTTGGACCCGTTACCATCGGCGCTGGAATGCAAACCGACTTCATGAGCACCAATACGGCGAGCACGCCTACCAGCGCGAGCACGACCCTTAACCAATTCCAACTTCTCAGCGCCCGAATCTACATCAGCGGGCCGATCACGAAAGACATCAGCTTCATGTTCAACACGGAGTATGATGGCGCGAGCAATAAAATCGGCATTTTGGATGCCGTGGGAGAAATCTCTCTGGCTCCCCAATTCAATATTTGGGCTGGCCGCTTCCTGCCGCCGAGCGATCGCGCAAATTTGTACGGCCCCTACTATGCGAACGAGTTCAAGGTCTATACGGACGGCATCCAGGACGGATATCCGTTCGCGTACACGGGCCGCGACAATGGCGCGATGTGGTGGGGCGACTTTGGAAAAGTTGTGAAGGCGTCATTTGGCTTGTTCGACGGCGCGACGACGACCGGAAATTCAAAAATCCTGGGAGCCGCTCGCGTCCAGCTGGATTTCTGGGACAAAGAAGACGGCTACTACCTGAACGGAACCTACTACGGCGACAAGAACCTGCTGTCTCTCGGAGGAGCGACGCAGTTTCAAGACGGCAACACGGCCACCACGATCGATTTCCTGCTGGAAAAGAAGGTGTTGAACGGCGGCGCGTTCTCGATTGAAAGTGAATATTCTAACTACAACAGGCTGGGCGGCTACAATGCCGCTTTCGCCAAGAGCCAGGGCGCGTACGGCCTTGCCAGCTTTCTCTTTCCGAAAGTTGTAACGATGGGCAAAATCGATGGGAAGTTTGAAGTGCTCGGTAAATTTGCGAAGGCCGATTTTACGGCAGGCGGACCGCTGCCGAGCTATGACCAGAAGACTACCGAAATCAACGTTGACTACGTCATCAAGCAGTTTAAAGCGCGCGTGATGACGTTCTACAAAGATACCCGATTCAATCGAGAAGTTCGCAATTTCTGGCAGGCTGGCATCGGCCTCCAGATCCAGATGTAGATGCGTCCCCAGACAAAAAGGAGCCACTGAATGAAACTGAAAACGCTTTCCACGACCGCCGCGCTCGCCATAGCCGGGATCGTATTCTCCAACGTAGCGACCGCTCAGGATGTGATCAAAGTGGGCGTGCTGCACTCGCTCTCCGGAACGATGGCCATCAGCGAAACCACGCTGAAGGACACCGTTCTGATGATGATTGACGCACAGAACAAGAAAGGAGGAGTGCTCGGCAAGAAACTGGTGCCCGTGGTCGTCGATCCGGCGTCGGACTGGCCGCTGTTCGCGGAAAAAGCCGCGCAGTTGCTCGAGAAAGACAAAGTGTCTGTCGTCTTCGGCTGCTGGACGTCGGTCTCCCGAAAATCCGTCCTGCCGGTGTTCGAAAAGGACAACGGTTTGCTCTTCTACCCGGTGCAGTATGAGGGCGAAGAATCTTCCAAGAACGTGATCTACACGGGCGCCGCGCCGAATCAGCAGGCGATTCCCGCGGTCGACTACCTGATGAAGGACGTCGGCGTGAAACGCTGGGTGCTCGAAGGCACGGACTACGTCTACCCCCGCACGACGAATAAGATCCTGGAAGCCTACCTCTTGGCCAAGGGCGTGAAGGCGGAAGACATTTCGATCAATTACACGCCTTTCGGCTTCTCGGACTGGCAGACGCGTGTGGCAGCCATCAAGAAGTTCGGCTCGGCCGGCAAGAAGACGGGGGTTGTGTCGACGATCAACGGCGACGCCAACGTCCCGTTCTATAAGGAACTCGGCAATCAGAAGATCTCGGCGGAACAGATTCCGGTAGTGGCCTTCTCAGTTGGGGAAGAAGAACTGTCGGGTTTGGATACTAAACCGCTCGTGGGAGAACTGGCGGCCTGGAACTATTTCGAAAGCATCAGCACGCCGGCCAACAAGGCCTTCATCGATCAGTGGCACACCTTCATCAAGAATCCGAAGCGCACCACCAACGATCCAATGGAGGCGACTTACATTGGATTCAATCTGTGGGTGAAGGCCGTCGAGAAAATTAAATCGACTGACCCGGAGAAGGTCATCGCCGCGCTCCCCGGGACCGAGACGCCGAACCTCACAGGCGGAACAGCCAAGGTGTTGCCGAATCATCACATCACGAAGCCGGTCTTTATCGGCGAGGTGAAAGCGGACGGACAGTTTAACGTGGTTTGGAAATCCGCGGGCGAAGTGCCTGGCGACGCCTGGTCCGACTTTCTGCCGGGCAGCAAGGACATCGAAGCGGATTGGGTGACCCTGAAGTGCGGGAACTACAATAAAGTTACGAAAAAGTGTTCCGGACAAAACTACAAATAATGAAACGACTCTCGACGGGCGCGCGGTGGCTGGTGGTGATGCCACTGCTCGCCCTTTCGGGCCTGAGTTCGGTATACGCTCAAGCTCAAGCCTCGGACAACGCAAGCTTTCTTTCGACGCTCGGGGAACTGCGCGAAGCGGCGTACGCCGATAAGGAGGCGATTGCCGAACGGTTGAGCCAGACGGGACATCCGAGCGTCCAAGCGGTCCTTACGGCATTTCTCGAAGACCGCCTGTATTTCCGCAACAGCGATCAAAAAGTGTTTGTCGTGAAGTCGGCGGAGGGAGATCCTTTCCATTTGATTGACCCGATTTCGCTGAAAGATGCTGGCTCCGCGCCTGCCGATAGCCTCACGAAGATCGGCACGAACAACGGATTGAGAAGCATGCTCAGAACCACTGTGGCGCACTTTGCGCTTTCGAGCCCGGATGCGTCGGTGCGTCTCGATGCCGTGCGCGAGATGTCCAAATCGCTGGACGAGCAGACCGTGACATTTCTCCGGGAGCGCCTCAAAGTGGAAACCAACTCCGGCGTGAAGAATGAAATGGCCACGGCTCTTGCGCTCGCCACGCTCGATGGGACGGACGCGAAGGAGCGCCTCGCCGCCGTCGCGACTCTCAGCCATAGCCTGAGCCAGGAAGTGAGAAACCGGTTGGCGCTTCTTGGGGAGAGATCCGCCGACGGCAGCTTCACCGAGAAGGACGACAACGTTCGGCGAGCCGCCGCCCGCGCGGTTAGCACCATTGACACTTACCGCGAATTTTATTCCGGAATCGAGACGCTCTTCTTTGGCCTCAGCCTGGGATCGGTCCTGGTGCTGATTGCTATCGGGCTGGCGATTACGTTTGGCGTCATGGGCGTCATTAATATGGCCCATGGTGAACTGATGATGCTCGGCGCGTACACCACCTATGTCGTGCAGACGGTGATGCCGGAACATATCGGAATTTCCATGCTGGTGGCGATTCCGGCGGCGTTCATCGTGGCCGGGTTGGTGGGCGTGTTGATGGAGCGCACGATCATCCGATTCCTGTACGGAAGGCCGTTAGAGACGCTGCTGGCGACGTTTGGCGTGAGCCTGATCTTGCAGCAAGCGGTACGCTCGATTTTTTCGGCGAACAACCGCTCGGTGATCACACCGGATTGGATGAGCGGGTCGCTGCGCATCAACGACGCGCTCTCCATTACCTACAACCGCCTCTACATCATCATCTTCACGCTGCTTGTCTTTGCCCTGATTTTGCTGGTGATGAAGCGCACGCGGATCGGTCTCGATATCCGGGCCGTGTCGCAGAATCGCCCCATGGCGAAGGCGATGGGCATCCGCACCGATTTGGTGGATGCGCTGACGTTCGGACTAGGGTCCGGGATCGCCGGCGTGGCTGGCGTGGCGTTGAGCCAGTTGACCAACGTCGGCCCAAATCTGGGGCAGTCCTACATCATCGATTCGTTCATGGTCGTCGTTTTTGGCGGCGTCGGGAATTTGTGGGGCTCGTTCATCGGCGGCATGTCGATGGGAGCCGTTAACGAGTTGCTGGAACCGTACACCGGAGCGGTGCTGGCGAAGATCTTCGTTCTGGTCGGACTGATTCTGTTCATCCAGAGACGGCCGCGCGGATTGTTCCCGCAAACCGGCCGTGCGACGGACGACAAGTAGAAATGACACGTAGAGCAAAGATGCAGATGACAACCAGTAAGGAGCATAAACGGTGAATGGCGGCGGGCAGGAGCCTGGTCTCTGGAAACGAACGACGCTCGTCGTTCGCGGCGGCGAAGGGCGGGTGGATCGGGGAGGGACGTGGTTTCTTGCAGTACTGACGCTGCTGGCAGTCGCGGTGCCGATCCTCAACCAAGTGGTGCCCGCTTCGTCCACGTTTCATCTGTCGGCTTTCGGGATCACTCTGATCGGCAAGTACCTGTGCTACGGGATGCTGGCACTTGCGGTCGACTTGATCTGGGGTTATTGCGGCATTCTCAGCTTGGGGCACGCGGCCTTTTTTTCGCTGGGCGGCTACGCGATCGGCATGTATCTCATGCGGGAGATCGGCTCGCGCGGCGTGTATGGAAATCCCCTGCTGCCCGATTTCATGGTGTTTCTGAACTATAAGTCGCTGCCGTGGTTCTGGTACGGCTTCAATCACTTTCCGTTTGCGCTCCTCATGATGGTGCTGGTTCCCGCGTTGCTCGCCGGCGTCTTCGGTTGGTTCGCGTTCCGCTCGCGCGTGACCGGAGTTTATTTTTCGATCATCACCCAGGCGATGACCTACGCGTTGATGCTGGCGTTCTTCCGCAATAATATGGGCTTCGGCGGCAACAACGGATTCACCGATTTCAAGGACATTTTGGGCTTCGACCTGCATGCCGACGGGACGCACGTTGTGCTGCTGGTGATCACGGCCATTGTGCTCGGAGCGAGCTATCTGGCCTGCCGCGCGATTGTCGAATCGCGAGCGGGACGCGTGGTGCTCGCCATCCGCGATGCGGAGAGCCGGACGCGATTTCTCGGGTATCCGGTGGAAACTTACAAGCTGTGGCTGTTCGTATTTTCGGGCATCATTGCGGGCATTGCCGGTGCGCTGTACGTACCGCAAATCGGCATCATCAATCCCAGCGAATTTGCTCCGATCAATTCCATCGAAGTCGTCATCTGGGTGGCCGTGGGAGGGCGCGGCACGCTGTATGGTGCGATTTTGGGCGCGTTCGCGGTCAACTACGCGAAGACCTATCTCACCGGCGCCTTTCCGGAAGTCTGGTTGTACGCGCTGGGAGCATTGTTCGTGCTCGTAACTGTTTTTCTGCCGCGGGGGATCATCGGACTTGTGTCGGCGCGAGGTAAAGAAAAATGAGTGGCGATTCAACTACGCCCGGTACGGCGCCCTCCTCCAGCCAGACGGTGCGGACGAAGCGATTGTATCTGGAAGATTTGACCGTCAGTTTCGACGGCTTCAAGGCGCTCAACAAGCTCACGCTCTACGTGGAGCCTGGGGAGATGCTCTGCATCATCGGTCCGAACGGCGCGGGAAAGACCACGATGATGGACGTCATCACCGGTAAGACGCGCCCTGATTCGGGCAGTGCGTGGTTTGGCGATGGCGTCAATTTGCTCGAAATGTCGGAGCCGGAAATTGTGGCTGCCGGGATCGGACGCAAGTTCCAGAAGCCGACGGTTTTCGAACAATTGACGGTTTTCGAAAACCTGGAACTCGCGCTCGCGGGCACGCGTTCTTTTCTGAAAACTCTGCGCGCACGCATAACGCCGGCGCAACATAAGAGAATCAACGAAGTCCTCGAAATTATAGGCCTCGAGGATCAGCGCCGGTCCCTAGGCAGAATTCTCGCCCACGGGCAGAAGCAATGGCTCGAAATCGGGATGCTGCTGATGCAAGACCCGGAATTGCTGCTGGTGGATGAGCCGGTGGCCGGAATGACGCCGCACGAGATCGAACGCACGTCCGCGCTCCTGCTTTCGCTGGCTGGGAAGCATTCGGTGGTGGTCGTGGAGCATGATATGGCCTTTGTTCGATCGATCGCCAAGCGCGTTACCGTGTTGCACGAAGGACAGGTCATTGCCGAGGGTGACATGGATAAGGTGCAGAACGATCAGAAGGTCAAGCAAGTCTATTTGGGCGAATAGATGCGACGGGATGAATCGATGCGAGGATCGACGGTAGAAATGACGGGAGTGCCAGTTTGCTGACGATCAAGTCTCTCAATCAGTTTTACGGCGGCAGCCACACATTGTGGGATGTGGATCTCGTCGTGCCGCCCGGCTCGCGGATGTGCCTCATGGGCCGCAACGGCATGGGAAAAACGACGCTCCTGAAGTGCATCATGGGACTGATTCCCGCCAGTTCGGGAGGCATTGAATTCGAGGGCGGCGAATTGCTGAAACTTCCCGCCGAGCAGCGTGCGAAGCTCGGCATCGGATATGTTCCGCAAGGCCGTGAAATCTTTTCCCATCTGACCGTGGAAGAAAATTTGCGCGTGGGTTTGGGCGTGCGCAAAGGCGGTCCCCGCACGGTCCCCAGCCGCATCTTCGATCTGTTCCCCGTGCTGAAGAAGATGTTGAACCGCCGCGGTGGCGATCTCTCCGGCGGACAGCAGCAGCAACTGGCCATCGGACGCGCACTGGTGCTGGAACCGAAACTGTTAATCCTGGATGAGCCCACCGAGGGGATTCAGCCGAACATCGTCCATGAAATAGGCGATATCATTATCAGGCTGAATCAGGAAGAGAAGCTCACGGTTCTTTTGGTCGAGCAGAAGTTGCCTTTTGCGCGACGCGTGGCGAGTGAGTTTTGTATTCTCAACAAAGGCCGCGGCGTGGCGGCCGGTAAAATCGATGAACTCACGGACGAGGTGGTGCGTGCGCATCTTAGCGTCTGATGAGCCGTGCGGAGAAAGCTCGCGATATTAAGGGAAGAGGGTAAGCCATGCAGCGTATGCCTTTGTCACTGTCGGACACGTCCTGCCTTTCGGTCTTGCAAGCCCTTCAACTTGCGGACAGTGCTCTGCCGGTGGGTTCCCTGGCTCACTCCTTCGGACTGGAAACTTTGGTATTCGATGAAGATATCGAGCACGACGCGCGGAGTTGTCCCACATCGCTCGCCTGGTTCCTGGAGGATTCCCTCACCGAGTCCCTGCTGATGGACGCCGTATTTTGTCGCGAAGCGCACCAGCGCGCGTTAGGGGATCTGCCGGTCTTCGATCTGAACCGGCAAGTCAGCGCGCTGCGGATGGCCCGGGAATCGCGCGAAGCAAGCTTGACCATGGGACGCCGTTTTGCTGCACTCGCCGCCGCTCTCGATCGCAGACCGGCTCTTGCCGAGCTTGCCACTCAGGAAGAACTGCATCATTCCGTTGCCTTCGGCTTCACGTTCGGGATTCTGGCCATCGACGCCGATGTCGCCGTGAGTGCCTTCCTCCATCAATGCGTGCTCAACACGATTTCCGCCGCGCAGCGACTGCTTCCGCTGGGGCAGGTGCAAGCCAACCGCATCGCCTGGGAATTGAAGCCGGCGATTCTGCGAGCCGCAGAACAAAGCCGCGGCTTAGCGGTTGAGAATGTTTGCTCGTTCGCGCATCTGCCGGAGATGGCGTCTATGCGGCATTGCTGCTTGCCGACCCGACTCTTCATCAGTTGATCGCGCTGCCTATGATTGTCCTCGCCATGCCTCTCGTGGAACCATTCCCGCTGCTTCCCGCGGACGTGCGACAGCTCGCGAGTGGCGCCTCGCGCCGCCTGGCATTGCGGTTTACTCTCGACGACGTTTCCACGCGCATGTTCGTTCCCGTACAGGACCCGCCCTGGCGCGTCGTCCGCGCTTTTCCGAACGCGCAGAACCAGGCCGTGGTTCACTTGCATAATGTCTCCGGAGGAATTCTGGCAGGCGATGACCTGCATCTGTCGATTGACGCCGGAGCGGGTGCGCGGGTGCAGGTGACCGCAGTCAGCGGGACTCGAATCTATCGCCACCGGGCCGGCCGTATACCTGCGCGATTGTCCACTTCCATTCGCGTCGGCGAGGGAGCCATGGTGGAGTATCTGCCTGACGTCAACATTCCGTTCGCGGGTTCGCGCTTCCATCAATCGACCGAGATTTCTCTCGGCCCGAACGCCGGATTCATCGGTTGGGAGATTCTCTCGGCCGGGCGAATCGCCAGCGGAGAAGAGTTCGCATTCGATCTTTTTCAGTCCGAATGCAGTATTCGCTCCGACACACGCCCGCTTGCGCTCGAGCGCTATTCCCTGACGCCGGCCACTCGCGATCTGCGCTCTGTCGCTCGCTGGGGCCGGTTTCGCTATACCGCAACCATGTACGTTTGCCATACCGGTGTCGCACCATCGCGATGGATCGAGGCGGAGTCGAGCTTGAACGAGGCCGCCTTTCTGCATTCGTCTCCCGCGGCGCGCTGGGGCGGCAGTGCCCTGGTTTCCGGGGGTCTCGTGATCCGCGGCATGGCGCTCGAAGCGCATCAGATCACCGACGGATTGCACACATTCTGGGATCTTGCCAAGCAGCAACTTTGGGGTGAACCGGCGTTGCCCCCACGTAGAATTAAATGACGAGCGACCTATGCATCTGACACCGCGCGAGCAGGAAAAATTGATGGTCTTTGTCGCGGCCGACGTCGCGCGCAGGCGTATGGCCCGCGGATTGAAGTTGAACTATCCGGAAGCGATCGCTTTGATTACTGGCGAAATGCTCGAAGCCGCCCGCGATGGGAAAACGGTCGTGGAGATCATGACCTTTGGCGCAACGATTTTAAAACGAGCAGATGTGATGGAGGGCGTGGCGGAGATGATTCACGACGTGCAAGTGGAAGCGACATTTCCCGACGGAACCAAGCTGGTTACGGTGCATGACCCGATTCAATAAGCTACGAGACGCACACTTACGAGACGCACATTTATGATTCCCGGCGAATATCTACTTGCGGCAGATCCGATCGTGGCCAACGAGGGACGCGACGAGGTCAGGATTCTTGTGCGCCACACGGGAGATCGTCCGATTCAAGTGGGAAGTCATTATCACTTTTTCGAGGTCAACAACGCCCTGGAGTTCCCTCGCGAAAAGGCGCGGGGCATGCGTTTGAACGTTCCCGCCGGTACCGGTATGCGATTTGAACCGGGAGAAGAAAAGTACGCACCGCTGGTCGCCTTTGCTGGCGCCCGCCGGATCTTTGGGCACCAGGGCAAGATTAAGGGAGCACTATGAGCTTGCTCATTGACCGCCGCGCCTATGCGGACTTTTACGGCCCCACGACGGGCGACCGCGTGCGCCTCGCCGACACCAATCTGATTATCGAAATCGAAAAAGACTTTACCGTTTACGGCGACGAGATCACGTTCGGCGGAGGCAAAGTTATTCGCGACGGCATGGGGCAGAACAGCACCATGTCCCGCAAAGACTCCAGCGGTGTTCTCGATCTGGTCATCACGAATGCGATCGTCATCGATCACTGGGGCATCGTCAAAGGCGATATCGGCATTCGCGACGGGCGCATCGTAAAAGTGGGTAAGGCGGGAAATCCCGACACCATGGACGGCGTCGATCCGGAACTTGTTGTGGGTGCATCGACCGAAGTCATCGCCGGCGAGAACATGATCGTGACCGCCGGATGCATCGACAGCCACATCCATTTCATTTCTCCGCAACAGGTTTACGAGGCCCTGTCGAATGGAACGACGACCATGATTGGCGGCGGCACGGGACCGGCGACAGGTACGAATGCGACAACCTGCACGCCCGGCGAATGGAATCTGGCGCGCATGTTCGAGGCGGTCGAGAATTTTCCCATGAACTTTGGCTTCCTGGGCAAAGGCAACGCTTCGAGCGCGGCGCCTCTCGAAGAACAGATCGCCGCGGGAGCCTGTGGCCTGAAGCTCCACGAGGATTGGGGCAGCACCCCAGCGGCTATCGATGCGTGTCTGGCCGTGGCCGACCGCTTCGACATTCAGGTGGCGATCCACACCGATACGATCAACGAAGCCGGATATGTGGACGACACCATCGCCGCCATCGCCGGCCGGACGATTCATACCTATCACACCGAAGGCGCCGGCGGCGGCCATGCTCCGGATATTATCCGTATCGCCGCGGAGCAGAACGTTTTGCCCTCCTCCACGAATCCCACGCGTCCACTGACGGTGAACACCATCGCCGAACATCTCGACATGCTGATGGTGTGCCACCACTTGAATCCGCTGGTGCCCGAAGACGTTGCGTTCGCCGAGAGCCGCATTCGCCAAGAGACGATTGCCGCCGAAGATATCCTGCACGATCTGGGTGTGTTCAGTATGATTTCCAGCGACTCCCAAGCCATGGGCCGCATCGGCGAAGTGACAACGCGAACGTGGCAGACCGCGCACAAGATGAAATTGCAGCGCGGCCCACTGCCCGGCGATTCGGAACGTAACGATAACCTGCGCGTGCGCCGCTATGTCGCCAAGTACACCATCAATCCCGCTCTGACCCATGGCATCGCGTCGACCGTGGGGTCCGTCGAGGCGGGCAAGATGGCGGATCTGACTTTGTGGAAGCCTGCATTTTTTGGAACCAAACCCGAGATGGTGATCAAAGGCGGATTCATCGCGTGGAGCGTGATGGGCGACGCCAACGCGTCGATCCCGACTCCGCAACCCGTGCTCTACCGTCCGATGTTCGGGGCCTTCGGCGCTGCGGCCTATTCCACTTCGGTGCTGTTCACTTCTCAGGCGGCCGTCGACGCAGGCGTCCCCGCCAAGCTCGGGTTGCGCAAGCGCGCAGTGCCGGTGCGGAACTGCCGCACGATCGCGAAACGGGACATGATCTTGAATGATGCAACGCCCCGGCTCGAAGTGGATCCGGAGACTTACGAAGTGCGCGCCGATGGCGAACTCCTGACCTGCGAACCGTTGAGCGAGCTCCCCTTAGCGCAAAGGTATTTTCTTTTCTAAATTTATGTCACACACTCACACCCCCACTCAACGTGCTTTTCGAATCGGAGTCGCTGGCCCGGTCGGCAGCGGCAAAACGGCTCTGGTGGACCGCCTCAGCAGACGGCTCCGTGAGCGGCTCAGCGTGGCTGCCGTAACCAACGATATCTATACTCGCGAAGACGCCGAATTCCTGATACGCGTAGGCGCTCTGCCGTCCGAGCGTGTACGAGGAGTGGAGACCGGCGGCTGTCCGCACGCCGCCATTCGCGAAGATTGCTCCATGAACCTGGAGGCCATCGCCGATCTCGAACGCAGTATTGAAGCACTCGAACTCGTTTTCATTGAGAGCGGCGGAGATAACCTGGCTGCGGCCTTCAGCCCTGATCTTGCAGACGCGTCGATCTATGTAATTGACGTATCCGGTGGCGACAAGATTCCCCGCAAGGGCGGTCCCGGCATTATGCGGTCTGATTTGCTCGTGATTAACAAGATCGACTTGGCGCCTTACGTGGGAGCTTCGCTCGAAGTGATGGATCGCGATGCCCGCAAGATGCGTGGCACGCGCCCGTTCGTGTTTACCAACCTGAAAAACGACGACGGTCTTGACGTTGTTCTCGATTGGGTCCTGGAACAGACCAAGATGCCTCGTCGCGAACTGTTTGAGGCCGCGACCTACACACGTCCGCACAAACACACCCATAGCCATTAAGACCGGCGCCGATGCAACCGGCCGATCTCCGACTCGGGCCTGCGACCTCATTGAATGGCAAAATTCTTGGGTATCCTGGCCTATTGAGTCGACAACTTGGAAAGGTCATGGAAAAGGGCGTTATATCAAGTGACTCCTGGTAAGTCCCTGCCGCGGAACGAGAAACGATGAAGGCGCTTGTCTTCGCCGGTCGACTTGGTTTGTTGGGGAACGACCCGGTTCCGCGAAGCGATGAGAGTCAACGCCTGAATCACCCGCCACGCTTCCACTACTTGTCCTGCAAGACTGCCCATCGCGTCGGTTTTCGGCATTATTTCTTCAACCCTTTCGTCCAGTTCTGCACCAGCGTCAGCGGCTGGCAAGCCCCGTGTAACGCCGCGCCCGTTGTGCAACGCGGACGGGGATGCCCTCTGCGCGGCAATCCGGGCAGAAGTTTCTCTGGCCAGTTTTCGGTGCCCGCCCCGCCGGAGAGTATTGCCGGTTACAAAGCTGCACACCGCGAACGCATCGTGCCTGGACGCCCTCAGACAAAGCTGCAGCGCCAAGTACGATAAAAGAGTTCCTCCGGAAAACACCATTTCGATCGTGCCGAGCTTCCCGCTCCCTCCCATATCAGCCAAGGCCTTACTCTCCCGATTTCTAACAAAGCGTTCAGAAATCGGGTCCACATCTTGCGGTCCCTTTCCGACAAATCGAACGGAGGCGCAACACGGCGTGCCCCGGCATCTCGATCAGAAGGTGCGCCGCAAAATTCCACTACGGTTGGGCCCCGATTGGTCGGGGCTGATTACGGCGAAGGCGTCGTCGGAGGGACTACTTCGCCCTTCTGTCCGTCGAGACCAGTGGATCAGCGAACTTCGTGATCATGGCGCTCGTCGTTCTGACCGTTTTCGTATTCGCCCGAACAAGTTGCGTCGCAGTGGAACATTTCCCGGGAATACGTGGAGTTTTGAATCTCGTGTCATGAACGCCATCTTCTATCTCCGTGAGAATTTCACCGGGCCTTAGCAAGACATAAGCTACACATCCATTGATCCTGCTAATGACGAACGGGCTGACAACCTTTAGAACCCTTACATCCATTTTCATTAGACCCCACCTTGGCGTTAAGTCTATCACCGACGACGCTTCTCAGCGAGACTGCTTCGAGTGCAGTGTCCCGGAATCGGTTATGTCGGGGCCGATGGCGGGTAGCGCGAGCATTTCTACCGCGCCGCCGACGCAAGCAGTTTCTTCTCAAAGTTTGCGAAGCGATCTTCCAGCTCCGCTTCCAATCGAGCCTTAGGATTTGCCTCCAGGAACGCCTTGCACGCGGGGTCGGACATGCGGGCGCATCGAGCGACGGGCTGGCGATAGGTACGCTCGCGCCACAAACTGGCGCCTTCCACGAAGGCCCACTCCAGCGAATTGCGGACCATCTGTTTCAGGTCGGCATAGGTGAGATCGTAGCTGCTGACGGCGCGTGCGTATTCGGCGGTCAGGTGGCTGCGGGAAACGCCCTCGTCGTCGGTGGAGAGGGCGACGGGGACGCCCGCGCGGCGATACAGCGGAAACGGATGGTCCTGGCCGCGGATGCCCAGAATCAAGTCGTTGCTGGTGAGATTGATTTCGATCAGCACCTGCTGGCGCGCGAGTTCGCGCAGCAGGGCGGGGGAGTCCGATTCATAGCCGAGGTCGACGCCGTGGCCGATGCGCTCGGCGTGGCCCAGTTCGACGGCTTCGCGAATGTGGAAGCGCAGGGCTTCGGGCGGGACCAGGCCGGGCGCCAGTTCACCGGCATGCAGCGACACGTGAGCCTTGGGATAGAGGGGCTTCAAGTAATCCAGCATTTGCATGTGCAGATGATAATCGCGCAGGGCCGTGGCTCCGTCTTCCGCTTGCACGAAATTGATGCCGACGACACGAGGATCAGACGAAGCCAGCATAAGACCGGCCAAAATCTGGGCGAATATTTGTTCTTTGGGAGATTCGCGCAAGACCTGATACACATAGCGAACGGTGAGGTTGCATCCAAGTGCGTTGGCCTGAGAGGCACAGCCCAGACCCGCAACGCGATCCTGCTCGAGTTGATCGACGGTTGTCTTTAGCCGCTCTACAAATGGACCGATTCCGGCGGCGAGCAACTTTTCGCGAGTGCCGGCGAAATCGCCATCGAAGCCGACCTGCGTCCCAAGAGGGATGAGAGAGCCGCCGTTCACCACCATCAGTTCCATGTACGATTCGTTCTGCTCTGCCGCGCGGCGGATGACCTCGGCCAGAAATTCTTTGCGATGCTCCAGTTTCCAGGGTCCGAAGCGCGCGAAGGCGGCGAAGAAGTGATCGTGCCCGGCGCTGGCGGCCGCATCGTGCCCAGCCACAAAGCCACGCGCCACAAAATCGCGCATAGACAGACTGTCGATGACTTCGCTGCGCAAAAGCGGATCGCCCAGCGCGGCCTTCGCCGCGATCGCGGATAGGCCGCAGGGTGCCTCGCCATCCGCGTCCAGCGGGGCGTCAACGATCGCGAAGCTCGCGGGGTTCACGCACAGGCCGTCTTCGGCAGCCGCGCGGAGATAGGACTCCGCGTAAACGGCTCCAGTGAAGTGGTTATGCAAATCCGCGCCCTTAGGCATCCGCAGTAAAAAGCTATAGAGATCCAAAGGATTCTTTTTGGCCTGGGCCAGCGTGCGCTCCATCTGCTGCGCTACGGGATTCGGCTTCGGCGCGCCCGTGAGTAACCCGGCCGTGGCAAGAATGAACAGCGACAAAGATCGGCGAATGGATCCGGCAACGGGCATGGCAGAGGTCGATCTTTAGTATGTCGAAGTTTGTATGTGAAGTGCTGGCGCCCAAATTCCGGTGACGGCCGCGAGTTTATTGGGTAGCTTTACCGAGAACCAGATCAATGGCGCTGGAGGAGACTCCGCTGCACTCGCTCCTTCGAATTTGCCAAATCTTGTCGGCCAACCGCATGTTCTCTTCCATCGCCTCGCCATCGCTCGCAGATCGGTTTCGCCGTTGCAGTCTTTTGTTGGCTGAATCGACCAAATTCGCTGTGGCGGCGGAAAGCGGCGACGCCAGGCATGAGGTCGTAGTTGCCACAGTAAGTTCCAAGATCTTCAGGCTGCGTTGATATTGCTCTTCACGGGTCAGTCCTCTCTGGCCGGGATCGAGAGCGAGAACCTGATTGCTGAGTTCGAGACGCTCGCGGCTGGTCTTGTCCTCGGGACGCAGGTGCAGGGCGGTTTCAAAATTGGCGCTCGCCGTGCGATAGTTCCCGCGCGCGAATTCCGCCTCGCCGAGTCCCGCGTAAGCATCCGGATCTTGCGGTTCACGGTGCAAAATGTCGCGGAATAATTCGGCTCCGCGTGCGGGCGAGCCTGCCGCCGTGAACGCAAAGGCAAGTTGCTTCTGCATAGCAAGGTCGTCGGGAGCTTCCTCTTGTAAGGGAAGCAGCTCCGCGAGCAATCCGTCGGTGGAATGATGAGCCATCAGCAGCTCTACCAATTCAGACCGCGCCTTGACGCGATTGCCCGAAGCATCGCGCGTCCAGCGGCCGTAGATCGCCCGATGGTAGTACGAAGCCGCGTCCGTGAGCCTGCCCTCCTTGGCCTGCACGCGCGCCATCGCCAGATTGGGAGCGCCGCCCGTACCGTCGCGCTCGAGCAATTCGGAGAGCGTCGCCTCGGCTTCCGGCAGGCGGCCCGCTGCTTCCAAAGCTTCCGCCAGTGCCAGCGGATAGGCCGGATTCTCCCGCGCCAGGGAAATCGCTTCATCGAACTGAGCGGTGGCGTCCAGCGGCCGGCCCTGCTGCATGAGGCGCGTCCCATTCTCGTAGGCGCGCGCGGCCGCGGCGCCGCTCTCGGCCTTTTCCGTTCTGGACAAGGCCGTGTCGATCAGCGTGAAGATCACGATCGCCGCGATGGACAAGAGCAGCGTCCGCAATAAAGAGAAACCGGACACAAGTGTACGCATCGGCATCTACTCCTGTGTCTCCGGCACGTCCAACGGCCGATGGACGCCGTAGAAGTGGAGAATGTCGTCCACCACCACGATTCCCAGGAGCTGATGGACATTGGCGCGGCTGACGACGGGTAGCGTTTTTAAGCCGCTTGATCCCATGCGTTCCAGCGCCACACTGAGCGGGTGATCCGGGTGAACGTGCACGGATCCCAGATCGTGGAGAGGGTCGGCCGACGGATCGTTGAGTAGCGTACGTACAACGTGAGTGTCGAAGCCATTGGCATGAGCTTTCTCTAACTCCGTCGAACGGAGCATGCCGTATAGGCCCTGCTGATCGGCAACCGGCCATGCGTCGAGCCCACTGCCCCGTACCTGTTCGAGCGCGGCTCCGGCGGGCGTGTCGGGCGCTAGAATGATCGGAGCGTCTCGCATGGCATGAGTGACCTGAAATTTTCCGGCTTGCGCTCGAACTTCAGGGGTTGGAAGATGGATGCCGTCCTGATGGGCGAGGGCTTCATAGATCGGCTCCTTCTGGAGTCTGGAGGAGATGAAATAGGCGATCAAGTTCGAAATCATCAGCGGAACGATAATCGTATAGTCGCGCGTGACTTCGAAAATCATGATCACGGAAGTGAGCGGCGTCCGGACGATTCCGGCAAAAGCGGTTCCCATGCCGACCAGAGCGTACGCGCCCGGACCTGCCGTGACGCTAGGGAAGAGGCTATGCGCGACACTGCCCACCGCCGCGCCCATCATGGCGCCGATGAACAAGCTTGGCCCGAAAATTCCTCCGGCGTTGCCGGACGAGTAGCACATCGCCGTGGCGATTATTTTCAGGACCGCCAGTAAGACCACCGTCTTCAGGACGACGTCACCGTTGAGTACTTTTTCTACAAAATTGTAGCCGACGCCCAGAACGTTGGGATTGAAATAGCCTATGAGTCCTACCGCGAGCCCTCCCGCCACCGGCTGGAGCCAAACCGTGTTGCGCGGCAGCCGCGCGAACCATAGGCGCAATTGCAATAGAAGTTTTACGAAGACCGTGGAGCCCAGACCTCCGACCACGCCCAGGAGCGCATAAACGACGAGTTCCCAGGGATTGACCAGGCGATAACCGGCGACATGAAACAACGGATCGTCCCCCAGCACCAAATGCAGAACCATCCACGAAGTCGCTGAGCTGAGAACCGTCGTCCCCAGGACGGTGGCATTCAAATCTCCCATGATTTCTTCCAGGGAGAACAACACGGCGGCGATCGGAGTGTTAAACGCGGCGGCCAAAGCTGCCGAGCAACCCACGGGCACGAGCGCTCTGACCTGCTTCGGACTCAGCCCCGTGTTGCGCGCGATCACCGACGCCAATCCTGCGCCGATCTGGACCGACGGACCTTCGCGTCCCAACGCGATGCCACTGGCTAGTGAAGCGGCGCAACAGAGGAATTTTCCCACGACAGTGCGGAGCGTGATCCGTCCGTCCTGGATGAACAGCGCCGCTTTCGTTTGTGGTATGCCGCTTCCGCGTGCAAATGGGAAAAAGCGCCACAGCAAATATCCGGTGACGAAGGAGCCCACCGTGGGCACCAGAATTCTATGCCAACCCGCTCCCGCGGCGGGGTACATGCGTGCAGCGAGCCGCCCGGTCAGCAAAATGAACGCGACGACGACCAAACCGACCAGTGCGCCGATCAGCAGGCTCAGGACGAGTACGAGATGATTTTCGCTGAACCGGAGCTCATCCAGCCAGCGACGAAGTTTGAGAGTGAAAGGGGACAGAGGATACTTACCTTATCTAATTATGGTCGGCGGTCGGTCGCGAAATCTCGGCGGATTGGGCGAGGCGACGCGCGCCATCATCAGGCGTAATGGCGAGTTGTGCAATCGTCACGGTGTAATCATCCCCTTGCGCACCGCATAGAGCACGATGGCGGCCGTATTGTGCAGCCCCAGTTTCTGCATCAAATTCGTGCGATGCGTCTCCACGGTGTAGGGACTCAGGAAGAGCACGGCCGCAGCTTCCTTATTCGATTTTCCCTCCGCCAGCAGCTGCAGCACTTCGCGCTCGCGCGCGGTCAAAAGATCGAAGGAATCCTGCACGCCTCGCTGACGCATCAACCGGACTTCGTCCTCCGCCAGCGTCTGCGCGATCGAGGGAGAAAAGAACGGTCTTCCCGCAGCCACGGAGCGAATGGCGCGTTCGATGTATTCCACCGCGGTATCTTTCAACAAATAACCGCGAGCGCCTGCATCGAGTGCCCTGACAACGTAACTCACGTCGGCGTGCATGCTCAGGAAGATCACGCCCGTGTCCGAATGGTTGTGGATCACTTGCTCGGCGGCCTGCATGCCGTTGAGCAAAGGCATGCCGATATCCATGACCAGCACCGAAGGGCGAAGTTCGCCCGCCAATCGAACCGCCTCGCGCCCGTCGGAGGCTTCGCCGACCACTTCGATATCGGTCACATGATCAAGCAGAAGTTTCAGCCCCGTGCGGACGATGGCGTGATCGTCGGCGATCAGGATACGTATCATGATTTATCTCCGCGTTTAGCTCCGCGTTTATCTCCAAGTTTATCTCCGCGCTTGTTCCGCCGGCTTCAGCTCCGCTGGCATCTCGATCTGCGCCAAACTCTGTTCTCTCAACATTTCCTTGCCGTGGTTGGGAACCGGCAGACGAAATTCCAGACGCGTGCCGTCGCCCAAAGTGGAAATGACGCGCAGATGTCCGTTGAGTTCGCGCAGCCTTTCCTCCATTCCCATCAGTCCCAGGCCGCCGGGCCGGATCGCATGCGGATCGAATCCGCAACCGTCGTCGGAGATCGTGCCAACCACCCAATCGCCCACGAGCTTCAGTGCGATGTCAACCTTGTGCGCGCCCGCGTGCTTGGATATGTTCGTGATGCCTTCCTGCGCGACCCGGTATAGGCATGTTCGATAAGTTTCGGGCAGCTCATTGAGGGCTGGGTCCACCTTCGCGACGATTTCCATGCCGCTCGAACGCGAGGTCTCCTTCGCCAGCCAGGCGAGCGCCGGCGTCAATCCCAAATCGTCGAGCATCGATGGACGCAGAAGCATCGCGATATTGCGAATGATGCCCAACGTAGCCTCCACAATTCCTTTCGCTCGGTCGACGCGCAAAGCGAGCTCGCTTTCGGGATCGCCGCTCAAACGGCTCATGCCACCCAGCTCCATGCGCAAACCCGTGAGCATCTGTCCGACCTCGTCGTGCAACTCGCGCGAAAGATTCTTGCGTTCCTGCTCCTGCGCAGTGCGGACCTGTCCCGACAAACGCCGCAGTTCCGTTTCGGCCATTTGCGACCGCCTCTCGAGCGCGGTCATGCGCACGAGCGTTACTCCGGCAATCGCCAATCCGAGCAGCAGCGCGACTCCCGTGGTCCACGCGAGCGAAGATCGAAAATCCTGATCCGCCTTGGTGATGTGTTCCCGCTCGGTGGAGAAGTTTTCCGTGACCATCCGCTCCACTTGCGCGGCCAGCGCAACAATTTCTTCGCGGCGGCGCAGCCGTTCTTGCAAAAACGCTCCACGCCGGGCGTTCTTCTCGTTTGGCGCCCAGTCCAAAACAATGCGCGCAGGATCCAGATGGGTATCCACTTCGCGGCGTAATTGTTGCAGTGCGGTCTTCTCCTCGGCATTCTGAGCCGAGCTTTCCAGAGTGCGGAAGCTTTCTTCCGTGCTGCTGCGGATATTCAGGAACTGGTCGGCGTACTGCCGCGCGTGGCTTGGATCGGGATCGAGCAGGTAGTCCCGCGTCAAGATCCCCGTGAGATAAACATTCGCGCGAATCGAGGCCAGTGCGTTTCCGGCTTCCAGGTGAGCGTTGTGCAGCGCGGCCACGCGCGCTTGCGCCGTCGCGGAGTTCCGCCAAACGGCAAACGCGGAACCGCCGATCACGACCAGCAGGGCGGCGAATGCCACGGCGAGAAGAACCGATTTACGGACGGGCATGGATGGCTCCATAATCAGTCTCTCTTGAAATGAGTTGAGGAACCAGCACCGGTTCCGTGAGCTACTTCGCGGCCGACTCGAATGGGGGCGAGAATTCGCTCATTCCGCAGGATCATCCGCACTACTGGCCTTGAGCCGAAAGCTGGACGCGCTTGTACTGGAAGGTTTCTATTTTTCCGTTCAGGACCAGGGGAATGATCTTCATCTGCATGGCGTCACCTTCGGGAAGCATCGAGAAGCTTCGCTCCAGTGTGTCTGGACCGCGGGTTTCGATCTCCATTAAGCTCGAGCCGTCGAACCACAGATATACCATGGTCTTCCTGCCATCGATTTTGACTTCGCAGCCTCCCCTTTGTGTGTCGCAGCTAAAGTCTGCGATCTTCCTTTGCTCGTCGTCCTCTGTAACATGCAGGACGCTCCCCTCCGCGCGAAAGGTCCAGCGCGGCAACCGTGTTTCTCCCTGATTCGCCGGCAATCGCGGCACCCAAGTACCGCTCAGCTTATCCCGGTCGCCGGCAGCTTTCGCACTTAACGCCGAGCCGATCAGGAACCCCAGAACTCCGGCAATCCAGATAACATTCACCGTGAGCTTCCCCATCTCTTTCATGAATGCTCCTTTCGCGGACAATGAGGGAACCTACAAATACCTCTCTCCGAAACCATCCGGGAGCGGATCGCGGTTCGGAGAGAGGTGCCGGGAGGAAACCAGCTACGGGGCTGCGGTTATGTGCGCCCGGCGGTTCTTTTGCCAGCAAGCTTCGCTTTGATCCGTGCAAATCGGGCGTTCCTTGCCGTAACTGATGACCGTCAGCTGCACATTGGGGATGCCCATCGTGGTGAGAAAGTCCTCCGCCGCGCGAGCCCGTTTATCGCCGAGCGCGATATTGTATTCGTCGGAGCCGCGCTCGTCGGCGTGACCTTCGATCACCAGCTTTTGACTGGGATAGTCGCCCAATATGCCCTTCACAACGCTAACGTCGTCCTTAAGAGCCGTAGTGGCGTCGGTTCGGATCGTGGCCTTGTCGTAGTCGAACAAGGCGTCTTCCATATGGGCCAACCGCTCGTTGAGCGTTACGCGCACCTGCGCCGGCATGCCGGTGGACCGGGCGGTTTGCGTCGGCTGGTTCGGCGTGGTGTTCGCCGGGGCTGTCCTGGGCGTGGACCGTGAGGCCGGAGCAGGGGTCGACGCGGCGGCTACGGCCGGACTTGGCGCCGGCGGTTTGGAAGCTACCGGGACGGCCTTATGGCAGGCGGCAATCGATAGAATTCCCGCTAGGCTAACAGCAGTCAGAATCTGTTGTCTGATCATTTTTTAGTCTCCTTTTTATCGCGGTAGCCAGCAGCAGCACATACCTCATCCGCGAAGCGCCGCCGGCCCAACCGTTTCTCTATACCTAATGAAACGTCAAATTGTCCTATTGCGACATCCCGTCAAGGCACCAAAATACCGCGGAGGTGGCATCGGAAGCGGCACCCTCGCCAGTCCACCATTCATCGGAGGTGTTAAGATAGCGAGCAGCAAGTCTTGAAGAACAGGCCATGAAAAAGCACCTTCTCACCTTGGCTGCGGCATTCTGTGTTGTCCATTGCCCGTTGCTGGCGCAAAGCGACGCGGCTCAGTCCGGCTCCTGGTCGGGCGTGATCGTCAACGCCGATTGCACGCTTGATGAAGCTTTCGCCGAGGCCGCCAAATGCACCGAAGACCGAGGTCCCGCGTCCAAGCTCGTCTTCTATGACGATACGATCCGCAAGCTTTATGCGCTCGACCCGCAGGACCAGGCGGTTGGTCATTTGGGAGACGGCGTCACGGTGGCAGGAGATCTCCAGGGCAACACCATCAAGGTGTCCTCCTTTAAACTGCTCACGGCAATTGGATTGAACGTCGGCCAGAAAGCTCCGGCGTTTACCGCTCGCGATCAATTTGGCCGGGAGCAAAGCCTCGCGACGGTCAAAGGGCCCAAAGGAACGGTCGTGCTTTTCTTCCGTTCCGCCGATTGGTGACCCTACTGCAAAGGGCAGCTGGTCCAGCTGCAAAACGCAAAAGCTCGATTCGAGAAGCAGGGGCTCAAAGTCGTCGGGATCAGCTACGACAGCGTGGAGATCCTGAAGTATTTTTCGGACCGGCAAAAGATCGATATTCCTCTGCTCGCCGACCCCGGCTCTAAAATCATTCGGGATTATCAGGTGTTGAACACGGAAGCCGTTGGGCAGTTCTTCGGCATGGCGCGTCCCGGATTTTTCTTCATCGACGCGAAGGGGATGATTCGCGAAAAATTCTTCGAGGCGAAATATCGCGACCGTCTTACGGGAAATAATCTCATCGCCAAACTCTTCCCCGAACTTGGCGACGAAGTGAGCGACACGGTCGACGCTCCGCATTTGCAGGTTGCTGTCGAACAATCCGATCGTTCCGGCGTCCCCGGCGGCCGCATTACTCTCACGGCCGA
>Ga0182030_10007384_pt1 | contig 22938 bp, 24 predicted proteins | sample 812S3MmetaG_FD_121299 | JGI IMG/M metagenome (GOLD analysis project Ga0182030, IMG submission 121299) | Permafrost microbial communities from Stordalen Mire, Sweden - 812S3M metaG (Illumina Assembly) | ecosystem: Environmental > Terrestrial > Soil > Wetlands > Permafrost | place: Sweden...
ATAAACTTTTTTAAACAATTATAATAGTAATAGTAATAGTAATTAAAATAGAGAATTAATTTACTTAAAGTAATTACTTAAAATAAGCTTTTCTAAAGAGAGAAATAGTATTACGAACTTGTAGATATCTTATTATAGCTAGTCTAATTATATAAGGTTTTATAGTTTTTAGCTCTTTGTATATTGTTATAGAATCTTCTTTCATATCTATTATTCTAAGAATAGAGTCTACTGCATTCGTTACCGTACTATGCCGCGTAGCTCTGTGACAGCAACAGATTTGTCTTTCATTTTGATGATCAAGGTTTCGGTACGACTTCAGATAGCTTTCCTTAATATTTGAATATGTCTAAACGCGTAGGAGTCTAAAGAATGACGGGTCCTCGAGAAATATGATATAAATCAGACGAGCAATTGTCTCGTCATTGATGTTGGCTGCTGTTCATCACGCCATTCAATCTCACTACTCAACCACGCCATCCAACCGCGCCAATTCTCGCTTAACCTTATTAGCCTCTCAAAAGCTTCTTAGCCATCCGAGCCACTCTGCCGCAGCCTTAACCTTACTAGCCCCGTTCTGCTGTATTTCCCCAACGGACGTACATAATTCTGAAACGCCCTTCATGCCTCCACATGCATACCAATGCCGACAACATCACAGCTGATCATATCATGGTGCTCCAATTCCCGGTTTCCAGAATTGAGGTCCTTCGTCGGACTTATCCATGGCGCATTCAAAGGATGAGCTGACCTCTCTGCCGTCAAGTTATATACTCTGACACGCTTTTCACGTTTGCCATCAAAGTTAAAATAACCTCCGGCATACGGGTATCTCCAAAATGAAGTTTCCCACAGTTTCCTTGCTCGCTTTGTCTTCTAGCCTTACCGCAGCCCAGATGTGGGGTGGTGATGGTTGGGGATTCGCACCCGCATGCGCTGTAAGTATTATAGCAACTTCACAATCCATAATTTGTATTCAACTAACAAGCTACTCAGAGATCATGCTTCTCCTCCGCTTATCCCACACATTCAGGTGACTGGGCAAGCCACTGCGCAACACCCACTTCTCTCTCCAACTGCGTCTCCACCTCCTGTTCCAGCGTCAACTCCGCATACGCCACAGTATCAAGCATACAGTCCTCCATATGCTCTGCCTACTACAGCTGCTCCTCCATACCCCAGTCATGCTCAGACTGGCCGTTCGGGGGCCAAATGGGCATGGGGTGGGGTGGCATGGGCGGCAATGGATGGTACACCGTCACTGGTAGCAATGGCCATACCAGTGGCTTGACCACCAGAACAGTGGTCGTGACGACGACAGCATCTGGTACGGGAGGGACGGATGTCGCCACAATTACAACTACGCAAACGGCGACATTGGTTGCTGCAGCTGCGGCTGCTGGTGCTACTACTGCTGCAGCAACGTCTTCGAAGACTTCGAATGCTGCAGCAAGGCTTGGGATCCCTATGAATGGTGTAGGAGCCTTGATTGCGGCTGCTTTGGGCGCCGTAATTGCAATGTAGGTCGGACATGAAGATCAGTCCAATATTTTAGCATGAATTAACTCCACTTCTACTGCAAGTGAACGTTCGACGTGACGGAGACGGTCATTGGAAAGGCAAATGAAGGTCAAGTGCCTAAATTGGGTAAATATTGTACTGCATTGGTATGTTCTAAGAATGATTGAAAGGGTTGGACTTGGGAAAGAGGAGCGTGGAGGTGGAATTTGTTTTAGGAACAATGTCTCATTTAACTTTTAACAAAAGCTCTCTCACACATCCGCAGTGCCTAATCGTTCCTACCCGTCGACTAGACCTTCACACGGTATCCTGCCCACCCTGAACTTCCCTCACCATCTCCTCCCATTCCTTGTCCTCTACTCACAGTCCCATCCTCCAACTTGTCCGCTGGCATCGCCTTCACAACCGGCGTTAGGCTGCCACTTGAGAACGAGCTTGCGCGATATTACGATTTGAATTCGGCGAATGATGTTTCACCTGCTAGATGAAAAGACTATACGATCCGTGGTAGTGAGTTCAGTGCTCTTATTGCGTCGTCCGGCAGGGTCTGCTGGGATTCAGGTGGCCCTGTATGTATGTGGAATGCATCACGTAACCTTGACGTTGGCCTTGATTCCTGATGCGCAGCAGCTTCAGTACGGGTGGAAGCATGAGATGCGAGGTGGTTCTCGAGTTCGTGGTACAACTGGCGAAGTGCAGCAATATACTCTTCGTGACCGGCGTGCGCCCGGCGGAGTTCGCGGAATCTTGATCTACCTGGGGCGTTGTCGCTGACTTTATATGGTGGGGGTGGAGGAAGAGGTTCGTTGGTTGAGGTAGCTACGGTGTTGGAGTCGTTGGTGGTAGCGGGACGGAGGTCGTAGCGGCTACCCAGGAGAAGTCAATAAGGTAATTTTAGAAGTGAAAAGGTACAGCTTACCATATAGGGCATGTTCCTGATATATTCAGAAGCCAAGGATCGATACAGACAGGGTGGAATCTGTGGCTACAAGGGAGCACATGGGTCTCTTCGCTTTGGACGAAGTCATCTAAGCAGATAGAGCACTCGAGACTACCGGGTCGAGTCTGGATAATCGGTTCAGTAGTCGAGAGACCGCCTTCAGCCGTCGCCGGTATATTGGTGCTTGTACCAGAAGTAACGGCGATTGCGTCAGTGTCAATAGAAGAGCTATTTGCGTTAACGGTGGTCGATTGGGAACGGTTGGCTAGATGGTAAATTCAAGTACACAATTACAATCATTTAATCTTGATGTGGATATGGAAGAGTAACTCAAGAATTGGTCCAGAGATTCTGTAAGGGGCGATCTAAAGGACATAGGAAACGAGCAGAAACGGTTTATCATATGCCTCAAGCTAGAACTTCAAATTACTCATGGACCATGTCTTTAATACTTGGCTAAAGGAGAACCCTTGGGAAGGAAATAGTGAATTATAGTGAACTAATTTCCGGTTACCCGATTAAGCTACCATCAAATTTCCATTTACAATTCAGCGCACAAATACTCTGATTCACCCCAAGGTCGAAGCATCAAATTCAAAGATAGAACCGAAAGAGCACACCAATCTGGCGGGAATCGCCCATGGGGACGCACATTCGAAAATCGCATGATTCGGAACCCGAAGCTACCGTATGAGGGTATTGGTAGGGATGAATTTTAAGTCATTCTCTGGGACATTGTATGGCGAGAAGGGATAGATTTGGGATGATTAGGTGGGAAGGGGGTGGATGTTAGGCGGCCACGGGCTCAGGGGAAGTGAGTACGACGTGAATACTGGGCATGATTCACCAGAATACAATCATTTATCGCTTGGAAATAAATTTCACAGATGGTTGTTTCCAGTGTCGCAACCACCACGCATATTTCCAAAAGTTATTTCTGCGTCACCCTCACGCAAGCAAACAGCAATCATACCTATCATCTAATCATCCAAGAATTCGCAGGGGATCGTCAAGATCACCAAGATGTCGGGATTGGATTACAGTAGACGTGATTACGCGCCTCATGAACCCGTCGAGCTCGTATATTCCACCAGCAAACATGAATTTAGCTATCGGCCGCGCTCAGAACTCTTCAAATACGTTGGTATTCCAAGTAAGTCCTGCCCACTTTCGCCTTCTCCCATCTTCGCATTCTGCAGCCCTTACTTCTCATTAATACCATTTCACCTCTCAGTCCAGGAAGAAAAGCTGATGAATTTGTCTAGAGGACGGCATCAAGAAATTCGACCTCCCAAAGCATAACCGTAGCATTCGAATCGTGCTTAACTGGGTCGACATCGATGGGTATGGGTCAATGGAGCATGTGGATCGGGTTATTAACCTTCCAAAGAGAGTATGGTTGGGGAGAAAACTGGTTGCGTTGAGTGGGAATACAAAATATGAGGAGTTGTTTGTTGTGAGGGAGTAATTATAAGAGAGAGGAAGGGCGTTACAGCATTAGGGGGGTCACCATCAACAGTAAAATGAGCATAAAGTGGCACGAAACTATAGGGCGGTCCATTATGCTGTATTTATGAGTCTATGTAGTACATTACAGTCAGCGAGGTGGTCATTTTCGGTTCGTGAGAGGTTCGCGAGTCCAATATAGCGAATTTTGAGCACCTAAGGGGAATTGGTCTATTTTGAGAAAATGTGACAGCAAATGTAATCAGCATGAACGAGTCTTCCTTTGAGGATTCATGGGGTCTAAAAGTATTTCAAGTTCAATATAAACTTCTAAAAACATTCAATCCAGTGTTAGACTATCTTTTTCCTTCAAAAATGGCACCTACAACAAACAGTGAACCCGAAAGTCTACTTAAAGCCCATCAAGAAATCACTAGGTCTCTCTGCAGATGCCTCAATCAGTATTTTGGAACTTACAGATCACCATATGGCCACACCGCCGCGGTTGAAAGGCGAAGACTCGAAGAATCAGAAAATATTCGAACTTTGTACTTAAATTTTCTAAATCATCTTCCCATGTTCACCGATGCTTGGACAGAGAGCGCAAAAAAGAAACTGAACGGATCTCGTCGCAGGCAAATAAACACGAGAGTATTCTTCGTATCTGCGAACGGACCAAGGATCTAGTTTTCGAAACTAAGATCTATCTTTCGGACGTTGGGGAGCTAGCAAAAAGTCAAGAAGTGAAGAGAGCTTTCTATCAGACTGAATGTATGATGATAACGTGTTATGAGGAATTGATAAAAATATTTAACAGGGCCTGGCGCGCTGCTGGTGGCGAGTTGGAAGGGGGATATAGTTATGAAGAATTTAGCGACGATTCTTGGGAAGAGAATGAAGAGAAGGAGATGAAGAAAACCGAAAATACGTAAGGAGAATTGACGGGATTTGTTGGCAGCGAGGATTTAGCAACCATACCCCGGCTTGGGGCCAATCATTAACGATGGCACTGGTCTCCGTCGGATTTTCTGCAGTATCAGGGGGCTTTGAGTCTGAAATAGCTGGTTTTGAGCAATAGAGAGATCTTTGTATTTTTGAATGGTATGCTGAACCGTGACTGTAACTCAGATCATTATGACCTATTACGTTGTAGGCTTGAGACTGCATAGCGTACTTGAAGTGCTTAAATACAGTGAATATGCTAGTAAAGATTGCCGCAAGAGACCTGGATCATTTTTTATTGCAAGATATCCTCCAAGATGGCTACCACAAATAAAGATGGTTCCAACAACGTCAAGGCTTCCCTAGAAGCCTTCAAATACAGCACCATATCCCTCATCGAAGATCTCAATAAGTACTTCAAGAACTACAGGAGCTCAGATCGAGCTCCAAGGCGCGAAACCGCTAAGGATATCAGACGGCGGTACAGAACTTTCCTCGTCAATGCTGGTAAATTTTCCGCTAAGAAGCAACAACGACTCTTCAAGAATGAGCTTATTTCTATGAAGCTCGCGAGTTATTGGGGGAGTGATGACGACGATGTCACGAAGATCTATCAGGTGACGAAGCATGTGGTTTATAAAACTCGGAATTTCTTGTCGAGGAAGGCTGCCTGGCGTAGGGAACGAAAAGAAGGAGCAAGTGATTATGAAACCATTGAAAAAACCTTGGGGACTTTTAATCAGGTGCTGATGGATATGGTCCCTGAAGAACTGCGTGATAGTGTGTTTAAGCTATATCTATGGGATGATGAGGGGAACGAAGAAGACATGGAGGAAGAAAGCAAAGCTCTTCAGGAGTTATGTAGAGCCCAGATTTTAAATTACAAGAGCTCTGGTGGGCATCACTAGGTCTTGGGGGATTGGAAAAGCCTACTAAAGGAGCAAGAGGCGGGAGTTGGATAAATTTTGAGATCCATTCAGTACCCTTGCACGCTCAGCTTTTTGTTATGATTCCTTGGCGATTACCATTCATTTTGATAGTAATTATCAATTAAAGAATGCACTCTTATCATGTACTCTTTGATTTAGGCTTGGAAACTCCATCTTTTTCAACTAAAACATAATTAGATACTCATTGTTGCTTCAAGTTGAGGAAAAATGACGCTGTGTGCAAGTCGACAGTGCTTCACTCCACTGGCCGCATTGGGGGAAGAGATGCCAATGATGTTCACAACAAAACCTGTGTTATGACTCCTCGTTTCACTCTAGATGCTCTGTGAAGAAATACATTGGTGCTAGGTAAGGTAGAAGGTAGAGATTGGGTTGAGAGATCGTATCTAACTGCAATTGGACCCTGATGTACCCTTTGTCGTCATATATAGATTTTCCAATGCATACTCACCTTAAGAATGAAGTTTAAGCTATGTTGAATGTTCCGACAGTGTGAAATCGGCTGAAAGGCATTCTCGGCCTATAAGGAATGATATTTAAGCATTCCTGAGACGTCACATCTCTTTACCTTCTTTCTAGGAATTATATTAGAATGAGTTCATCCTTAAGCTATTCATTTTAGTATCGCTACCCACCTATTCTCTTAACTTCATCTATTATAGACATTAAAAGAGTTCCTGGTGAGATAACTTGCTCTGGGCGGTGTTGGCAGTAGCTAATTACTAATAGCAGCCTTTCAAGATCCCTGTCTCTTGCTTTCATCTCGACTATGTCGAACTCCGAGATATCTACCAGTACTGTCACAACTGACCAAGGTGATTCACCGACTGTCAAAGTCCTCCCATACACCTTAGCAACAATCGATCGCGTAGCCCTAGGATTGACCTACATAGATGTTGACAAAAATGCCAACATCCGTGTCGCAGCAAGCTGGGCACCGGGTCCAGGCCCAAAGTTTACCATCACGTTAGGCAGCTGGAGCGACACCAAACTGTGGCGAGCAGAGGCGGTCTGGCTTAAATATCCTATCTCAACTGCGGTACAGGATCCTGCCTTCGAAACCGGAACATGGAACACGTTCAACGGGAATGCTTTTCAACAAGGGCAAAGCCAACAAAATATTGATTTCGGAGCCCGCTTCACCCAACCACCGAATGTCTACGTATGGATAAATCACCTCGATTTGTCTAGTTCCAACACTTGGTCTCTAAACCTAGAGACAACTCAGATTACAACTTCCGGCTTCACACTCAACGTTAATGTGTGGAACGATACGCCCGTGTACGGTCTCGGCATTACATGGTTCGCCATTCCAGTGGGGAGTACTCGTATTTCTGCTGGAATTTTGGGTAGCGGGATGCACGGCAGTGCACCCCTGGCAAAAAATCCTGGTACTTCTGGCAGAGTGGATTTTCCAAAGAAGTTCCGGGTGTCTGAGGACCCGAAGGTGCTGCTTGCTTTCAGTGGGATTGATGTTTCGAATGACTCAAACTTGAGATTGAAGGCTGATTGTACTGACGTTACTACGGATGGCTTTAAGTGGTCGTTTGATACTTGGGATGATACGAGATTGTACAACGCTGGGGGAAACTATATAGTGTTCCATTGAGGAAGCTATACTTTTCTACTTGTTTTTGAATATGGATGGAGGTAATAGCAGCAAATCTGAGAATAATAAAAGAATACTAAAGCGAATATTTTATAAATTATATTGATATTTAGAAAATGTTTCCTTATTGTACACTTATACACTTAGACTTTGACATTAAATACAATATTTCCGAAATCTGATTGATACTGCATTGATCCGAGTCCTTAAATAGTAATTTATTCTTCACTTCCTACTCTTTTATCGTATATTTCCCCTCAGTTCCTTTCTCTCGCCGAGATGGTTCGCACTTAGCGACATTAGTATACAGTGTCGACGGTCAAGAGAGCTCAACCTGCAGAGGGCCCCAAGATTTGTTGGCCTACCAAAATAACAAAGATAAGGGTTAAAGAAGGGATTTGGGGTTAGATGAAGGTCGCCCTATGGATAATAGAAAAAAAAAAGAATACGGCACTCATCTCAGTTGGTCCCTGCTTCAAAGAGAAATGGAAACTGGTCATGTCAGAATTCGCTCGTTGCTCTGAAACCATAATGCAATCAATGTGGCTGTTATAAACCCAATTCAACAATTCAACAATGAATAATGGAAAAGACTTCTGATGTACAGAATGGTATTTACTTTTTTGCTGTGATAGAAAAATGGAAGGCAGTCAGTCTAAGCAGTAACAGCAACAAGTATAAATCACAAACCAAGAGTCTAGTTCCCATCAAAATTCATATAAATAAACTTGTGCATAGGCTTGACACTCGTGGGTAACTGTCTTCAAGCTGCCATCTTACTACCGTGATGAGCGATTTCCCGTGATTGGATATGATAATCACAATCACCAAGCAAGGAACAATTCGGATCGTGAATATCATATAAAAACGGTCATATACGGACGAAATACAGTCATAGAGACGAAAAACGGTCATTCGGGGACGAAACCAGTCATAGGGACGGTCATAGTTGAACATTCACAATTTCCATGGTAAGAAGGATTAAAGAAGGGAAGTGGGTGCAAAGGAAGGACTTTCTTCTACATCCCCAAAGAACTTTAGGATATCTTCAAAATGGACAGCAACACGGAACTTGACAAAGCAACTATATTTGTGGAGCATCTTCGAGATCTCGTCGAGCATATGCAAGACCATATTGAAGGCCCGGCCTTCGATTCTCGAGATGGTAATGACCTGCTTCCATTTCTCCATCGGGTCACGCAAACATACATGCAGACCTTCAAAGAAGCGGTGCGTATATTACCTGAAGAAAGTCATCCTATAGTATTCGTCAGATACGAGTATATTGTTATCGAAGCGAGGAAGAACAATCAAGAAGGGTGCCATGGAGTCATCTATCTCCTCGATCGTACTGCGACCCTACTTCAGTATGTCCTTGAGCGGTTTCAGGATATCGTTCGAGAGAACAGGGAGGGGAAAGTTCCTTGGCTGGCGCCGAGGATCAATCTTAAGACCATCTCGGAGGACATCAAACACGTGCTTGATATCGAGATGGAGGATTATGAGAGGTTGGGTTTGAAGGTTGAGTTGTTGATAGAGGATATCGAAGACCTGAAGCGGAAGGTGGACGTGTTCACCACGGTTTCTGCCACCCCAGACACCTCTGGTGCTGAGCTGAAGATGTCAAAAAGAGATAATGGAAGGATTGCGAGCTTTGAAAGTCGGGTTTGGGGAGAGGCCGACGAAGATGGTGATAACTTCACGCGGAAGATGGATACCGCGACCATGGGTTGGAGCGCCACGGAGCAAAATAAATATATTGCTGAGTCGGAGAGCTCGACAAATGGGACTGGAAGGAGAGCGAGCATTGGAGGTGAGGTTGAGGAAGAAGCCGACGAGGAAATATATATGCGGAGTCGCGGGAGACGACGATCGGACCAACAACTGCAAGAACCCTACCCCGGCCTAAGCCAAATTCCCGAAATCGCTAATGCCTTTCATGAATACTTCCAAATATTTGAGGGGCCCAATAAAAATGCAGGCGACAACGCAGATAGACGGAACTCAAGGTTTAAGCTTGGAGAAGCCGAGACAGCTAGAGAGCAAAAACTCTGGCTTGCCCTCAGGGAGAAGCTTGGCGCCTTCTTGAACAATTTTAGGGAGTTACAACCGCCGTATCTAAACGCGCAAATCTTGGCCGTGATTCGGGATGTTTTCCAGGAGGGGGAGGAGGATCATCGGTCGAGAACGTCGAGGTCACATTATAATAAGATGATGAGGATCCATAGCCTCTTGCTGGAAGCCTTCAAAGCAAAGGTGGATGGCATGCAAGCATCAATAATAAGGTTTGATGATATGAGATGCTACCTTCGGAAAGCGCGTCGAGAGCCAGGTTATGGACAGGAGGGAGCTCCATAGTTATGGTGGAGTTGTGGCCATGAGACTCCTTTTTTATGCGAGACTTTCTTGCACGAGATCATGCCAGACTTTCTGAATGCAAGTATCTTGCTCCAAGCAATCGTGAGACTGATCAACTGATCAGTCAGGCTTTGTTTATACTTATAGACTCGTCTCAAGGATTAAAGGAGATGGTAATAAATTGAAAACTGCGTGCAAAGATGATGAAAACAGGAATTCACTCTCGCCCAGTCAGTCTGCCCGCGTCATAGCACATTTATCTCATTATATCTAGCGACCGTTTTCAAGAAGTTTTGGAAAGCTTGGTTGGGGTATCATAGAGTCATTTTAGCCCAGCTCGTGGCAGTTTTTCCCGCCCACCGGTGTTGTGTTGCTGCCAGATACACGCCGAGCCGTTTCAACACGCCAAATTCTAATGTACGCCTAACGCCAGTGTATATCGTTCACCAAACCAGTCGCCATCTCTCACTTCAGAGTGAACTTTTGTCCAGTGATAACTGGAGCAGCGGCTGTTGACTTTGAATTCGCCTTCCCACACATTGCGCATGCTACACAATGATTAGTCCTCTAATCGTAGCAATTTTTGAGAGAAACCAACCATTTGCCTTGTATGCGCACTTCTGACAATATGTTCGGCCTTGATCGACTTTGGTCTTGCAAGTGGTGCATGAGCTGGAGTATGTAGCATATGGATTTCGCGCAGCTTTTGATAATAATTTGCTCTAACTCAAACATCAGTCTCGAATATAATTATAATCCTGGATGACCTACCTTTCCTATGCCATTGTTTGCCAAGGTCGCTGATGTCTTAGTCTTATCGCCACTCTTAGAGGAACCGGCTGGGGAACCATAATACATATCATTCTTCTTCTTGACTCCTGGTGTAGCCAGTATTGTGGACTTGGATAGCTTTTGACATTTCGTGCAAACCATTTTGATGTTGTTGGTTGATGATGTAGGTTGGACGACCTTTGAAGATGAGGCTGACCCCAAAAATAACCAGCCACAAGCGAACAACAGGGATTTGGCGGCTAGTTCAAGTCAACGCCGCTTGTTTTGGATCCTGACAAGGGAATGAAGAACATCAAGAAGCTCGACGATCCAACTTTAGAGACGTTCAATGGCCCGGACCTCTCTCTGTTGTTCAAGAATCACATACAAATCACACCCCACTGTCCCATCAACAGTGAACTTAGCTGAGACAGCACTGGGAAGCCTCGTATCCCCTCAAATCCTTCAAAGAGGCTGTGCTGTTTGGTAAAACAAGAGGCTGATTATACCAACATTGCAATCATTACACATCAAAGACCAATATCCGAAGCGGCGACTCTCACAACATCAGCTACGACTTGGATGACCACCACTACGATCGCGCCGTCCAATTTGCGACGTTCAGCTGTCTTCCAGCATGGCTGGTCAGCCTTCACATAATCGGAACGACCTCCTACTCGATCTGAACGACGAGCAGCCCATTTATAATGACGGTCAAAGACCTCCGCTGAACGATGATGACCTTCTCCGTGCCTACAATGCCGACCACGATGAATCGAATCCTCGCCCATCAATTTCATACGATGAGTTCGTCGGGGCGAGAGGCACAGCAAACCCCACAGCAAGACAGCTGCCGGGCGGGCCTGGGACTGTTCCAGTGGGTCGAGGGGTGCCGTATACATCAGGAACAGCAGATAGGACATATAGCCAGACATCAGGATTAAATAATTACCAACGCTATGCAGACGATTTGGATGACTTCCCAGATGATAGTCATTCAATGTATTATAACCAAGGGGGGGCGATCCCTGGAGATGGAGTACCTGGTGGAAAAGCCAGGAATCGAAATAGTGTGCTGAGCATGGGAGGTGGACTCGTAGGCCGGGCAAAGACGATGTTGGGAATGGGACCGGAGTATTCGGAAATGGACCTGCCTTTAACAGAGCCAGGAGCAAGAGGTCGGGCAGCATCTGCAGCCACGGATGCGCCAAAACCTGCATCGAAGAAGTTTGATGTTGGAAATTTCAAATTTGGTTTTGGGAGAGGGAAACCGGACCCTTCAACATTAGGACCTAGGATTATCCATCTCAATAACCCTCCCGCGAATAGTGCAAACAAATACATCGACAACCAGATTTCCACGGCAAAGTACAATGTCGCAACCTTCCTTCCAAAATTTCTCTTCGAACAATTCTCAAAATTTGCCAACTTATTCTTCTTATTTACTGCAGCACTACAACAGATACCCAACCTTTCCCCTACAAATAGATATACCACAATCGGTCCGTTAATCGTCGTGCTTGCTGTTTCAGCAGGCAAGGAATTGATCGAAGATTATAGGAGGAAAACGTCGGATAAGACTCTGAATAGTTCGAAAGCTCGTGTGTTAAGAGGTTCTGCATTTGAGGATACAAAATGGGTCAATGTTGCGGTGGGAGACATTGTCCGTGTGGAATCCGAGGAACCTTTTCCAGCAGACATCATTCTGCTTGCAAGCTCGGAGCCAGAAGGACTGTGTTATATTGAGACCGCCAATCTTGACGGGGAGACCAATCTCAAGATTAAGCAAGCGATTCCAGAAACCTGCGTACTGGTCAGCCCAAGTGAGTTGAGCAGACTTGGTGGGAAGATCCGTTCAGAACAGCCGAATAGTAGTCTTTATACATATGAAGCTACGATGACCGTTGCAGCTGGTGGTGGCGAGAAGGAGTTACCACTGCAGCCAGATCAACTTCTGCTGAGAGGAGCGACCCTACGAAACACTCCCTGGATTCACGGAGTTGTTGTTTTTACAGGTCACGAAACAAAGCTTATGCGGAATGCCACCGCTACTCCAATTAAGCGGACGGCCGTTGAGCGGCAATTGAACATGCTAGTGTTGATGCTGATTGGTATTCTTCTCGCTCTCAGTGTTGTCAGTTCCATTGGAGATCTTATCGTCCGGATTTTCCATGGAGACGAGTTATCCTACGTTGGGTATTCGCCTACCACATCAGCCTGGGCAAAGGTGCAGCAATTCTGGGCTGACATGGCAACCTACTGGGTGTTGTTCTCAGCGCTGGTGCCAATTTCCCTTTTCGTGACGGTTGAAGTTGTGAAATACTGGCACGCAATTCTGATAAATGATGATCTCGATATGTACCACGACAAAACTGATACTCCGGCCGTATGTCGAACCTCGAGTTTGGTGGAAGAGCTCGGTATGGTTGAGTACATTTTCTCGGACAAAACTGGTACCTTGACTTGCAATCAGATGGAGTTCAAACAATGTTCTGTCGCCGGGATTCAATATGCGGAAGAAGTACCTGAAGATCGAAGAGCTACGTTCCAAGATGGTGTCGAGATTGGAATACACGACTTTACCCGCCTGAAGGAAAACCTCGAGTCCCACGAATCTGGTGTTGCCATCCATCACTTCTTGTCTCTGCTTTCCACCTGCCATACTGTCATTCCGGAGAGGACTGATGAGAAAGGGGGGGCTATTAAATACCAAGCAGCATCGCCTGACGAGGGAGCTCTGGTAGAAGGTGCTGTGCTAATGGGATATCAATTCACGGCTCGAAAACCTCGATCTGTACAAATTACAGTCAAAGGCCAGGAACTTGAGTTTGAGCTGTTGGCAGTGTGCGAATTTAATTCAACCCGAAAGCGCATGTCAACTATTTTCCGTTGTCCGGATGGGAAGATTAGATGCTATTGCAAAGGTGCGGATACCGTCATCTTGGAACGCCTTAGTCCCGACAATCCTCACGTCGAAATCACTCTGCAGCACCTAGAAGAGTACGCCTCGGAAGGTTTGCGGACACTCTGTCTGGCGATGCGCGAAATTCCGGAACAAGAATTCCAGGAGTGGTGGAAAGTATTCGACACTGCACAGACCACAGTCAGTGGCAATCGCGCTGAAGAGCTCGACAAAGCAGCCGAGCTTCTCGAACACGATTTCTATCTTTTGGGTGCAACTGCTATTGAAGATCGTCTCCAGGATGGTGTTCCCGAAACAATTCATACACTTCAAGATGCCGGTATCAAGGTCTGGGTCTTGACTGGCGATCGCCAAGAAACTGCTATCAATATTGGTATGAGTTGCAAGCTGATCAGTGAGGATATGACACTTTTGATTGTCAATGAGGAGAGTGCAGCGATGACCAGGGATAATATTCAGAAGAAGCTTGATGCAATACGAACGCAAGGAGATGGTACCATTGCAATGGAGACGCTTGCTTTGGTCATTGATGGAAAGTCACTCACTTATGCGCTGGAGAAAGACTTGGAGAAGAACTTCTTAGATCTTGCAGTCATGTGCAAAGCGGTCATCTGCTGTCGAGTCTCACCACTTCAGAAAGCTTTGGTTGTGAAGCTTGTCAAACGTCATTTGAAAGCCATTCTTTTGGCAATCGGTGATGGTGCGAACGATGTATCCATGATTCAAGCGGCACATATTGGGGTCGGTATCAGCGGTATGGAAGGTCTCCAAGCAGCACGAAGCGCAGATGTTGCAATTGCTCAATTCCGATATCTTCGGAAATTGCTACTCGTACATGGTGCTTGGAGTTACCAGAGAGTTAGCAAGACCATTCTGTATTCTTTCTACAAGAATATCACGCTGTACATGACGCAGTTTTGGGTAAGTAATATCTTTAATGAGCTTGGGCTTGACTAACAAAAACAGTATGTCTTTCAAAATGCCTTCTCTGGAGAAGTCATCTACGAATCATGGACGCTGTCTTTCTACAATATTTTCTTCACCGTCCTACCACCCCTGGCGATGGGAATCTTTGACCAATTTATCTCTGCGCGATTGCTCGACCGATACCCCCAACTTTATCAACTAGGACAGAAGAATACATTCTTCAAAATGCATTCTTTCTTTTCCTGGGTCGCAAACGCCTTTTACCATTCGCTCATCCTTTATATCTTTGCCGAGTTAATCTGGTGGAATGATCTTCCACAATCAGACGGTAAAATTGCAGGACATTGGGTTTGGGGTACAGCTTTGTATACTGCTATCCTTGCCACCGTTCTAGGAAAGGCAGCGCTTGTTACGAATACATGGACCAAGTACCATGTTATCGCAATCCCTGGTAGCATGGCCATCTGGATAGCCTTCATTGCGGTTTATGCGACCGTTGCTCCGAAATTAGGATTCTCGACCGAGTATGAAGGAGTCATCCCACGATTATACACGAGTCCCGTTTTTTGGCTTCAGGGAATGGTATTGCCAATCCTGTGTCTTTTGAGAGATTTCTCATGGAAATAGTAAGTCTTCAGTCTGCATACCATAATTTATCCTGACGTGTTCAAGTGCAAAACGCATGTACTACCCACAAACCTATCATCACATCCAAGAGATCCAAAAATACAACATCCAAGATTATAGACCTAGGTATGCTTCCCTTCCCTTGACTTTTACTCATTCTAACGAAAAAATAGGATGGAGCAATTCCAAAAAGCCATCCGAAAAGTACGACAAGTGCAACGTATGCGCAAACAACGTGGATACGCCTTCTCCCAAGCCGACGAATCACAAACCAGAGTCCTCCAAGCGTATGATACAACAAGAGAAAGAGGTCGGTATGGAGAGATGGCGAGTTCGAGACCGGGTGGTCGGTAGCCATAGACTACTACTGATGATGCAAAGACATGTATGATGTTTGGGCTACGAATGTGTATTTTTTGTTTGATAATTCGAGAGCGCAATGACGCTATGGTGTTTGGGATGGATTTTATGGCTTGAGGTCACATTGAGAAAGGGATTGAGAAAAGGAATAGGTAGATAAGTTGACCTCACCTGTGAATGCATGAGATTCCCCTCGCTTCAAGCTATCGTGCACGCGTTTCCCTCCTACCAAACAACCCTATCGAGATCCTCTTGTTGAGAAGATTCATCTTCATACCGTTCTGAAGATGATCACCATGTCATACATACGAATCGACATTTGTTAAGAGGCCCCGCCCAGGATAAATCAACCTCAAATTCCTCCCCAGGCTGACCCCATCTTCCTTTCCCACGCTCACACTCAACCTCAGCTCCCTCCCTTTCCAAAACATTCCATCATACGCAGCCTACCAGCCTTCCTATCTCCGTCATACCCCTTCATCATCACCACCATCCCGTCCGTGCTGAACACAGCCTCAGATCGCTACACGACCTTCCTTAATTTCCGACTCCATGATTGGTGCCCGTTAAACGCTAAATATAGATTATAACGTCTGTTGGGTATGTGTACGCCACGATGGGGAGAGGGAGATCTGTAGCGTGTCGGCGGCGTGTCAGCTGTTTCATGTGGTGATAGGTAGGTAGGTCGGACTAGGTAAGGTAGGTGAGGCTGGAGCTGATCTCTCCTCCACTCCACACTCGCGTGGCTCATCTCGTGACGAGCTCGTGTTCCCGCCCGCTTCAGCGAAGGCGAAGGCGAGAAAAAGCGCAGAAGCTGAGAGGGACACACAGAAACATGATCATGATCATGAGAATTCAGAGCTGAGCTATCCCAGCCGTATTGAATACGAGGATGGCAACGCGGAAGGGGTATATATGTCGTTGTCCCTTCGGTTGGTTAGAGGAGAGAGATTCTTTCTATACCTATCGACTACCTACCTTAAGAGAATACCGTCAACGACTGACTGACTTACTTTTCCGAACGTCAATTTATTCGGAGATTTAATTGTTGTTATTGATATTATTATTTGGCATATCGCTGTTAATTAACAGTTGGTTCAATCTCGAAAATGCTTTTCTCAACAATACCAACTGCACTTATCCTCACCACCCTCGCGGCCCTCACAACCGCAGCTCCAGCTCCCGCTCCTCTCCAAGCGCGCCAAACCTGCACATTCGGAGCCTACCAATGTTCCGCTGATAATACATCTATCGTATGTCCTCTTCTTTCCCTTCCCTTCCCTTCCCTTCCCTTCCAAAGCCCCACCCTCAAGCAACAACAAAACCATCAACCCAAAAGAAGCAAGCTAACCAACACCCCACAGGACCAATGCGGATACGGCTCCGACGGAACCCTGCAATGGCTTTCTATCGGCGCGTGCCCGACGGGAACGAGTTGTGGGTTTATTGCTGGGATTGGGTTTCCTTATTGTTTGAATGGTTGAGTGGAGGGTGAGGGAATGCTTGAGTGGAGGGGGAGGGTGTGGGGAGTGGAGTGGGGATGGAGATGGGGTGTGCGTGTTTGAGAGGGGAGGGTGTGTGGAGGGAATGGTGGAGGGAGTTGGAGGAAGGAATGGTGGAGGGAGTTGGATGGTGGAGGGACTTGGATAGGAGATTGCGAGGGGGGAGGGTTTGCGTTGTTAGATGCGGTGGGGTGATTTCGTGCGTGGAAAAGGCGATGTGATTTTAATCGAGAGGTACCTTACAAGTATTTGAAAGGGTAGCAGGGAGTTAGGATTGATTTCTTTTCTAGGTAGTATTATATAGTAATACATAGGAGCAGTACGAGTACAAGATAGTAGATCAGATATGCGATTTCCAAGAACTCTGGGCTATAAAGTAGTGATTACTGCACAAGTTTTCTGTCAGAAAATATGAGTCGAGATAGACGGATAATATCACAACTCAGATCCGTAGATCCTGTGTACGATGAATGAACTCTCGGAAAATATATCATTGAAGAACAAGATAGATAATGTAGTTCCGTGCGAGGATTGATGTTCACTAACCTTGGCAGATATCAGTGAAATAACCCCGAATATCGCCGGAATGGACGGGATGAAAAATATGTGGTATGTAGAGACAGAAAGGGGACGGGAACACGGTACATCGACCAACTGAAAATAACGAGAAACAAGTTCCCTTAAAAATAGAATAAAAAGTAAATTTTTATCCTAGCAACACCCCCTGATTCTCGTTAATATAAGGAAGAACTTGTAGTACATATAGAAATTATCAAAGACATACGTTTCGATCGGGAGACCTCCGGGTTATGAGCCCGGCGCGTTCCCACTGTCATGTTGCTTTCTTTACATTAACCCACTGACTGGGCGGTTTGGACTGAAAAAATGCGGATTTGAATAAAGATCACCGTTAGGAAAAGTTTGGGGGCGTACTGGCGGGTGTGTGACTCACCCCATCCCATCCCTAGTACCTGTCACTAGCCATCGTCCACGGCCATCACATAAAGAGATCCGGATTCTAGATCAAGAAATATAATGGTATTATATCATTACATACTCGTCTTAAAACACCCTACTGTCTTATCTGCGGGATAAGCAGCTCAAAACCCATATGTTGTTCTCCTCTCCTCATGAAATCGTGCCAGACGACAGTGTGTAAATCAATATGTAGCCGCCCCCTTCTATGCAGACTCCGAATCCCATGCAACCCATCCCCAAACGCAACGCAATGCAAGATGCCGCCCTAGTATTCATCAAGAAGTAAAAGAAAACAAGACTGTCATCCCAAATTCGTGTCTGGTCCGCAGGAAAATATCAATTTCGAAGCGAAATCGTCCCTCTCATCAATATTCTGTTCCAAGATAATGTGGCAAGGGATAAATGCGTTCAATGTCCCCCAAAAGGCGTAACTAAATCAATACTCCTCGGTCGATGTCCATACCCCCCGGGTCCACTCCTGGGCGGTAGGGGACGATCCATGCCCATGCCGCCCGTGCTCCCATACCCTGCTGCCGTATAGGCACCCCCTGTCGTGGCACCATACTCCTCTTTCCGCCCATGCCCCGCCGCAGTCGTGTACCCGCCATAGCTCTGACTCACATTGTATCCATACTGTGTATTTGTGTATGAGCTTCCCGGCGTGGCGGTCGGAGTCGGCGTCGCCGTCTTGCTGTGCGAAGATGTAAACGGCATGTAGTTCCAAACGCCGGACCCGGTCCCACTTCTCGTGCTACTTGCAGAGCTCTTGGGTGGGCTCTCGGGCTCGTTCATCCCACGCTCTGTCTTGGGGAGCGCGGTCGCTAGTTCGCGGAGGGAGGCGAGCGCGGTGCTGGATTTCGATGTGTAGTTTGTTATGTTTGGTTGGGGGATGGGGGAGGGGGTTTGGTAGGATGAGGTTTGATAGGAGGAAGACGGGTACGGGTCGGAGTTGAAGTAGGATCGGGGCCGCGATTGCGTGGGTGAGAAACGCGGGATTATGTCTGGGCCTTCGTCAGGTGAGTAGATGGGGGTGATGTGGCCGAGCGAGGAGAATTGCCGGGTGTAGGGCGATTGTGGGGGTGAGTATCCGGAGCCTTGGTTTGAGAGGGGAACAGACGAGTAGGATTGTGAGCGTGTGTAGGTTGGGGCGAGGTCGTGGAGGCGGCAGCTGAGGGTTTGTTAGTAGGTGAAGGGAGGGGAACTGCTTTTGTGTAACGTTGGATGAGGGGATGGGGTTACGGAGGTAAGATGGCGACGTACGCTTCGGAACAATAGAGAAAGGTGTTGTTTGCAGGCAAGAATTGCTTTTCGCAGCTCATACTAGGAGATCATTCGTCAGTATATTATCCCACGACCATGTATCTGCACCCCACACTGCCCCCCCAACCGTTCCTGAACCCTGAACCACCCCCCAACCTGACAGCAAAAAAAAGCAAAACGTACCAAAACTGCGGGAAAGATTCCCCACTATCTCTTACTCCATCTTCTTCGCGATCTCTCTCCCTTGTTGATTTCCCACCACTCCACCCCGCACCTACTTTGGTCGCATACTGCGGGGTTGTTCTTCTGGATAACGGAGCTGGTCTTCCTTTCTTCTCAACCACTGTATGTCCACCGCTCTTTCTGCGACTATGATGTGGTTTCTTCTCTGATGAATGTTTTTCGTTCGGTGTGCGAGGAGAAAAGGGTGGTGAGGACGCGACGACTGAATGCGTGCGGACTGGTGGGGGGCGTGATTGTGCCAGTTTGGCGACGGGGATTGACTCAATTAAAGAAATCCAATTACCAGGACTATAATTGAATTCCCAAACACTCCAAGAAAGAGCAGATATGGGATAATTGGGGAGGGCGAGAGTATATATTGATATTGGAGTTGTGCGCGGCCGGTCTTGTGACTCTTGAGACTGTCTTTGCTGATGTGATAAATGATCAATATTATATGGTGGATGTTGCGATACGATGACTGGATGGTGTGTGCATTGGCCGACGCCGAGGTTGCGATAGCGGACTATAGGTCCTGCAGGTAAATTATAACCACACTCGTTTTCCTATCGACAACTTCAATTCTATATCGAGGAAAGAAATCCTGATATCGAAATCTACGGAATCCGACAACGGAGATGGAGTGATTGTTGCTGTCTGATTTGGTTGTTCGAAGGATAGGAGAAAGGGATGTTTTGTTGGTAGATAACGAATTCGTTATCAAAGTCTGTCGGGTTCTGTGGAGAGTAGCACCAGTAGTTCCCCTTTAGACAACACCAGTGAGAGGACCGTCTTCGAGCTTATGTTGTTGATGGATGAAAGATTCTGGTACCGAGGACCCTGTGAGATGAAGATGTACGACGGTGTGATCTTCCCCTTAAAAAGTAAAAAGTAAAAAATAATAAATAATAAAAATTTCGATGGTTCTCAAATCCGTGTCAATATTATTTGAAAAGGGCTGACTGAATCCGACTTTTCCTCTCTAGGATCTTTTCTAGAATTTTTCAGCTTCTGACCGCCAAGGTGTTCTTGATGGTGTGCTCTAGTTTTCGCCCTTCAACTATCTCGGCGAAATAGAAATTTCATGATTTGGTGATTTCGTGATTTCGTGATTTCGTGATTTCGTGCTCAGCAGTTGAATTTTTACAGGTCAGCCTCACACGGAGGGGCAAAGCTCTATTATAAAGCGCTTTTACACGAAAACGTCGAAAACGTCGAAAACTTCGAAAACCCGCTCATATTGCATCATGGTCTTACAATTTGCTCCGGATATTCGTGCCCAGTGGACAAAGGTATCCACAGCTGCTCGAGCACGTTTCTCGATCTTGCGTGCTCCGTTGCGTACCAACAAGGTCCACCTTGCGGTATGTTGCTTCGATTCGATGAGTCCCCCCACTCACTTCCACTTCCACTTCCACTACCACTACCACTACTACTACCAATACCAACTACTCCCACTACCACTACCACTACAAACAAATTCGAGACAAATGGCCCAACCCCCACTTGGCGAACGAGTCAGCAGCTGTCTAGAAGCCATGCTCTTATTCTCAACCTATCATGTGGTACCAGTACTAGGAGACTAGTAGCCGGAATAGAAGTCACCCCTCGTCTACTTGTCCCTCTGATAATTTTCATAGAGAAATACTATATGCATCATCATCACCGCATGATGAAGCATTCATTGCTTGGGATGAATCCTCTGTGTCTCATAACTCGGAATCACCAACCCCCACGACGCACGAAGGCACAAGATATAGATTTCCAGGCACAGTTGTCCAGAAGAGGTAACCCGAAGCCACCACCGTCACACCCTGACTGGCGGTTGAATGCGGCATTGATGAACCCCCCCCCCCATAAAAGCACCCATCCGCCAATATCAATCTCTCTCCAACCCGTAAATAGACCTTCATATCTAGATATCCTTCTCATTGCCCATTCGTGGATTCTCTCCGAACAAAGCCTCAAATCCACCGTCCAAGATTCTACGCTTTTAGCAGCCGTCGTGGAAAAGAAAAGGATCCACCCCCAACTCTTCGCGGGTTCCTGCCGCGATCTGACCTTATCCGGCTGAATTGCGGGCAACTCAAACTTCAGAGCGGGCAAGCTTCGAGCCTTCAAAATCTCTCCCAAGTTTTGGGACCCCTTTTCCTTACCTATCACAAGAGTTTATGCATGCCATACGTTCCCGTCACCCTATATCAGACCAGACTTGGCATAAAACATCGTCATCGATGATCCAATCGTGCGGGACACGTCTTTGACGTCTGATTACCGTGTTAGGCAGTACCGAGGACGAGACAGGAACCTTGTGAGGTGAAGCAGCGTGAGGGCAAGTCTACCGAGCAACACCCTGACCGAGAAACCTTGTGAGCTGCATGCACCGTGACGGCGGGGTCTGAAATTGAAAAATGCACGGTCGGGCATCGCTGTGAGGCCGCGAGTAAGCCGAGCCGAACCTTGACGGGTACTGTGCGATAGCTCGGGAAGAACAGCCTGTGAGCTGCGTGGTTTTATATTAAGATGTCGTGACGTGGCGAAAGGTGTTGGATACCGGGTCTCCGGATGGATTGCGGTATCTGCGAAGCACGCATGCACACTGGTCGACATGAATATCGTGACGCCGCCGCCGGTCGTGAAACATAATTTTCCCTCCACTTGCAGCGAGTGGCGATAGTGGTTTGGGGTTCGGCGTGGAGAGCTTTTCCCGATAAATGAACACTCTATTCCACATGTTGTGGAACGAGAGCTCATGCCAGCTCACCCGACCTTGGACTTTGGGATGAAGGTCTGTATCGTGAAGGCCGACGCGCAGCTGCGGCATGGGGGCAGCCTGTCTGGATACATGATCTGGAGTTTGAGATAATGCAGCTGTGAAGTGGAAGATCCGTTTATGTAGGCGGAAAATGCAGATGTCACGCTCGTACGACCTGAAGTGAGACCCTGAGGGAGGGAAACATGTGAAGGGTCAGTGGGGATTCATGACTTCCAGACTCAGATACTCATTCTTCGAGTAAGGAGAGGTAGGAAGGACACTCAATGTCCAGAGCCTGAAGTTAAATAAAAGACCAAAAGAATTCCCTTTTCCCATTATTCACGTGACTTCCACATCCATCATCATGAAATGCCCCTACCTGCGTACAAACACCCATCTCTCCCTCCATTCGCCATTAATACACCATCTCCCACTCCCTCCCTCCCTCCAAATACTCCAATCATTCCCGTCATCCCCAGTATCTCCTTCTCCCATCCCATAGAATCTCGCCCGCCTACAATCCACCTAATATCAATCTCCCCACACATGGATCTAACCTCAAAGCTACCACACGACCAAGTTCAGCATGTCTCTCAATTGGGATATAGGACTAATTAAGAGAAGGCCTCTCACATACGACCATAGACTTCGGAGGGAAATGGGCATCCCGTCCGCTCTGCCATACACAAGCTCCAGATCGGTGAATTAGTAGTTGAGTGGGTGACCATCAGCGAATCCTCACTGTTGTATGTTTTTTTTTTTTTTTTTTTTTCTTTTTTTTTCTTTTGCTTTTGGTGTTTTGTTTAGGGCGCAGTTTTTTTTTTAGATTTTTTTTGGCCCTTTAAAA
>Ga0182030_10007385_pt1 | contig 22938 bp, 26 predicted proteins | sample 812S3MmetaG_FD_121299 | JGI IMG/M metagenome (GOLD analysis project Ga0182030, IMG submission 121299) | Permafrost microbial communities from Stordalen Mire, Sweden - 812S3M metaG (Illumina Assembly) | ecosystem: Environmental > Terrestrial > Soil > Wetlands > Permafrost | place: Sweden...
AACAGGATGCCACGGGGGATCCGCACATTCTGCTTATCTAGGTGATACCCGGAGCTTTCCATAATCTGGCGAACTGCATGTCCGATGTACCGCTTGATCATGTCATCTTTCACATCCTCACCACCTGCACCACAACATTTTCTTAGGAACATCTCTTGGTGCAGGCATAAGTGTTTTTTTATCTGCATGATAAGAGGTGTTGTTCCTGTGTACCGCGTTCCAAGCGGATACAGAGCAGGTACATTTCTACTTAAGAGCTTCTCCTCCGTTAGTGTGACACCTACTACCATTTGGGGCGTGAATGCATCTATGCGCGCAGAACAGCCGAAGTTCGACGAAGCCCGAGACGGATCACCGCTAGCGCCGCGCGGGAACTTGCGGTATATCAAGGCTGAGAATGACGAGATGATGGGCTCGGTACGCACGGTCCGAGCGATCTTGGCGGGAGGCTGGCCACACAAGCAAGAGCGCATGTTTCGATGCCAAGGGCGCGTCCACTGGCCGGCCAGCCAACTGCGGTAAGAGTGGGCTACGTCACCTATATGCGAAACGGAACCCCCAATGACCTTTCCGCGTATAGCGCGATACTTTAAGGCATCTGTTGCTCCTTATTTACTAGCAATTTAGCGAGCATTCTTACCCGGAACCTCTCACTACTAGAACATGCTCAGTTTGTGTACACTCGCGAAGTCCCGCAGTTGGTTGGCCGCCTCAACAACTCAGCGCGTGCTTCGACGCCGGGCGCGGACACCGACCTGCCTTTCGCCTCTGTTTCAAGCACCAAAGAAGATGCCGATGCGGAGGTTTTCCCCGCCACCTCACTCGAAAAATGACCTTTCCGCATATAGGGCGTGGGTCTCGTAGTTGGCTGGCTGGCAGCTCAAGAAGGCCGATAAAAGCAGCATATTCCAATGGCAGAGTGAGCCCACCGGACTGCCAGCTAGCTACGATAGGGACTGATTTCTTACCTGCAACCTCTCACTCCCAGTTCCGGTGCGTTCACAGTCGGCCAGCCAACTGCGGTACGCAATCTCTCGCCTCTGTTTTAAGCACTGAAAGAAGATGCCGGTGCGGAAGTTTTCCCCGCCACCTCACTCGGAAAGTGACCTTTCCGCGTATAGGGCGTGGGTCTCGTAGTTGGCTGGAAGGCCCAATAAAAGCAGCATATTCCAATGCCAGGGTGAGTCCCCCGGACTGCCAGCCGGCTACGATAGGGACTGATTTCTTACCTGCAACCTCTCACTCCCAGTTCCGGTATAGATACGCGATCACGCACAAAACCAGCGATGGCCGCGGGCAGCCTGGAACGCCGCTAAAATGAAGCTGGATACTAACTCGGTGTGACGAGCACCAGTTGTGACGAGGGTGCCGGTTGTCACTTTCTGAATTATTTGGCATACGCAGTTTTGGAGCGCGCCAACAGCCGTGAGACCGTGGCTGGGTGAATCTTAAATAGCCGGGCCGCGTCGGCGGCCGTCTTGTCGCCTCGAGACACCATCTTTCGGATCTCGGTCTGTTGCTGCGGCGATAGCTTTGGGCGGCGCCCACCTACGCGCCCCTCCTGCCGGGCAGCATCGAGGCCAGCCTTGGTCCGCTCTCTGAGCATGGCCCTCTCAAACTCAGCAAATGCCCCGACCATTTGCATCATCATCCGGCCTGCAGGTGTTGTTGTATCGATAGCCTCAGTGAGGCTTCGAAATCCTGCTTTCCCTTCGGCTAGCCGCTCCATGAGGATTAGCACGTCGCGCAACGAACGGGACAACCGGTCGAGCTTCCAAACGACGAGCACGTCGCCTTTGCGAAGTTGATCAAGAAGTCGGTGGAGCTCAGGACGGTCCCAGCGGCCGCCGGAGGCCTTCTCCCGATAGATACGTTCACATCCAGCGGCTTTGAGAGTCTTTACCTGTACGGCGGTGTCCTGGTCATCGGTGGAGACTCGTGCGTAGCCAATCAGCATTGCACAAATGTATCGCCAGTCTAAGCAGTGGTGCAATACCTTTTTGCAACGCAATAATCCCCGAAAATCACCATTCTTGAATTTGTTGCACAACCGATCGTTTGAGCAACGTGAAAGGCGGGAGAGCCTTGTCATTGTTGAGGTTGTTGTCGGGCACGAATTACGTTCTGCGGAATGTCTTCAAAGACGATGTAAATTGTCCACTGAGGTTTCAGGCAAAAACGCTCATTTGGTCGTCCTCTGATACGCGCCTCCGGCGCACTCTCGAGATCCGGCGAGGTGGACGAATACCCATGTGTCAGCAGGCAGGCGGCATTCGTAAGAACACGAGCCGCGGCACTATCCCAAGAAGTCTTTGACAGCAGATTCATCGGTTAGGATGTGTGATGCTGCCATGTCCGCCAGTATGTGCCGGGGCAGAACCGTGTTGAATCCAAGAAACTCCCTGTGCCAATCGAAATGTGGATAGTTCTAAAAGGTTGTCTGGACACCCCTTTCCTTTGTGCTAAACCCACTACAAGGGTGCTGATCGGATCATTGTGAGGCCGGTACGAGTTTTTTTACGTTTACGCAAACTCCGTCGCCTCCAGCTCGCACAATGAAATCAGGGTCGAGCCGGTCGCTGGAACGGCTTGGGTAGGGCGCGACGCTGATGCATCGGCAGCCGCCAGTGGCGAGCGGAACATTTTTCAGGATGTACTCCGAGGAAATGGACTTAACCAATATCTGCTGCGAGGTCATCGGCTGGGTGTCGAGGTTGTAGGAGTCCTTGACGGAGTAGCCCATGCCGCTGAAGGCGGGGAAGATGCCGTAGTTGTCTTTGAGCCACTTGGCGAGTGCGGCGTGTCCGGCGTCGAAGAGCACTCCGGCGTAGTTGAAGCTGTTAGCCAACGATGTGGACACGGATGTGGCCGGTGGGTCGTTGAAATCCCTGGCGTAGCAAGCGGCCTGGGTGGCTGGGGCAGCCGGCGTGGAGGTACAAGCGCCGGGGTCGAGCGGTACGTCGCGCTGAATGGCGAGGAAGACGTTGGGCCAGGTTGCGAGCAGAGCGTCGACGGTCTCCGGATGCTCTGGTCGGCAGCGCATGGCTACCAGCACATTGTCATCGTTGTTGACGAGGCCGGAATAGGCTGGGAGGTCGGCGAGCTTTAACGGCGGAGAGTAGATCGAAGTAGCAGTGACGAAGGCGCGTAAAGTGCCAGGGCGGGAGAGGCTAATGACTGGTACGCCAGCGGGAAGAAAACTAATCCGGAGATAGTCATTGGGCAGCGCCTCGCGGACCGTTCCGGCGACAACCACCGGGGACGGAAGCATCGCGGTCGCGCCCCCTCGGACGCGATGAACGGCGCACCCAGATACCAGCAACAGGGTAGCAGAGACGGCGAGAGACACTGGAAGGCGCATCGAAAGCCTCCTGTGGATTCGTTGTGTTCCGCACGGCGAGACGCCCTGAAAGACCTCCGCTTCGCCTTTCTCGAAATCACGCGTTACCGTTGATGTTGAGTCCAGCTGCCTGAGCCTTAGCCAGCAGACAGCCAAAGCGATCCGCCGTAAACTGTGTGAATACCTGCTGCGCACGTTGACCCATCACCGCCCTCCCGATCTTGATCATTGAGGGCACGCCAGTGCAAAGCTATCGGAGCCTCCATGATTATCTCCCCACGTGAACTCATTTTGATTGTTGCTTTGCGCCTTCGCCGTGAACCAACTGCCATTCACATAGAAATCGATCTCGGCCGTCGTTCGCCACCCGGGATTTGAGTTCTGGGTACTTCTCTGCCCAATGGTCGCACTCAGCGGAGAGCAGTTAGCCATCGTTAGTCCTGTGATATCGAACTCGAACGGGCCGTGATAACTGTGGTCACCCCAAGTGTTGTTGCCGGCACCGTCCCACCTTCCATTTCCGTCGGCATTGGCGACGACAGTAGATCCCTGGGTGATCGTTATGAAGGGGTACATTTCTTGGTCCTTGTCGTCATCCCCAACTTGAAAGGCAATTCTTCCTTTGGTAATCGGGATGTCGTCATCCCTACATCCTGTGAGGGAAAAGTCTGCTGTGTACGAGGAGTCCGCCACACTTCCATCCAAATAGCGGGCGGTGTAGGAAATGGGGGCTCCTGGAGAGGTGCTAGGATCATATGTTGCCCCTGACTTGATGAACTGCGGAAGGCCATTGATGTCACCTCCGGTAATCGAACTCAGAAGCTGAGCTCCGCTAGCTGTGGAGCCGCCAATAACAAGCCCCTCTATTTCGCTATTTTGTAGAACAGTTTTCGTCGACGCATCGAGTTGCCCGCTGCCACCACTGAGACCGGAAGAAAAGCTTGCTCTTACAGCTGCCTCCAAAGTAGCTTCGTCGTCATCGGAGGAAATGGAGATAAGGACCATCCTTCCGAATTTGACTTCTGAAATGTACATCGGAGGATCATCGGACAAACCATTTCCTTCCGGGTGGGCGACTTGTTTAACCTGTGAAAGAGTGACGCTTGGATCAAAGAAGGAAGCTGGTGAAGTGGGATCAGAGAACTTCAGAGAGTAGTAGCGCTGCACGAACTTCACGATAAGAGCATTGTGTTTTTTTGTTGAGGTAGTGCGCAAACTCGCAGATGCACTCCCGGACATCCAACTGGCGCTCACTCCTACATCTAAGAGCGCCTGGTCAAACGAATTTACCTGTGCGATTGAAAGAGACAAGTCTGCTGGCTGATCTTTGGCTAAGTTCTGGCTGTCCGTAGTCAAAGATTGAATGACTGCCTGGGTGCTCTCGAACGAAGGAGCCGCGACAGGTTTGCTAAATAAAATGTTACCTGTGCCAACTTTCGTCAGATTAATTACAGCGATTGTTCCCGGAGAACGTGGTAGCGCTATAGGGGTTAAACGACCGCTCTTTAAGCTCGATCCCTGGAATAGAGCTCCTGGCCAAACAGAGCCAGCGTTCGGATCGAGGGCGACAACCTCTAAGAGAGTATCTGCTTCACTTTCCTGAGTCGTGTTGCACAAGTGACGCCGTCTGTTGATGATGCCGAAATCCTGATCTGGGCCGGGAGGACCGGTTGGAGCTGCCGCCGCGGATGGAATCTCTGGAAGTTTCGGAATACTGGCGATGTAAGGCGCAATCGCGGGGTCGATCGAAGCTACGATCGGGGGCGCACTCGGATGCTTGGACCTAACCCAACTGGGGCAGCCCGTGCAAAAGCTCAAGCCAATACAACCAAACAACACCAGAGCGCTCTTAAAGCGTTGCATATGAACTCCAAGGGGCGTTGCTTTGTGGCATTAACACGCAGACTCGGACTTCCTAATCACAAAAATGGGGACGGCGACGTTGTGAGGAGTGGCCTGCAAAGAATCCCAAGACCGCCAGAATTACTGGCTGCGGGTGGGATGCAGGTAAGTTGCCCGGTGCTGTATTGATTCCCCACCGGTGCTCCGGGAGGAGGAGCTTCCTAAAACTCCTATATGTGATAATGTCCTTTCTCACATATTTAGTTAATCGTTTTTATTTCAACCACTTATCTTCGCGATGTCTGGTTATCCTCGGCCTGTAATCCTGCCGAATTCACGAGAGTGCCTAATCTTTATTGAAGGCCGGATTCTCGGATATTGAGCCACAGAACGGGCAACAGACTGGCTTTTCCTCAGCGATCCCGTAATCACATTTCCAAAGTTCATCAGGATTTGCCGTACATTTCGATCCGTGTTCGTCTTCGGATAACGTCACCCAGAAATCACGGCTACAAGAGTCACACCGCCAATGCTCAAGATCACCGGTAAAGTTCACATCTCCAAATTTGCTAATGCTCATATCACCCCTCGGATGAAAGAACTGTAGGTACTACCAACGCTGGCCTGTAGTGAAGATTAATTTCAAACCAGCTCTCTCACTTCAAAATTCCAGTTCGAAGGCCGTCAATCAGGGGCGGATCGCCATGCGCCAAGCCGGCCCAAAACTTCGATAGAGCCTCTGCCTTCTAAGCAGAGGCGCCGAGCAGAGGCCTATGGGACGAAAGGATTGATTGAGTGGGTCTCGGTTCACAGCCCTTTTCTCTTCAACCATTCAAGGATATCTTCGTAACTGATGTTGGCAGCAGCGGCAGCCTTACTCGCAAACGCGCGATCGTTCGCCGTCCCGCGCTTCGATGACCGAGGCTCAGGCCGACCAATACAATCCAGGCACCCACGTCGCAATTGAGCCCAGGATCGATTGCCCTTGCGCCGAAGCCCGGACAGTGCCTGTTCGATTGGATCATCACCCTCAGACGAGAACTGACCTTCTATCAAGTCGTGCCCATGCTTGCTCAATGGAATTGCAGGGCGGCCATCACGAACTGGATGATGCAGTTCGCAGTCAGAGCCGACCTTTTCGCCAGTAACAAAACAGCTGTCGAAGTCGGCTACTTCACGCCAAAGTTTGCGGGCATCGCCACCGAGTAGATAGCGATCTGTCGCACTTTGCTCGGCAGCTACCCACTGCTTTATTGCATTAAGCGCTAAACAGAACACTCGAAACTCGCGCGGTAAACGTTGGTCAATCGCCTCGGGCAACTGGTTGTTGTCCAGAAAAGTACCGACCGGCCCCTCGATGGACGCTAGGTCCTTCGATTTGGTCAGGAGCATCTCACCCAATGAGTTAAGGAGATCGTTGAACGCCTCGCGAGGAAGCTTCTGGTTCAGAACGCTTCTATCAGTCGCTGCCCGTGACCGATAGTGCTCGAAGTACTGCTTGAGCAAACGAAGTTTTTCGTCCTTGGATAGCGGCGACTCGTTTCGTGGGCGCCCGTATGCTGAAGCTAGATGGTCGTCCAGGTTTATTGTTTTACCGTCCCCCTGTTCAACGACCTCTATGTCACCTTCTTCCCACATAAAGCGGTCGCTCCGATCATCCTTAGACATTCCACTCTCCCATTTGTGCTCAAATTTGACACACCTTACCGGGGCTGGCTCCGACGTCATGAAGCGAATTGCAGCGCCCATGGTTGGCTGTCTGGCTCATTATGCGCATGGTGCGCGCCCTTCTTCAGATAGAAATTTTCTCGACCTCGTCGAGCGAGATCTCATCCGCGCGGCGATCATAGAGACCTGTGGTCCTGGCCGACTCGTGATTGGCCATCTGCTGTGCAATCTCGAGCTTGCCGCCATTCTTGAGGTACGCGGTTATGCCGGTGGCGCGAAACGAATGGCAGCCGATCGCGGTCTCGATGCCGGCGTTCTCGGCCCGCCGGCGGATCATGCGCCAGACGTCGCTCTGCAACATGGCATGGTCCGTCAACTTGCCGCTGCGCGCCCGCGTGGTGCGGAAGAGCGGCCCCTTGCGATCGCCGCCGATCGCGGCCGAGGCGATGTAGGCCTCGAGATACTTGTCCAGGTTGTGATGGGTCGGCATCTCGTGCAGCTTGCCGCCCTTCTCATGCAGACGCACCCAGCCGCGGCGCCCCTGGACGTAGAAGTCCTCGACCCGCATGCCGAGCACGGCGCCGACCCGGGCGAAGCTGTAGACCATCAGCGCGATCAGGGCGCGATCACGCTGCCCGACCACCGATTCAATATCGATGGCATCGAGCAGCTCCCTGGCCTCCCCCGGCGTGAGCACCGGCGTCTTGCCTTTCTTCTGGGTGTACTTGGGCCCGCGCACGGCGTGCGCGGGATTCGAGGCCATCACCTGGCCGACCACCAGCCAGTCGAAGAGCATGCGCAGCGCCGCCAGGCGCAGCTTGACCGTGGGTCGGGAATTGGTCTGCAGCTGGAGTTCGACGAAGGCGGCGACGTGCACCGCCTCCACCCGCTCGAGCTCGGCGATGCCAAGCTCGGCGCAGAAGGCCGCGAACTGACGTACGGCCTCCATGTAAGCGCGCCGCGTATTGCGATTGCGGATGTGCGAGCTGAAAAAATCGCGCAACCGCTTGCGGGCGTCCGGCCGTGCCGTAAAGAGAGACGGCAGGCTGTTATGGGTGCTCCCGGAGGATATGACAGGTGCAAGCTCGGTATTCATCGGTTGTCCTCACCTTCGCCTTCATGCAGACCTGTTCATGCCGGGCCAAGCAGCCACCGTTCCGGGCGCTTTTCCGACTGTTTTCTCTCTCTCGCCCGCCGGTTCCTGGCATTTGTGCAATCTTTCGAGCACGTCATGGTGGTGCTGCCGCATTGCCGAAAATCCCGGAGACGATGAGGAGTCAGGACCTTGCCGCACTCGACGCAAGGTATATCGACGCACTCGCCGCAAGGTGTCTCGACTGCCTTCGGCCGCTCCGGCCGGCGCCGCGCCGCGATCTGGGACCGGTCCGCGTGGCCGATGTGCCGCAGGCCGCAGTCGCAGCACTCGTAGGAGAGGATCAGCGCTCCCCGGCGCTTCGAAGCCTTCCCGGCGGCTTCGTCGGCGTCGCCGGCCTTTCCGGTATCCGAACTTGCCTTCGCAGCGCGCCTTGTGAGCCTGCCGGATCCAGTTCGCCATATCACGGTCCAGTGTACTCCGATTTGCGCATGGTAAAGGACATTATCATGCGCAATACCCTACCAGTCCGTACGTCCCTCTTCATTCTTAAGAATGGGTCTGCTAACCTCTGGACATTCGCTCCAATAGCTTCCAAACGGAATCGCGGATCGGCACGGGCTTCGTCAGAATGTAAAACTGCCCCCAGCGAAACTCGTCCTTGTTGGGAAAGTCTCGGGTGTCGGCAGGCACGCTGATCATTCCCATGTAGTCGCCCAGCACACCAACAGCAACAGCCAGCGTTTTCGAGGTCGGCATCACGGCCACAATGGAGCGTGGACCTACCATTGTGCACATGGCCCGCAGAATCTTATCGTTATCCGTCTCGGCTTCTCGGAACCGATGATCGATGCGGGCCTCCATCGTGTAGATAGCATCACCGACCTCCGTAGGCCGATGGTTCATGATGGTCCTAAACTCATCGTGCTTGACCTTGTCCCGAAAGAGATCGCCATAGATTAGGTATCCCGCAGAGAGCGCAACTTTCGCAACGAACCTCAGCGCAATGTCCATGTCCAGCGTGAACGCGAGGCTCACCTTCTTGCCGAGACCAGTGAGATCCCGCTTTTCGATGGGGGACCAGATTCGCAAGCCTTTGCGCTGGCCCATTGTTACCCGCAAGGGAGCGCCCGTTTCGGCATCCGAAGCGTTGGTCACGACATACTCAGGCTCTCTCCGGGTATGACCCTTTACGGCATGCTTGTCCCGTTTAGCCATAACGAGAAAGTCGTTTGCGAGCGCCCCGTCGATTACGGAGCCGATGTGGGAATTGAAGTCCTTCGATACGGGAAGAGTGAAGGTATTCAGGCCACCGAGCGCGAGTGGGATGATGTGCTCGGAATTGCTTTCGCTGATCGGGATGTCTCGATTGGTGTAGGGACAGTAAATGGTTGGAGCCGATGCGGAGTCTGCATCGGCTCCTGATGTGACCTCCGAAGAGTCAGGCAACGAGTCCCGCGAGTTCGCCACTGGCCCAGTCTAGTCGTCGCCGCCGAGAATGAAGTCTGCGAAAGGCCCTACATTCTTGAGGGCGGCCATGTGTTTCAGCATGAAGGCTGCAAATTCCTGTCCACCGGTGGGCGCAACCAGAGGCTCCGGGCTTGGCGGCAAGGTTGGGCGAGCATGAAGTGTCATCTGATCGAGAGCATACTCATAGCTGCCTCCATTTTGGGCGGCCATGCCCGGCCACGAGGAGAGAGGCATCGCGCCCGTAAAGTTCGGGTTCGGCCATTCCATCTTTTTGAATCGCTGGTCATACACGATGGTGAAGCCCATCTTCATCGCAAGGGAGATGGTTCTATCCAGAGACTCAAACTCGAATTTATCGCTCGCTAGGCGGGTGAATTTCTCATCCTTTATCCACATCTGCGCCATAGCTTCAGCCCGCTGCTTCATCTCGTACTCTGTTCCTGTTGCGATAGAAGACTCAACCCCGTCACTCATTTGAACCAACTCTGTTGCGGCGGATCCGTTCAGGAAAAGTATCAGCAAATGCCGCACTTCCTGACCTTTCGTAAGCGTTGTGTACAACCAAGGTTTTTCTCTTTGCATACCCGCCAGCGTAGCACAAACACAGAAACGGTAACCGTGATGAACGATGCGCAAGCTACGCGCTTTGCGCCTGCTGAATCGTACATCTTAACCTCCTTTACGTTGGAGGAGAATGAGGCGCGGCCAAGGCTCCAAAGATACCGGACGCTCCTGAGCGCGTCCGGCCAGCAATGTCTTAAGTTGTTCTGGGTGACGACCTGTCGCGACGGAACTGAAGTTTACTGCGTTACTTTTTTATTGGGATTGGCAATCTGCTTATTTTTATCGGCCTCGGCAATCTGCTTATGAACGTCCTCGAGATTAACGGCCCCAGCCGTTCGGAGTTGTCCATTATTTTCGACAAATGTTTTGAGAGCGACGCCGAGTAATTGCATTAGGTTTGCCGCTTGCTCAGGCGCCAAGAGGATCTTAACTCGAGGGATTCCAGTTACTTCTGTACTCGTAGAATCGCCTATCTCCCCGAAGACTAAAGCAATATCGAAGGGAGTCATTCCAAACGCCATAACATTCGCGTAGACGGTGGGATGTTCCTGTTCTTTCCACTTCATTATTTGGCCGCCCGGCAATTTTGGTCGAGTTTTTTCCACTGTCTTTTCCACTGTCATCCCACCTTTCGGTCTAAAACAGGTAGTGGCACTGGGCTTTGATAAAGGCCATGTACCTCAGCTGATCTCATTGGAGTTTGTGGCGTATAGGCGGTTACAAGGCCACTGGAGTGATTGACTGATGGCGTTACATGGACGCCAAAGTACCTGATCTGCTTTTCATACTTCTGGTTTTTCTCTTCGTCTTCAAAACTCGAAACAGCTAATGCTTCCGGGCGAAGCCCTTCGTCCAAATAAGGGGTGCCGCTGAGCCAATCAATATATTGACTGAACGGAACAAACCTGACGACCAAGGCAACATCCAATGCTTCCGCAATCCTCTTGAGTGAAGAAATTGTGTGCTTTCCGTAGTCTGGATCTTCCAGGCGAGAAATATTGTTTTGCCCCATACCGCCTACTGTGTTAGCAAGGTCTCCCTGGTTCCATTGGCGCCGCTCTCTAGTGGCGCGAATCTGAAATGCAATTCCCTTGCCCACATTCGAGTCCACCAGTTTAGCTCTATCTTTCTTGCCCCTTCTAATTCGCCCCAGTAGTCCGGCTTTCGATAACAAACTCATGTGTAGATGCCTTTTTTAGGTTGAGTAGCGATAGCCTCTTGAGTGCGATCGCTTGTCCCTTTTTGTCACGGTCTTTCTTCTTTGCCGTCACACCATGCAGAAATATGAAACGGTGTCGGATGTTTGCGTCGAAAACGCCATAAATCCGCACCTGATGGTTCGCCAAGTTAGCCTTGACCCGGATTTCATGAAGCGGCGGCGTTACCTTATCAAACTCAGGACGTGTCCAACTGTTCAGATCAGCCATGTAATTGAGCAGATCTTGCAGCTCTTCGTATTCATCTATCGGCAATTTGTCGTACCAATCTTGAACGATACGTCCGCCGGCCTCCGAAATATATCCAGCGAACGTCCATAACGGCTGCTTGCTCATATTATCTCAAATTTGAGATGCTGACAGATTATTTACAGCTCTCGATTGATTTTTTTGGTGAAACTAACAGGCGCTAAACAGAGCTCTTGTTCCAAAGTGCTTGGCGGAATTGGAGTTAGACTTCTCTTTCCTCCCCTATTCCGCTCTGAATTGATGTTCCTGTCAAGAAACTTCTCTGCTTGTAAGGCAGGCGCTCCAGCCAAGCGAACTGCTCGGGGCCCGCCATCAGCTCTCGCTGAAAGCCTTGTCCGTCCCGGCTTAACCCGTTGGACCACTCGCATCCCACCGGGCCCCGATTCTCGCGTTGTATGCCGAACGCTATAGACCAAGCTGCCGTTTAAGCCGCTCTCCGATCACTGCGCTTAGCATTTCCTCCCAGTTAGCATAGGACGTATTGCTGCTGATGAACGCATTCCACTCGACGTCCGGTATAGCTTTGAAATCGTCAGGCGAGTCGATCTTGAAACCACTGGAATCGAATAGCTCCTGGGCCGACGTGAACCGGCTGCAGCCGGTCATAAACTCAGGAGTCAACAGCTCTGGTATAGATACGTTGCTATGTCCATCAAGCTCTCGCGCTCGGCGCTCGAGGTCTTTCAGCGGCTTCAGGTTTTTTTTTACGGTAACGCTGATCATTTATTTAGTCCTCCCCTACGCTGCTAGGGGGCTGCTTAAGCAGCCCCCTAGGGTTATAGGCTAAACGACAACCTTGCACGTACCGTGGCACTCGTCGAGAGCCAGCAGGTTGTCATTCCACTTGCCATCGGCATGGGTGCGAAGAAAAGGGTTTTTGCCCACTTCCCGAACAACGCCGATGTACATCTTTTGACCGCTGAAGCGATCAACCGTGTAAAAGGAATCCTGCTTTGCATCGATGCGGCGAATGGCTTCCTCGCGCGTCATCCGCCATTTGTTGGCAAGGTTCCCGATATGCGTGATGTGTTCGTGACGGCTCATCCGATCGGGCTTGTTGATGCACGTAACCTGAAATTCACTCATGCCTGTACCACCGCCGCTTGCGCAGCCGGGGGATAAGCCGCTTGCGATGCAGCAGCCTGAGCGATGCTCTTAGCTTCCGCATCCGTGAGCATCAGCCCGAGCTTATTCTTTAGATACGCTTTGGTCGCACTTCGTGCCTGCCGGTTTGACACCACCGAATTGGCAACGATGCAGACGTTTTCCCAGTCGCGGTTTTTCTTCGTCCAGTCCACACCGTCGAGCCCTGCCAAGCGCTCACGCCAGTCGTCCTTGTAGCTTTTGAGCAGCTCACCACCGACAGCACCGAGCGCACGAATAACAACAGAGTGCGAGGAGATGTTCTCTTGGCGAAATTCGATTGCTCGCAGATCTCCCTGCTTTACCTTCATCCATAGAGGAATATGCTTTGTGAGCTCATTCCAAAACTCCACGGCTGTTACGATCTTCGATTGGATCGTTGCGTCGTCGTCGTCAACATTCCCGACCAGCTCACTGTTGGCGTCGTAGAGAGACGCCAACGTGAACAGCTTTGCCGAGCGCACTGGTAATGAAACAGAGTCCTTCTCCACCATGCCCTGGAATGCCGCGACTGCCTCGCAAACCTGCAGCGTGACAGCGGAGAGAGGATCCCTCTTGTCATACAGGATGTCGAGCGATTTAGATGTCTTAGTTACGTTTCGGTTCAGGTCCGAGAACATCTGTTGAACCCGCTCCCGCGTTTCGTACGGAAACAAAAGGACTGAGATGGCCTCATCCCCCAGCTCCGGGTTCTGGTCGAGAGCATGGGCAATGGCGGCACAACGGTGCTGGCCGTCATTGATAACAAAGTTCGCCTTCTCGAAGTCCATTTCCAGCATTCCAAGGTTCTCTTCCGCGGACACAGGTTTGAATTTGACCTCGCACTGGTAGGAAGCGGTGATGCTCGAAAAAAGGTACCCATCCTCGTTTTCCGTGATGTAGCGCGAAATTTCCGGAACACGCTTGCGATTGAGTACTCTCTGTTCGCGGTCCTCCGGCCGGAATTCGATCCAGTCCTGGAACGTGAACATCTTCGGGATGGAGCTGAGATTCATCAGGCAGGCGTAATAAGTACGCTGCCCCATCATCCCCTTCATAGCGGGAAACTGTAGTTTCATTTCTGAGGCTCTTTCTGCAGCTCTAAATTTGCCCTTTCAGAGCGCATCATGCGCTCAAGGAGCAGGAGAGCTGCTGCTCACTATATGAGCAGCTCTCCTAGTACCACGTCAAGAGCTGTATAGAAAAATAATTGCAGCTCGTCATTTTTACGATTAGAGCTCCAGCGTTAAGCGATCATCAGGGGCTGCCGGCTTAACATTATTTTGGCGTGCCCGATCGACCGAATCGTATAGCCTAACCTCCTCTATGTTGGAGGATGACCGACCTATTTTCCGCTGCTGGCAAGGTCGCGCGGGACCAATCCCACAGTGTTCCGTACAAGGGCTGGTTCATTCCCGCGCGTTCTGTTTCACCGACTCTGTCCTCAAAAAAATTAAGTTTTGAAAATGGGACCCGAATGAACATTTCATCAGTATTAACTCTCGTACGGCATTTTAGGAGGGTTTTCGATGGATCAGGTTGTATGTGAATGCGGACGTGTGTGGGAATTTACAAAGATTGAATTGCCTGGGCGGGATCGAGATAGTGACGAGTGCGACTGTGGTCGCACTCTGCGGACTTGGAACGGCAGCTACATGTATATGAGCAAGCTGGTGCGGGATATCGAGTTCCCGGATTCAAATGCCGGCAGCGAGTAATAGCGAGAAGGGCGGCAGCTGTCTCATGCGCAAGCACGGAGCTGGAAAAGGGCTGTGGCGATGCCACAGCCCAGAAAACCGGAGGCGCTCACGTTGTTATGATGCCATTAACCGGGTCGTCGCAATATTTTTGCATCAGACGGTATCGTATGATAGATTTTGATAGATAACAGGATGAGGTGTGACCATGGCCGCAGAATGGATGACGATCGAAGAGACTGCACGCTATCTACAGCTCGGGAAGACAGCGCTCTATGACCTTGCACGGGAGGGAACCCTTCCGTCGAACAAGGTCGGTAGCAAGTGGCTCTTCAGCAAGCAAGACCTGGACGCATGGGTCCGCTCGAATATTCCTCTTGAGCAGTACTTCATGAAAACCTCGGCCCACATTGAGGAGAATCTGCAGCTCCGCGAGCCGCAGGTTGAGGCCTACCGGGAACTGTACAAGTATTTCAAATCTGGGGGAAAAGCTGCGATCCTTCAGATACCTGTTGGTTGCGGAAAGTCTGGCATCGCAGCGATCGCACCTTTCGGTATCGCAAAGGGACGGGTGTTGGTCATCACACCCAACCTGACAATCAAGGATGGAATGTTCGAGTCCCTGGATGTCACCAACCGTCAGAAATGCTTCTGGCGGAAGCGAAACATCCTCACGGACGAGGCTATGATCGGCGGGCCTTTCGCGACGACACTCGAGACGGGGAATCTGTCAGTCTGCGAGAAATCCCATTTTGTTGTCTCGAATGTGCAGCAGCTTGCTACCAACCCAGAAAAGTGGCTGCATCAGTTCCCGCGAGATTTTTTCGATCTGATTGTCGTCGATGAGGCCCACCATTCCCCGGCGGACAGTTGGCGGAAAGTGCGGGAATATTTTGCTAACGCCCGCATCATCAACATGACGGCAACGCCTTTCCGGGCGGATGCCCAGGAGATCGAAGGCGATCTAATCTACCGTTATCCTTTCAAGAAGGCGACTTTTAAGGGCTATATCAAGCGCCTGACTGCGTCTTATGCAGCTCCCACCGAACTTGAATTCACCGCGCACGGCGAAACAAAGAAATATACGCTCGACGAAGTCCTGACCATGAAGGAGAAGGACTGGTTCAGCCGCGGCATTGCTCTTTCCGATCCGTGCAACCAGACGATCGTCGATAACAGCCTGCAAAAGCTAGAACAACTCAGGGAAACCGGAACGGCGCATCAACTGATCGCGGTCGCCTGCAGCGTTGACCATGCTCGCAAGATCGTGGGGATGTATCAGGCGCGAGGCTTTAAGGCTGATCTCATTTACAGCGAGATGGATGAGGACAAAAAGACCGACGTGAAGCGCCGCCTCACCAGCGGTGAACTCGACTGCATCGTACAGGTGCAGATGCTCGGCGAAGGCTTCGACCACCCGAAGCTGAGTGTCGCTGCCATCTTTCGGCCCTTCCGCACACTTGCTCCCTACATTCAATTCGTCGGGCGTATTTTGCGCGTCATCGTTCAGAACAGCCCGGGCCATCCGGACAATTACGGCCATATCGTCACCCATGCCGGCATGAACCTTGACGAGAGGCTCCGCGAGTTCAAATTGTTTGAAAGCGACGATCAGAAGTTTTGGGAAGAAATAATTGGCGGAAAGGAGCCGGAGCCGCCTGCTCATGTAATGAGCGGGGAGGCACGGATGAAACTGTCCGAGTCGGCTGTTGTGAACTATGAGATTGTTGACTCACTGATCGAAGAGCAATTCACTTCCGCCGAGCAGGAAGACATTATCAAAGAGCTTCGGGAAAAACTCGAATCGCTCGGCCTGGACCCTGAGAAGGCGGAGGAGATCGTTCTTGCCAAATCAAGCGCCAGAACAACGTCGAAAGCGGCCCAACCCTATCAGGTGCTCCCTCAGCGGGAATGGGAAACGAGAAAGAAGGGGCTGAACGATCAGGTAAACCGGGCCGCCAATCTCCTCACCAACAGGCTCGAAATCAACCGGAGCGGCCGGGAACTGATCAACACGGGCGTCGCGGCGACGAACAATTTCGTGGCTTGCGTCACCCTCATCAACAAAGAGCTCAAAAGGAAATATCCGAAACCGCGCGAACAATGGAACACGGAACAGTTCGAAGCGGCCGTGGCTGACCTGGAAGATATCCTCAATACGCTTACGCGGCGATACAAGGGGCTGATGAATGACAAAGCCAAAGGGTAAAACCCCGTCTCTGTTGTCCATGTCCACTGGCACATAAGCGGATGCGCTGGATGGACCAGACTCGCCATGGGTGCTCCAGCCCGATCCGTGAGCCGGACGTATTGCTTCTCGAAGCAAACCCGCTCATAGCGGCGGAGAACTGGATCGAGATTGCGCCGATCCCGGCCAGAGAGTTGCCGGTCACGCTCTCGAATCGTTGCCGGAACATGGGTGATTTCGTAGCGCCCCTGCTCGCGAGAACGTAGTTCTCCACCAAGCTGTTGGAACGCCTGCGTGAAGAACGACCGAATGAAGTAGGGCTGCAGTTTGCGGGCCTCTGCCTTCTCCATCTCTTCCTTGACGGCAAAGAGGCGCTTTTCGTCCATTACTTCTTCGCAAAGCGCGTTTCGTTTAATGATGAGTTCCAGATGCTCGGTGTCGAGAGCCCCCTCGACTCTTCGCAGTAAGCGGGAGCGGACTTCGGGGTCGTCGCCGTAGCGGATAGCTTCAATGAGCAAATCCTTCAGGCTCTTGTCTTCGAAGACCTCGCCCAAGATGTCGAACACACGTCCGCCAAGCGCCTTGCGCTCAACCTCAAGCTTTTCGAGCAAACGCTGGTAAACGTCGCCCTCGCGTGTTTCGTTGGCGACCATATTCCACAGGTGGCATACTTCGGTTTGCCCGATGCGGTGGATGCGCCCGAAACGCTGCTCAATGCGGTTTGGGTTCCATGGAAGGTCATAGTTGACCATCAAATTTGCGTTCTGGAGATTGACACCTTCGCCCGCCGCGTCCGTTGCGAGCAATACGCGAATGGTCGGGTCATTGCGGAACGACTCCTGAACCTTGCGGCGTTCGTCACGGTGGACGCCGCCGTGGATCAGAGCTACCGCTTCCTGGCACCCAATCAGCCCTCGTATCTTGATCGCCAGATAATTCAGAGTGTCGCGGTGTTCCGTGAAGATGATGATCTTCCGCTGGCGTCCACCCTGATCTCGCATCTCGGGCGTGTTCTGCAGCAACTTGGAAAGCTCGTCCCACTTTCGGTCCAGGCCGGAGTGCACTAGCAGGCGGGCCTGTTCTTCTAGACCATTGAGGATCACGATTTCGGCTTCGAGTTCCGCGAGCGTCTGAGCGGCTGTTGCCTGGTCAACCACGGCCTCCTCAAAGTTCTCATAGTCTTCAGGCGGCAATTGGTCGGCCGATTCCCAGATGTCATCCAAAGCGCCGCTGGCATTCAACTCCTCCGCCATGGAGCGGCCTCGGTTACGCAGTTTCTCCTCTTCCACCCGTCGCTTGAGCTTGCCGTGGCGGCGTTTCAGAGACTGGTAGATCGCTTCTGGACTGGAAGCGACACGGCGCTGCAACGCGGTGAGCGCAAAACCGACTGTTCCCTTCCGTGTGCTATCCTCTAGCCGCTCTGCCCTGTTCATCTCGTCTTTGACGTAGCTGGTGACAGAGTCGTAGAGAGCCGCTTCGGCCGGCGAAAGCCTGTAATTGACGGTGTAGGCGCGGCGCTCTGGGAATAGGGGCGTTCCGTCGAACTTGAGCAGTTCCTCCTTAACCATGCGCCGCATGAGATCTGAGACATCGACCTTGTGCGCTGCCTCGCGGAACTTTCCGTAGAATCGATCCGCATCCAGCAGCGACATGAATAGCTGGAAGTCTTCTTCCTTCCCGTTATGGGGTGTTGCCGTCATTAGCAGGAAGTGGCGCGTAATCGAGCCCAGCAATTCGCCAAGGAGAAACCGTTTTGTTTTATTGACCTTGTTCCCAAAATAGCTGGCTGATAGCTTGTGAGCTTCGTCGACCACGATCAAATCCCAGCGGGTGAGCCGAAGCTTCTCCTGCAGTTCCTCGCTACGCGAAAGCTGATCGATCCTGGCTACCATCAAATCAACGTCTTCAAAGGGATTGCCGCTACGAGACTGATCGACCTGCTCGCGCGAAAACAGAGTGAACGAAAGTCCAAACTTCTCAAACATTTCATCCTGCCATTGCTCAACCAGACTTCCGGGGGCAACGACCAGGATGCGGGCCGCGTCCGCACGCATCAAGAGTTCGCGGATGTACAATCCCGCCATTATTGTCTTGCCAGCTCCAGGATCATCAGCAAGCACATAACGCAAAGGTTGGCGTGGCAGCATTGACTCATAGACGGCCGTGATCTGATGCGGGAGGGGCTCAACATTCGAAGTGTGTACCGCCATCATGGGATCGAAAAGGTGTGCGAGGTTAATGCGATATGCTTCAGTCGCGAGTTTGAAGTCCGCTCCGGGAGCGTCGAAAGCCCAGGGGCGCCCGGCCTCAGCAAGCGACAAAGCGTGTTCATCGGTGCGAAACAGCATGCGTTCCAGGAGTCGCCCGTCGGGTGTCTTGTAATAGACGGTAATGGCTCCATCCCCGACGCGTTCAGTCGTGACGACTCGTACCGGATGGGAAGCGTCAATGCCGGAAATAGCTGAATCTTTCTTGATGTCTTCAAGTTTCAACATGGACGGAGAGTGCCTCAATACCTGCGCGAACTAAGCACCGATCGCTACATTTTGCTGGGGGAGCAGTAAACAGTAGAACACGTTGGGGACGCTAGGGAAAGAACTACTAGACTCTCCTCCGTGCACGTTTTCTATGCGCTCCGTCTCAGCCTGATGCGAGGGCTCAAGTAGAGAGGTGACGTGTCCTCTGCAGCGGACCACGCTGTGTAGATAGTCATTACTCATTAGTGTCCTCGGCAGTTTCGAGAGTTTGGGAAATCTCGTTATGCAATTCGCGCAACGCACCCCAGTCTTGGTTTACAACTAGTTCATTGAGGTACTCTCTCGTCACCTCCGCCGGGTCTTGCGCTGGTGGCAATCCTATCCAGCGGTTCTCGACAAAAGAAAAGAAGGTTGTTGAGGAATCGTAGCAGTATGGTTTCTCTAGATTGGAAAGCATGCGGTCGATCATGGCATTGCTCAAACCGGAACGGGCGAGGCCTTCGATGAATTGAACTTCGACGCGTTCCTTTTCATCGTATTGGGCGAGTGTTAGTGGATCGAACGACAACCACCCCTTAAGACGCCATGAGCTCATTTCATCGACGCTCGCAAACACCTTGGCGATGAACTCTTCACGTGTAGATACGAAAAGAGACCCCTGACACAAAGCCCCTGAATGTCGCGGCGCAAGTTCTTCGATTATCGTCATCGGATCGCCTTAATTACTTGAAGTTTACTCGCGGATAATGGCATTTAGCAGGAATCACCCGCCAGCGCGGCAAAATAGCCGCCCGGAAAAATGCTTTGTACTAATGCAATAGGGAGATCCCCCGGCTCTGCCGGGGTGGCAGTAAAAGTTTGACAGTTCCGGGAGTACGTTCTCCGTCCTTTTGCCGGGGCTGTGTCAGCGATGTTTGCACTGCGAGGCCTTTGCTTTTGTTCTTGCTTTTGCTTTCACCGGTTGCGATCAGGCCCCTTTGAGGGGCCAGCAACCGTAAAGCCTCCGGCTCTGCCGGAGGATACTTACTTTATAAACGCTGTGCTGCTTTGGTGAATGGCGCGCTGCAACCACTGCTCACCCACCTTCCCTTTCTCACCAGGTCGATGACACTGAGGCAAGCCTGGCGGATCCTGCGAATCATTCAACTCTAAAGTGATTTCACCCACCACGCAGAACACCATAGGCAAATCCGCTCTGACTATCGTTGCTGCCCTATCCCTTTTTCCGATTTAACCAACGATAACTTCGGGCGCGCAGAGGAAGATGCCGTACCAATCGTGTTTCTTCCTCCATCTATGCTTGTCATCACCAGGCCAAACATTAATTGATTAAGTTCGGCCAATGGAATTGAGAGACTCTTTGCCACTTGCGTTCTAGTTACGCCACCCTCATGAAGAGAGAAAAATATTTTAGGAAGCATCTGCGAAGTTTCGCGAGGGGCTTCTTCCGGTTCCTTCGTTCTGTACCCGTGTTTAGAGATTTCGATACACAAGGTCCTGTACTGCCAGTCACTCAATAATTCCACCTCGTGCATACGATAATTCAATGCGGCTACCGATGTGATCCATGCCTTCTTCAACTTCACGAGGATCGGCAGTGTTGTGAAACGTGGCGCATGGGCTAACACACTGGCTCTGGGCATCAGGAATGCAGACGCAAATGCATCAGCTTCTCTCTCAGCCTCTCGTCCTTGCGGCGCGGCATGACGATGCAGAACTAGGTGACCAAGTTCATGTGCCGCATCAAAGCGGCTATGCTCCGATGATTTCTGAGTGTTCAAAAAGATGAACGGTGTCGTTTCCTTCCACATCGAGAACGCATCCACCTCTCGTGCTGCGATAGAAAGAGAAAACACACGAACACCCTTAAATTCTAAAAGGTGAATCATGTTTCGAATTGGGAGCTCGCCTATACCCCAATAGCGCCTCAGGGAGTCGGCGGCTGCTTCAGGCGATGGTTCGCGACTCAAATCTTGAAGATCAGATTGAGGAAGCTCAAACTTCGATTCGAGCCACCGATTCAAATACAGTGCAATAGCTCCTTCCCCCAAGGCCATATCCCTTTGAGAAGCCGTCATTTTTGACATTGCACGAAAACTCGCCACATCGGGTGTTGGTTCGTCTAGATCGTCACCATAGAAGAAGTCCATCGGGAAGTTGAGTGTTGTTTGAATTCTACTCAGCGTCTCGCCAGACGGAGGATATTCACCAGCTTCAAACGCAGTCACGGAACGTAGTTCTACAGAAATCTCTTCCGCGAGGCCTGTTTTAGTAAGGCCTCGCCTTTTTCGCGCCAAAGTCAAGCGAGCAGGGTTAAACATGCCCTCGGAATTCATAACCGCCTTCTGATCTCAACCATAATTTCCGGAGTCTGAGGATTACTATCTTCGGAGATGTCGGCAAAGTCTCCGTCGAACGGTATTGGTTCTAAGATGATTCGCTCGGCCCACCCGTCGATGCGTCCATCAGCACTCATGTTGATAGGACTCGATAACTCGCAACGGACCTCACTCGCTTTAACATCTCGATGAATTAGTAGCCACCAGGTGCTCCTCTGGTCCATTCCCTCAAATGACACAGGGAAGCCAGGAATCTCCGGGAACAGTAACAGTTGATTCATCGAAACTGCATCGACAGTTCTCGGTCCCTTACTGGATTTTGTGCAGGGCTCCTCATCAATGTTCCCGGTCCTCTCGTCCCCGGTAGAGACAGCAATAGCAAGATTTCCTGTTTGATTTAAAACCAGCGACAAATTTCCTTTATCGCTCCGTTCCCAGCCGAGCGGTATCAATTGCTCGCGAAGAGCTCTGACCGTTTCTCCCCATGCCAGAAAACCCGGGAGGAGTGGGGGGTGGTTCGCAGTGCAACTCGCCCACGCAGCAAATCCACGTCGCGCGGCCTCAACCACTATGGACTCGTTCAGTCCTAATTCTGTGAGACGATCATGAACAGCAGAGGGTTTCGCATATATTGCCAAGAGTAGGCTCCTGTCTCTCTATGTACTTCCTGTTACATTACCACAAATGAGGTGAGAAAACAGGAAGTAAGTTGCGTCGGCAAAGCGTGACTCAACAAAACGCTCCCGATGCCAGCCTAGCTCGGCTCCCTACTACGATTGACGTAAGAGTTCCACAGACGGATAAACAGATCATTATCCGTGTCACTCTTCCAGCTGTTCGCAAATTTGCAGACAATTTGAAGGTTCCCGCGCTTACAGGGAATCCTCATCGTGCATGGAGCGCAGCAGCCCTTCAACCGGTGCCCAGCTCAGCGACCAGGAAATCCCGTTCCACCGTCATTGTTCGGACTCAGCAACGTCGCCCAGATTGCTCAGGTAGTCCCATTCCGAGAGCCGTCTATATCCGTCAAGCTGAGAGATGAAGGTTTCCGACTTCACCATGTTTGCGTAGGTCAGCTTGATACCATCCTCCCCGCACTCTTCCGTGAAGGGCTGGAGCTTGGTTTTCAAAAGCGAGTTGAGCCTAAGGTCTGAGGCTTCATCGGCGCACAGAAACAGGATGTCCAGTTCATAGAGACCATTTTGCAACTCGATGTCCGGCGACCAGCGGACAAGGATTTTGTCGATGGAGGTGGACAGCCGCTCACCTCCTCCGCTTGTTGTGTTCTTTTTCAAAGCCGCCTTGATGATCTCGAACAGCTTGGCCGTGCGGATCACCAGTTCGTTGGGCAGAGCGACCCGCGTGTAATAGCGTGAAATCCAGCCCGCCAGGTTCCGGGCATTCTCTTCCGTCACCGTGATGCCAGCTTCCGGCGGGTGAGTCAGGCAGAGTTCGCGCGGTGCAAAGAACCGCCTGTTGATGTTGCATTCCAGCGCCTCGACGCCAGCAATCCCCGATACCGGCAGATGGAAGCGGCGCAGGGTTCTTCCCGTCGCTTCCGGGGAGTTCGCCTTGTAGGGCCAGGTCGGCCGCGCTACGAGAAATTCGATATGGGGATCTCCCGCTAGGTCACGCGAGACCACGGTGCAGGATTGCGTGCAGACGACGAGCC